>Ga0315901_10004787_pt1 | contig 16740 bp, 17 predicted proteins | sample LakEriMetagenome_10_FD_203761 | JGI IMG/M metagenome (GOLD analysis project Ga0315901, IMG submission 203761) | Freshwater fungal communities from buoy surface, Lake Erie, Ohio, United States - Buoy 2 MA116 | ecosystem: Environmental > Aquatic > Freshwater > Lake | place: USA: Lake Erie, Ohio...
TTGCAATAAGGACAATGTGGAAACTATTAAATTACTTGCAAAAGATACAAAAGAGTGTCCTAATTGCGGTACTGGTATATTTAAAACAGAAGGTTGTGATCAAATGTATTGCATAGAATGTCATACTGCATTTAGCTGGAATACTGGTAAGATTGAAACAGGATCTATACACAATCCACATTATTATGAATGGATGCGTAAGAATGGTAATGATAGAAATTTGAATGATGTACAATGCGGTAGAGAAATTGATCAAGTATTTATTGTAAACATGATGAGATTATTACAAGAGAAAAAACATCATGTTTATGATAAACTATTTCAAGATATATGTGTGTCAGTACTACATATTCGAGCTGTTGAACTACCTAAATACAATCTTGATGTTGTGAATAATAATCTAAATTTAAGAATTTTGTTATTGAAAAATGTGGTAAGTGAAGATGAATTTAAAAAAAATATTTACAAAAGAGAAAAGGATTTGCAAAAGAGACGTTCTATTGCAAATGTTATAGCAATGTATATAAATTGTATGTCTGATATTATGTACAGAGTATATGATGATATTAAAAACGAGGAAAATAATGATTTTCATAAACGTACTTTAAAAATCAATTCGTTTATGAGAGAATTTAAACAGTTAAAATTATATACAGAGGAATGTATAGGTGCTGTAGCTAAGGTATATAAATCAAAGCCAGTAAAATTGTTTAATGATGATTTATGGAATTTTTAATAAATAAATTAGTATTTTAAATCTACAATGTTATCATTTTGCCTTGAGACTATTACTTTTAATTTTTTAGTTTTTGAGAATTTTTCTTTTAGATCATTTACGCGTTCAACAGCGTCTAAATTATCTTCTTCATAATTTTGATTATAATGTTTATTATGATATTTCCAAAGTTTATAATGTCCAACTCTAAAATTTTTATGTGGTTCAGCTTTATACCAAAATATATTATCATTTAAATTAGGACTATTACCAGATGTTTTAATAACAAGACATTCATGATTTTGTGTACATGCATCTAATATATTACAAAAATGATCAAAACTAGGAATAATTGCTGCATAATCTTCATAAATTTTTCTTCTATTTTTGATACTTGGTTCATTGAATACAAATACATAATCAATATTGCCACGTAATCCTGGTGGAATAGCTAGTGCATATTGCATAGTTAATATGAATAAAAAGTTGTAATGACGACCATTAAAAAAGATTTCCTTTATTATTTTGTCATTTTTCCAATTTTGTGCATCAGCTAACATATCATCAAATACAATAAATACATTATTAGATGGTGTTTTCCCATTTTCAACACCTGCTCTTTTAGCATCTTTGATTCTTTTCTTTTGTTTATTCATAATTTTTTCGATAATTTCAGCTTCATATTCTTCATGAATAAAACAATCTGGTATAAAATCACCAAAGAACGGATTTGCTTCTTCAGTTCCTGAAAATACAATACCACTTGGAATATGTTTATGATGATAAAAAATATCTCTCACTAACCAACTGTTATGTGTAACAATTAAATTATCCAAGAAAAATAAATGATTTCCATCTAATTCAAATCCGTAATATTTATTAATAGAAATATCCTTAACAGTTATTTCATTTTCTATATAATTAGGAATTGTTTTAGTAAAAAAATCATTTTGTGATATCATTATTGTAGTACCGATACATATATATATATGATGTTTATCTGTTTTATGAATAGAATATCCCAAACTCTTTATAAGAAAACAAATTTCAGACATGTATTTTGATTCTGATAAATCTAAATAACCTCTATTGAAAAAATTATTAGATTGTAATACACCCATCAAAAACATTTTTCTAATTTCAATCGAATTAACAATGTACTTTTTAATATATTTAAATTTATCTATTTTTTCTAATTGACCTTTAATTTCATATGATTTACATTGTGGATTATAATATAAATATGATTTATATTGTGGTAAAACTCTACGTAAATAATATAAAATTTTATGATTGTTTGTAAATTTATAAGAATCATTTAATAATAAACCAAAAAGATAGGGAGTAATAGATATATCACATGGCTTAAAGTAAACTGTCTTTTGATATCCTTTTAAATATTGTTTGATTTTATCATTCGAGTCTAAATATTGTTTAATTGGGATATTTATAATTTCACTTGTTTTATCTTCTAAATATGACATTATATTTTCTACAGTTTGTTCTTTATTAGAAATCTTAAAAATTTTATATTTAATTTTTAATTTATTCTTATCAAACCATGATACTTTATATGTGTTATTATCTCTTTCTTTAATTTTTGTTTTATACGTGCATAATAATGATAATATATGTTCACTATTTACAGTGTAAGTTTCATTAAATTGATTTGTTATTTGATACATTTTATCATATCCATTGTGTGTTTCTAAAACGGTTCTATATAAAGAATCATCACCCATAACTAAATCACCCTTTTTAATATCTTCCACATTTTTAAATGAACCATCATACATTAATACTTGTGTACCTTTTAATAAACATTTACCTGAACGTCTTTTACCAATTAATAAAATTGTAGCATCTGGTAATATACTTTTCATTTTAAATTTTTTTAAATTTAATTCGTCGTATTGTACTTTTTGCATCGAATTGTATTATTAATAATTCATGACAAAAATAAAACATGTATTTAACGCTATAATAATTCTATTATAAACGCGCATAAATTATAAAATTTTTTAATTATTTATGTGTAGAGGTCTTGTCAAGGAAATATGGAATTGAATAATTTAAATGAAACAAATGATAATATAATTAATAAGAAAAAGACTTTTAAAAAAGGAAAAAAGAAAACACTAAAAACATTAAATATTATAGAAAATGAAACAACAGATCTTAGTACAAAAGATGCAATTGCCATTAATTTAAATAAAGAAAAACCTAAAATAATTTTGACGATTGATGTTGGATTAAAGAATTTAGCAATGTGTATAATGGATAATAATTGTCAAATATACCTATGGAATGTATATAATATGTTGGATAATGATGATTGCGAATTGCATTCTTGTTGTGAAATGACAAAAGATGGTAAACAATGTGATAAAAAGGTGCAATTTCATTATCCAAAAGAGAATAAAATAACAAATGAAACAGTCATGTCTTATTGTTGTAAGAAACATTTTCCAAAAGACATGAGAGTGAATGAAAAAAAATACTTTATGAAAATTAAAAAAGTAAATGATTATTTATTACAAGATATAGCGGAACGTATAATGAAAACAATCAATTCAATATATGATGATAATATAGAAATATTTAATATGATAACAAATATATGTATTGAATTACAACCAAAGGTGAATCAACGAATGAAATTTACAAGTCATATTATTTATGCTAAATTTGTTGATTTATACAAATATAAAAATATACCCATTCGATTTATTAGAGCAAGTCAAAATTTACAAGCATATAAAGGGCCAGTTATAGAATGTAAATTAAAAACTCCTTATGCAAAGCGAAAATTTTTAAGTGTTGCATATGTAAAATGGTACCTTGAATTTGACAAATTAAATAATGAACATAATAAAGATAAAAAATGGATGGAATTCTTATTAAATCATAATAAAAAAGATGATTTGTGTGATGTAGTAAATGCTAATTTAAATGTTCATGCTGGATTGTCAAAACATCAAAAACGTAATAAAAATGGCAGTGAAATAAAGTAAAAAATTAATTAATTAAAAATTTATTAATTAATTTTAAATGTATGGTTCAGTACTATGAGTATAACAAAAGTGTTTCCATTTATTATACAAAGTGTCTTTTACTTCTAACATAAATGTTTTTGTAAATATTTGATGTAAAAATATATATATTTGTTGAAAACTTATTTCAATTTCATTTTGAAAATATTTTTCAAGATAGTGATATTTTAATTCATAATACGGTTTATATTCTAATAAATTGTCAATTAAAAAATTTGTAAATAAAGTAGTTGTACATTTTGATAAAAAATCAGGATTTAAGACAAATGTTTTTTTCAAGTCTTCGAAAAAACATATTAATTTATATGTATGATTATCTAAAAAAATATCATAATTGTCATGATTAGTTGGATGCATTTCATATTCTGATTCATTTTCAATATGATTTTCTAAAATAGTTTCTCCTTCATATAACATTTTTTATTTTTAATTTAATTTATTTTATAATTCAATTTTATTTATTTTATTTTTATATATATAAAGGTATAAGAAACTTTAAAATGGACAATAATCAAATTATTATACTAGTATTAATTGTAATTGGATTTTTTATGTATATTCAATACAGAACATCCGAAACATTAGGTAATACCACAACTACTAAAAAGGTAGAAACAACTGTACCTATCAAAACTAGTGTAACAGCTATTCCAGTTACCGTAGTTCCAACCACACAACCACCAAAAATATTCCAAAATGTTACACAACCAGTAAATACAGCCTGTGATAAGGACGGTTTATGTAAAAACCCAGCAACAGATATTCAAAAGATTGTAAGTGGATCTAACCAATTATCAGCTGAAGATTTATTGCCAAAATACGATGCTGCCAGTGATTTTGCAAAAGAAAATCCAGTAGACAAATTACTCAAGGAACAAAATTTCTTAGTAAGTGGTTATCACATGGGTATTAACACTGTTATGCAATCCAATAAAATCGCATATCACGACATTAGAAGTGCGCCACAAATTCCAAAACAAAACATTGGTCCTTGGGCACAAAGTTCATATGAAGAAGGTGCTGGATTTAATAGAAGAAAATTCGAGCTTGGAGCTTAAATTATATTTAAATGAAATTAATTTATTAATATATAATATTACATATTAATGAATATAGCAGAATTACGTAAATACAGAATAGAATTTAATGATAAAAATTCAGGAATTGCACTATTTGATCTAATATTGTCCTTTTTAGGTGCCTTTTTGTTGGATTATTTTTTTAATATTTCTAAATTATTAAATAATTTTAGTAAAAATCCAAAATTATTATATTATTTATTAGTTATTCCTGTTGGCATTATTATTCATATTTTAACATCACAAAATACATTTTTAAATAGACAATTAATGTCTCCAGAAATGAATATATATAAAATACTTTTGATTATAAATATACTTGCAATTTTCTTTATTATTTAATATTCCATTTTTTCTAAATATAATGATTTTAAAAATTCCTTTTTATTATACATTCCCATATTATAAAATTCATATTTCTTTTCAAGAGGATAATTCAAAAAGTCTTCAAAATTATGAATAAATATTTTAATATTAGATAGTATTTTATCAAAATTACTCTTATTCTTTTTAATAGATGTAATTTTAATTTTTGATTTTGATTGTGGTAAATATTCAACCAAATCAGTTAATTTACGTTCATATATATACATATATAATTGCATTTGTGTATTTTCATAGTCTCTAACATCTTTAAAAAAGTTCTTTGTTCTTGTTTTTACTTCTACAATTTTCTGGTCGCAAATTCCATCAACCTTACCACCAACCAACCAATTATATTTATCAGTTGAATAAATTTGTTTACAATTATAAGATTGTTCTTTATTTAATTTTGTTTTTGAAAGCATTTCATATAAATCTAAAGCACTAAATTCATTATATACACCAAAATTTGTATTTACAACACTTTCTATATTTTCTTTTAATTCTGTCTTTTTATCTTCAGTAATATTTAATGTATTAATTTTTTCAAATGATTTTTGAATATTTTCATTCATATTTTGTTTTGTTTCTACATTTGAAATCGTTTTAACAAAGTCATTTCCTAAAAATTCTTTTAATTCATTTACTTTATCAACATAAACTGTAGGATCCGATTCAGATTCTAGATTCTTAGTTTCACATAAAATGAAATTTTCTTTATCAACACGTTTCCATAATCTCATAAATGGTGTAACATAATCCCATTTGTTTTGATTTATATAACTACTTATTTCACTACAATTAAGATAAACGTCTTTTTTTGATTCAGCCATGATTAACTTTAATTGATTATTTTTATTTTAAATAATCAATTTTATTTAACGACTTGTTTAGTTAAAGCATGATGGATTGTATGGGAATTTATTACATTGGTAAATAGGATTTACTACTTTAAGATCTACTGGTTTTTTATAATTTTTACCTTTTTTATCATTTAAAAATCTTGATGAACGTCCACATCTCAATTCACTTTCAACACTCTTCATTGGATCTGGAAATTCTGTGCATTCAGTAAAAATATAAAAAGAACGTTTATAATAATCAGTATCTCTTGGATTACAACTGTGTTTATTTGTTTCTGATAAATTTCTTATTGAATCTTCAATATCAACATTTCCATGATATAATTGAAATCTACTAGGAAGTGTTGGTAAAGGTAAAGCATTAAGTTCATGTTTCACATTTTGATTAGTTAAAATATTTCCAGATTTACCATGTTTTAATGATGATTCTTTATTTATTAATCGTTTTGGTACAAATAATTGATCTTTCATTTCAATTCCAAAATGATTTCCACTTTTTTTAGCATCAAAAATATCTCTAAATGTTGTTGTAACAAATTTTAATTTTTTGTTATTACTATAATTACGCTGTTTAATATCGCATTCATCATCAATTAATTTGTTGAATTCCCTAGGTTTATGTGTTTTAAAAAGAATATCATCAAAGTTACTAAAATAATTAGATGTCATTAAATTATCTTATTATATTATCTAGAAAATTAATAAATGAATTTTATAGATAAATTAAATAAATATCGTTAGAAGCTTTTTAATATTAATTGCTTAGTTTCTTAATTTCATTAGTTGTAGAATTTTTATAATAAGACATTCTATTAAATTTATTACAATTTATATGAATACAACAATAATGTTGTTCAGAGCAATATCTAATGCATTTTTTTTTTAATAATACATCTTTATTGATAAATTTAGGCATAATTAATTTACTTTAATCTTATATATATTTTAATTCAATTTTAATTAACAGGATGTTCTAAATATACAAGTGTATTTTTCGTATTTCTTTTATTATTCTTAATAAGATTCTTGTTTGAATCCGCAATCATCTTATTTTTAATTTCCTGCATATTTAATGTTGGATACATATGAAGATAATGAATTAATACTCCAGCTGTTGCAGGTGTTGCCATAGATGTACCACTATAAGCTGCTGTTTTATCATTTGGAATTGTACTAAGAACATTTACACCTGGTGCATAAATATCACAACATTTTCCCCAATTACTAAAATATGCACGGTTATCATCAATATCAGATGCCATTACAGTTAATACACCATTAGCACTCGCAGGACTAGTTTTACAAGCATCACTATCTTCATTACCAGCTGCAACTACAACATAAAAGGAATCACTATTTTTTAAACAATTCTCAACAGCACGATTAATAATTCTTGAAAAACCACCACCTAATGACATACTAATCACACTTTTAATAATCTTATCAGAATTAGCATTTTTAACATTCTTAGTATGAAGATTATAAGCATGTTCAATACCTCTAATAACACCAGATAAAGTACCAGAACCATCACAATCAAGAACTTTAATAGCATGTAAATTAGCATCCTTACAAACACCGTAATCTTCAGAACCAATAATACCTGCACAATGAGTTCCGTGGTTTTGACAATCAGTATCGTCATCATCTGCAAAATTTGCAACCCACTTTGCACGTCCGTTAAATTGTTTATGATTAACATCAATACCTGTATCAATTACATATGTATCTACTACCACATTAGGATTAGTATGACAAAGCCCTGAAACATTATATCTATAAGTACCATCTAATTTACCACTTCCCTTTTTATCAATACGATCAAGATGCCATGGAATAGATTTACCAGAATTGACCGATGTAGTAAAAACATGTTGTTCACTCAATTTAATAACTTGATTATATTCTACATCAAAAAATGTTCTCAATGTATTAAAATATTTTGAATAATCATTCCCATTAACAGTATAAATTTTTAAATCATCAAAAGTTGCCAACAAATTAATATTATGTTCATTCATGAAATTAGAATTCAAATGCATAGCATCTGGTTTTTGAACTAAAAGAAAATCGTCAGCTACATTTCCACAAAAAACACCACCAATAAATGAAATTAAATTGACAAAATTAAATAAAAACATTGTTTAATGTATTAGATAAATTATTTTTAAATCAATTTTTTATAAAATAAATTAAATGAATTAATGTTAATATAATACAGATTTTAATGATGGATATTTTTCATCTGATAATATAATTTTATTTTTATTATTTTCACATGAAATTCTTTTAGCATATTTATATGGTGGTAATTTTTCTAATTTATTATAACAACATAATAAATCAGTTAATATTGGAAATTCCGGTAACTCTACTATTTCATTATTTGAACAAAATAATATTTTTAATTTTGGAAATGATGGTAATGTTTTAAGAATATTATTCTTACAAAATAACCAATTTAAATTTGGACAATATGATATTTCTGTAATATTATTATTTTCACAAGATAACCACATTAATTTAGGATAACTATTTATAATTGTAATTTTATTATTATCACACGTTAAATTATACAATGATGGAAAATATGGTAAATATGTTAAATCATTGTGATTACAATTTAAATGTTCTAAATGCGGATATATTGGTATAGATGTGATTCTAAGATGTAAACATGAAATATATAATTCATTATAATAATTATAATATAATAAGAAAATCCCCTTGTAATCAATTGTGTCATTTATGTAATTTGATATATTAACATTGTTTATTTTGTATATAAAATTTGAAGGATCATGGTAATCTACATTGTATTTTTTTAAAAAATACTTATATATGTTAATTTTATACTTTTTACATATATTATATGTATATTTATTAACAATTGACAATGACTTAAAATCTTCTATTAAATCTAAACATTCTATAATATTAAATAAACATATTTCAAAGAATATCATTATTTATCCTTATTTAAATAACGTCCTGTATTTAAATAATAAAAAAGAACAAAAAAATAACCTAGTTTATTAATTGATCTAAAACCTTTTCAAATTGATGTTTATGAATTGTATGATATATTTTATTCAAAATAAAATCACCATATTTAAGAGTAAATTTATTAGATGTATCTTTTACTATATACAATGATATATTTTTACTTTTACAAATTTTATATTTTTCAAAATCCTTTCTAACAATTTTTTCTAATTTTTCTTCACCAAAAATAGGTTTATAATGAAAAACACCATTAATTTCAATTCCCACATTCAATTCAGGAATATAAATATCCAATTCTAATCCATCACACACTTTACGATCATTAAATAAATAATTATATCCTTTCAATTTAGATTGTAAAAATACTTCTAATTTTGACTTTCTAACGCCCAATTTTTTATGCGTATTATTGAATTTTGCAGAACAACTTCTTGAACAATAATGATTCTTATATTTCTTAATATCACTAAAACACTTTTTTGTTACTTTATTGCATTGTTTACAATTAACATTTTGAGACGGATATTTATTACATGGAATATCAGCGGCTATTAATGCATTGCTCCACGATCCAAATAATCTTAACACTGGTTTATTAGAAAATGGATGTAACTGACCCTTACTTTTAGGAATTTTTTTATTCCTATTATAATAATCTTTTAAATAATTAATTACGTATGCTTTTGTAAGCATTAATTTCTTTATATTTTTATTCATTTTATCTTTAAATAAAAATAATATAAAAATTGGTAATGGTGGGACTCGAACCCACGAAGCACATACATGCGATCTTAAGTCGCACCCCTTTGACCACTCGGGAACATTACCTTAGCAATTTTTTATTTAAAACTTTAATATATAAAAATATTTATAATTTACCGCATTACTTTTTTATTAAATCATATAAGAATATAAAATTTTTAACAATAAATTTATCTTTAACATATGCTCCAAATAATTTTTCTGGGTGTTTAGGACTTTTTGTATATTTCAGTGCATTATAATAAAAATTTGCATATTCAACCATTGTATTATAATTTCCATATGCTATTTGATCATTTATACCTCCATGATTATTTATTACAGGAATATTTAATACATTATCTATTAATGTAGAATGAATATCATTAAAAGTATCAAAACGAAACTCTGTACGCCATTTCATAACAACATCAAATGATATATTATTATTTTTCATATATTCTGTAATCATATTTAAACATCTTGTGTTATTATAATGCATCGACATTGTATTATACATAGTTTCATAATGTGTTTTTAATTCATCAGGTAAAGTAAATATTTCATAGTTAAAAACACAATTTCCATCTGATATTTCAGATATATATTTTTCAAATTCAATGTGATAATCATCCCTATCATTGTTTAATGAAATAAAAAAATATGGTTTTATATTTTGTTTATTTAAACTCTCTATTAATTTTTCCATATACAATTTATTTATTTCATATCCTAATATTCTTCCTACTATAAAAATAGCCATATTTCTATGTTTATAAACATTTTCTCTATGTATAATATTAATTTTTTTTTCTTCATAATTTGAATATTTCAATGTAGGTATATTTTTGGTTACACTTGCCTCTTTAAATATCTTATTATAATTAAAATTTCCATTAAATAAAGTTTTATGTATATTACTATATACATCATCAAACCATAAAAACACAAAACAATACATATCATCGTTTATATTGTTAGTATGATATGTTATTTTATTATGATCATATTCAACCATTTTCATAGCATAAATATTTGTATTTAATGTATGCATCAAAAATCTAAGAACACATCCTTGTTCAGATGAATTATCTGTTTGTAACAAATTTATTATAATTGATTTTTCAAATTTATCACATAAAACATCCATTAAATCATTTGAAATAATATAATTATTACTATATATAAGATTCTTTTCTGATAACGATGATAAAAATTGTTTTCTTGGTTTATCATATAACCATAATAATAGTTTTTTATAATCAAATAAAGTATGCAATGATGTTTTAACAATATAGAAATCTTCTTTTATATTTAAACTTTGAATATACTTGTAAAAACTTAATATAGAATAACATAAACTACTATTTGCTGAACTATAATCTTTATTATCATAAAAATCAGTATAATAAACTTCGTTTGTATCTAATGTCCTATATTCAGTTGTTTTACCAAAAGGTGCATTATGTACAAAATAAAAGTTAAATATATCTTTTAATATTTTATCTTTTTTTAATATAGATACATGTTTTATTAGAAGTTCTTGAAAATTACTATTAATAGGTGGTACATATACACAAACTATAATTTTCATTGTAATTTGTATAAAAATAAATACAAAAATTATACGAACACGATTTAACACTTTTAATTTTATACTAAATAAAATATTTAATATAAAGTAAAATATAAAAGTAACATATAAAAATAAAGTAAAATTTAATAGTCATCTTCTTCAATACTTTCATTAACATCTTCATCATCATCCATTATAGCATAATTAGTAATTGCTTTCTTATTTTTAAACACCTTTGCTTGAACCAACTTCCATTTACAACTAATCTTTGCAGTTATAGAAATATACACAAGTTCAATAATGCAAATTGCTTGAGATCCTTTTGGAATAACTGAATCATAATTAGATTCATTCAATTCAATAAGATTCTTATTTTCATCAAAAATCATAATTTCATGATTAAACTTTTTGTTACTTACAAAATTACCAGTAAATTCTTCACCATCCTTTTGTCTGTCCAATTTAACTTCTAAACGTGAAGGATATTCCTTACCATCTTTATCAACTGAAGCTTTTACATTAGGGACATAATATGCATCTTCAATAACTTCCATGCTAATATTTGCCTTGTTAAGCCATTCTTTGGAATTTTCTTTAATTTTTTGCTTAATCATATCATCAAATTGTTGAAGATTTTCTTTGAATTTTCTAATATCATCATTATTGTCTTCGCCATAGAATGAAATACCCATTCTAAATGAATCATCTTTATTATCATCAGCGTTAGGATCTCTCCAACGACTAATACCGAAAGGAATGCTCATCTTAGGAGTTTGCAAAATAATTTTATCACTGTTTAAATTTACATATACCATTTTACCCTTACCTAATTTTTTAACATCAGAAAAAGTAACTTTGGAAAAGTCAATATTGGCGGCCTTTGTAATTGTCATATTATAATGTTTTTATTATAATATAATTATCAAATTTATTCAATTTTTTTTAACTAACACTATCCATTAAGTAACACTACCAATTAACTACATACTATCCATTAACTAACACTACCAATTAACTACATACTATCCATTACACATTATTTAATTCTTTTTTCTTCCTTTTCTGGATGGCTTTTCAACTGGTTCTTCCAATTGTGTATTTTGCAAGTCTTCTGCCAAATTATCAATTTCTTCATTTGCAACTTCTTCTGCATTTTCATCTTCATTGTTATCATCATTATTATTTTCATTATCGTTTTCAGAATCAAAATCATCTTTCAATCCATCATTGCTTTCATTGTCATTTTCTTCTTCATCGTCATCGTCAATAATAGCATAATCAGTAATTGCTTTCTTATTTTTAAAGACCTTTGCTTGAACCAACTTCCATTTGCAACTAATCTTTGCAGTTATAGAAATATACACAAGTTCAATAATACAAATTGCTTGAGAACCTTTTGGAATAACAGAATCATAATTGGATTCATTCAATTCAATAAGATTCTTGTTTTCATCAAAAATCATAATTTCATGATTGAACTTTTTGTTACTTACAAATTTACCAGTAAATTCTTCACCATCTCTTTGTCTGTCCAATTTAACTTCCAAACGTGAAGGATATTCCTTTCCTTCCTTGTCAACTGAAGCTTTTACATTAGGAACATAATAAGCATCTTCAATAACTTCCATGCTAATATTTGCCTTGTTAAGCCATTCCTTGGAGTTTTCCTTAATTTTTTGTTTAATCATATCATCAAATTGCTGAAGATTTTCCTTAAACTTTCTAATATCATCATTGGTTTCTTCACCATAGAATGAAATACCCAATCTGAATGAATCACCTTTGTTATCGTCAGCATTGGGTTCTCTCCAACGACTAATGCCGAAAGGAATGCTCATCTTAGGAGTTTGAAGAATAATTTTATCACTGTTCATATTTACATATACCATTTTACCCTTACCTAATTTTTTAACATCAGAAAAAGTAACTTTGGAGAAGTCAACGTTGGCGGCTTTCATAATTGTCATTTTGATTTGCTTGTTTTGTTTTATTTTAAATAAAATGTAAATATAATTCAATTTTTTTTAACGCACTTTAGAAATGATTGCGTTTGTTAGATATAATATCTATAATATTTTTAATATTGTTTTTATCATCGTGGTCACCTCCTAAATACCATTTAATGTTTTTAAATGGAGTATTCATATCATTAGGTTTCCAATCATATATACTATATATACAACAATTATATGTAAATTTCCATTCATAACGATGAGAATCATTTTTCTTTCCAGTTTGTAAAGGATTTCCTAAAATAGTAATTAATTCATCTGATGTAAAATTTAACGATGACAAAAACCAAGTAAAACTTGTATCTAGATCTGTATGCAATACTATGTCTATATCATCTTTTACAATATCAGAATATGATATACGTTCACTTTGATCTGAATTATTATATAGATCACTTTTATTATATAAATTTTGTTTAATATCATTGCAAAATTTATTAATATTTAATTCTAATAATTGATCATATTGTTTAGTATTAACCTTGGAATCATTTTTATTTTCTTTTTTTAATTTATCTTGTTCAGTTGATTCATCATAATGTGTAATGAGAAATGTATAATTTGTTATAATTATATTATTCTTGTCTTCAATAATATATTCATTAAAAATATTTTTTAAATATCCATATAATTTTTTTCGTTGAGGTTCTGTAAATTCCAATGGCGTTTCTAATGACCATTTTAATACAGTATGTGTTTTTTTACATTTAAGAATATAATGGTTATTAGCCCATTTAAGAAATTTCGTTAAAAGTTTTAAAAATTTGTCCGATAAATCCATTAATTATTTATAAAATAAAAAATAATTCAATTTATAAAGTACGTTTAAAAATCAATTTAAAAATTAAATATTATTTAAGGTTAAATGAATGAAAGTAAGTTGAGTTTACTTATGGGTAATCTTACCGAATTTTATCAAAATAAGGATTATATAAATGATATTAAAAATATAGTTGATCAAAATAATATTATTAGTTTAAGAATATTAGATTGGTTTATAACTAATTATTCTAAAAAAAATCAAGTAATTATAAATGATAATTTTAATGTGTATCAAAATTACAAGTTGATGTTAAAATCATTTAGCAAGACTAGTTTTGATCCTTTTTGTAGAAAGAATAAGATTGTTTTTTATTATGGTGATAATGATAATGATTATATTGAAACTAGTTGTGGTCAATTGTGTTTTTTTAGATGGTGTTTTCAAAATAAAATTTTAGACTATGTAAGAGCTAATTTAAATGTTATAGAAAATGATATGAAAATGTCATTAAAAAATAAAAATAATTCCAGTGATTTAAAGAAACGTCAACCTTTAAGTATTTCAGCATCTCGAACAATTAATAAACAGCATGTAAAATATGTTGTTCATTTCGATTAATTTTTGTTATTTTTTTCATTTAATATTTTAAATGAAAATTTTAGTAACTGGTAGTAATGGATTAGTAGGAAAATCATTACAAAAAATTGTAAATTCTATAAATGAAAATGAAGATGTTATTTCATCTGGTGGTATACAACATGAATATTATTTTTTAACTAGAAAAGATTGTAATTTAATAGATGTTAATGAAGTTAATAGTACGTTTGAAAAAATAAATCCAGATATTGTTGTACATTTAGCTAGTATGGTAGGTGGTGTGTATGAGAATATAAATAACAATTATAATATGTTTATTAATAATATTCGTATTAATACAAATATAGTTGATGCATGCAATAAATACAATGTTAAGAAATTAATAAATATTTTATCAACATGTGTTTTTCCTGATCAAAATGTAACATACCCATTAACAGCTGATCAAATTCATAATGGACCACCACATAGTTCTAATAATGGATATGCTTTTTCAAAACGTGCTTTACATTTTGGTGCTTCATTATTAAAGAATACAACTGTTATTAATTTAATTCCAACAAATTTATACGGTGAACATGATAATTATGAAATAAATAAAGCACATGTTATTCCTGCATTAATTCATAAAACTTTATTAGCTAAAACAAATAATACAACATTACAAATAAATGGAACTGGCAATGCTTTAAGACAATTTTTATATGTAGATGACCTTTCAAAAATTATTTGTAGTCATATAAATTCAGATAATAAATCATGTGATTTCATGGTATCACCTCCAGAGTCTCATGAAATCAGTATTAAAGAACTGGTAAATAAGATTGTAAATATATTTAATTTTAAAGGTGAAATTCAATACGATACAAAAGCAAGCGATGGACAAATTAAGAAAACAACTGTAAGTGATATCGATTATTCATTTACAGATATTAATACTGGACTAATAAACACAATACATTTCTTTAAAACAAATTACAACAATTTAAGAATTTAAATTGCAACAATTTAAGAATTTAAATTTAAAAATAAATAAGTACATAAATTGATTTATTTTTAAAAAAATTGATCTCCCATTAATTCTTCGACTTTCTTGATGATTTCTTAGATGTCTTTGTCTTTTTAATAGACGAATCCTCTGATGATGTTGTATTGTCTGATGTCATATCATCTGATGTTGTTGTATTGTCTGATGAATTATTCTCTGATGAATTGTCACTTATACTAAAGTGTTTCTTAATTCTTTCACACAATTCTTCTTTTGTACCACTAACTTTTAATTTTAATTGTCTGCACATTTCTTGTAATTCTTTTACTTTAAATCCACCTTTTCCATTACAATCTTTGCTAAAGAATTCTGTTGACAAATTATTTGTTTTATCAATAATTGACATTTGTTTAAAAAATTCAGACAAATCCTCGTCTGGTTTTTTTGATTCTGATTGTTTTGATTTAGATACTCTTTTACCTTTTGTTGATTTTGATTCTGAAACATCTGATTCAGTGTCTGATTGTTTTGATTTAGATACTCTTTTACCTTTTGTTGATTTTGATTCTACAACATCTGATTCCGTATCTGATTTTTTGGATTTAGAAACTCTTTTACTTTTTGTTTTTGTTGATTCTGCAACATCTGATACTGACATAACAGTTTTTACTGGTTCTGTTACAACATCTGATACTTCTGGTTCTGTTATAATACTTTTAACAGTCTCTGATACTTCTGTTACAACAGTTTCTTCTGGTTTCTTTGTTGAGTCTGTGTCTGATACTTCTGTTACAACAGTTTCTTCTGGTTTCTTTGTTGATTGTTCTGACTCTGTTACAACAGTTTCTTCTGGTTTCTTTGTTGATTGTTCTGGTTCAGTTTCTGTTACATTAGTTTTTACTGTTTCTGATGGTTCTGGTTTCTTAGAAGTTGGTTCTGATGATGATGATGATTTAGAAATTAAATCATTTGTAGATATAGATG
>Ga0315901_10004788_pt1 | contig 16734 bp, 14 predicted proteins | sample LakEriMetagenome_10_FD_203761 | JGI IMG/M metagenome (GOLD analysis project Ga0315901, IMG submission 203761) | Freshwater fungal communities from buoy surface, Lake Erie, Ohio, United States - Buoy 2 MA116 | ecosystem: Environmental > Aquatic > Freshwater > Lake | place: USA: Lake Erie, Ohio...
ACACCCGGTTGCTGTCGCTCATGGCGAAGGACAAGAAGGCGCTCACGAGCCTCACGTTCGTGCTCGACGGTCCGGCCGGGGTGGAGGTCGTGCCCGACGTCGCCGCCGAGGCGGTGCTCGAGGCGCTCGCCGTGATGGCCGCGCACGGCTGACGCCTCGCGCCCGGCCAGGTCGCCCGGCCAGGTCGCCCGGCCAGGTCGCCCCGACCAGATCGATCGGGCAGGATGGTGCCATGACCCCCCGGCTGCGGACCGATCGGCTGCTGCTGCGCGAGTGGCGTGACGACGACAAGGCGCCCTACGCCCTGCTCAACGGTGATCCCGAGGTGATGGCGCACTTCCCGTCGACGCTCACCGCGGCGCAGAGCGACGAGATGGTCGAGCGGATGGCCGCGGCGTGGGGCGACCGCGGGTACGGCCTGTGGGCGGTGGAGGTGCGCGACTCCGGTGCGTTCGTGGGGTTCGTCGGGCTGTCGTCACCCACCTGGGAGACGGCGTTCACGCCGTGCGTCGAGGTGGGCTGGCGGCTGGCGCGCGAGGCATGGGGCCACGGCTACGCACCCGAGGCCGCACGGGCGGCGATGACGTGGGGGTTCGCCGAGCTCGACCTGCCCCGCGACGAGATCGTGAGCTTCACCACCGTCGCGAACGCGAACTCGCGGCGCGTGATGGAGAAGCTGGGCATGCGCCACGACCCGGCGGGTGACTTCGACCACCCGCTGCTGCCCGACTGGGCCGGACGCCGGCACGTGCTCTACCGGATCGGCCGCGGGGAGTTCGCCGCCGCATGCTGACGGCCCGCGGGAACGTGTCCACGGCCGCCGGGCGGTGCGTGCCACGATGACGGCGTGGCGATCATCTCCCTGTTGCACGGCCCGAACCTGAACCTGCTCGGCCAGCGCGAGCCGCACGTCTACGGGACGGCCACCCTCGACGACTACGTCCGCACCGCCGAGGTGGCGGCGGCCCGGCACGGCCACGAGATCGAGGCGTTCCAGACCAACCACGAGGGGCGACTCGTCGACGCGATCCACTCGGCGCGCGGCCGGTCGGCCGGCATCGTCATCAACCCGGGTGCCTTCACCCACTACGCGTGGAGCCTCCACGACGCGCTCGCCGCGTTCGAGGGGCCGGTCGTCGAGGTGCACATCTCGAACCCGAACGCCCGCGAGCCGTGGCGACACACCAGCGTCGTCGCGCCGGTCGCGACCGGCAGCATCACCGGGCTCGGGATGCACGGCTACGAGTTGGCGATCGAGGCGATCGCGAGGAAGCTGGCGGGATGACCACCGACGCCGCCGCACCCGCGACCGCGCCCGACACGGTGCTCGACGTCTCCGCCCGCGCGCCACGGGTGCGGGCGTCGTGGGGCGAGCTCGCGGCCCTGCTCGTCGGCGACCTCACGAACGTCCGCTGGCTCACCGGGTTCACCGGGTCGGCCGGCACCGTGGTGCTGCTGCCCGACGAGGTCGTGCTGATCACCGACGGCCGCTACGGCGACCAGGCCGAGCGCCAGCTCGCCGCCGCCGGGTGTGCCGGTCGGGTGCTGGTCGGCCGTACGGCGGGCGAGCAGCTCGGCCTGCTCACGGAGGTCGTCGCGGAGGCGGAGCGCCTGGGCTTCGAGAGCGCCCACACCAGCCATGCCCGCTGGGTGCAGCTCTCCGAGGCGCTGCCCGGCCGGCTCGTGCCCACGACGGGCTTGATCGAGGCGGGTCGCCGCACCAAGGACCCGGCCGAGATCGCGCTGATGCAGCGGGCGTGCGCCATCGCCGACGCCGCCCTCGCCGAGGTCGCCCCCACGCTCGTACCCGGACGCACGGAGGTGCAGGTCCGCAACGACCTCGAACGGCTGATGCGCGAGTTCGGTGCGACCGGACCGAGCTACGAGACGATCGTGGCGACCGGACCGGTGAACGCCCCGCTGCCGCACCACCGGCCGACCGACACGGCGATCGAGGCCGGCCACACCGTGATCATCGACGTCGGCGCGCTCGTCGGCGGCTACCACAGCGACATGACCCGCACCTACGTGATCGGCGACCCCACCCCGCTGCAGCAGGAGGTGTACGACGCGGTGCTGGCCGCGCAGGTGGCCGGCGTGGCCGCCGTGCGCCCCGGGATCACCACGCAGGAGCTCGACGCCGTGTGCCGCGGACTGCTCACCGAGGCCGGGTTCGGTCCCTGGTTCAGCCACGGCACCGGTCACGGGGTGGGGCTGCTCATCCACGAGGACCCGTTCGTCAACAGCGCCGGAGGGTGGGTTTTGCAGGAGGGAGACGTCGTGACGGTGGAACCGGGGGTCTATCGTGGTGACTTCGGCGGCGTCCGGGTGGAAGACCTGGTCGAGGTGACCAGCACCGGAGGCCGCGCGCTGACCACGACGCCCAAGGATTCCCCATGCCCGCCATCACGACCAACGACCTGAAGAACGGGATCACGCTCGAGCTCGACAACGGCCTGTTCCAGGTGGTCGAGTTCCAGCACGTCAAGCCCGGCAAGGGTGGCGCCTTCGTGCGGACCAAGCTCCGCAACGTGAAGACCGGCAACGTGTTCGACCGCACGTTCAACGCCGGCGTGCGCGTCGAGCAGGCGCTGCTCGACAAGAAGGACATGCAGTTCCTGTACCGCGACGGCGACGAGTACGTCTTCATGGACACCGAGAGCTACGAGCAGATGAACGTCTCGCCGGTCGCGCTCGGCGACGCCGCCGACTACCTGGTCGAGCAGTCCGTCGCGATCATCGCCTTCTACAACGGCGAGATCGTCACGGTCGAGATCCCGGCCGCGGTGGAGCTCACCGTCGCCGACACCGAGCCCGGCATCCAGGGCGACCGGGTGAGCGGTGCGAAGAAGTCGGCCACGCTGGAGACCGGCAAGGTCGTCCAGGTGCCGCTGCACATCAACATTGGCGACCGGCTGCGCGTCGACACGCGCTCCGGCGAGTACATCTCCCGGGTCTGACCGGTCGGCTCCGATGAGTCCCGCAGGGCGACGACGCCCACGGCCGACCGAGTTCGACGGTCTGGAGGGTGACGAACGCTCCGAGGCCCGCGAGCGAGCCCTGCTGCTCCTGTACGAGGCGGCCTCGAAGGGCATCAGCCCGGCCGAGACGATCGACGCCCAGGTGGTGCGGCCCGACGAGCTCACCCGTGAGCTCGTCCTCGGGGTGGCCGAGCACCGCGACCGGATCGACGCCGAGATCGCCGCGCACGCCAAGGGCTGGACGCTGGCGCGGATGCCGCTCATCGACGTGACCGTCATGCGGATCGCCGCGTTCGAGCTGCTCGGTCGGCCCGACGTCCCCGTCGCGGTCGTGCTCGACGAGGCCGTCGAACTGGCCAAGCGCTTCTCGACCGACGACTCCGGTCGGTTCGTGAACGGCGTGCTGTCCGCCCTCGTGCCGGTGCTGCGCCGGCCCGCCCCGCCCGCCGAGCCCCATGGATCGGCCGACGGCTGACCGCCCCGGGTCCGGGGAACAGGTCGGTCGGATCGACCCGCTGGTCGGCGTGCCCGACCGAGCCGCGGCCGACGCCGGCCACCCGGCCGACACGGTGTCCGACGGTGGCGCCCGCGGCCGCACGTCCGCACCGGTGGTCCAGCTCGACACCGACGGCGAGGTGGACCACCACGTCCCCGTCGACGGCACGGGTGGCCACCCCGACGGCCTCGAACCCGACGGCCTCGAACCCGACGGCGCGCGCGTGCGGTGGTCCCGCGACCCGCGCACCTGGCCGCGGTCGTTCGCCGCCGCGGTCGGGGCGATGACGATCTGGCAGTGGGTGCTCGTCGCGCTCGTGGCCGGCTACACGTCGTACTTCACGAGCGTCACCCTCGACGTGCACCACGGCCTGGGCACGTCGGCCTACGACTACGGCCTCTACGACCAGGGCGTGTGGCTGATGAGCCGCTTCGACGCCCCGTTCGTGACCCTCATGGGTCGCAACCTGATCGGCGACCACACCTCGTTCATCCTGGTGTTCCTCATCCCGATCTACTGGGTGTTCCCGAGCGCCGGCGCGCTCTTCTTCACCCAGTCGTTGATGATCGCGCTCGGCGCGGTACCCGTGTACCTGCTGGCGCGTCGCCGGATCGGCAACGAGCTGTTCGCCGTGGCACTCGCCGGCTGCTACCTGATCCACCCCGCGGTCGCGTGGACCAACCGGGAGAACTTCCACCCCGACAGCTACCTCGCCCCGCTGGTCGGCATGGCGATCTACGGCGCCGTCGAGCGCAAGTGGCGCACCTACGCCGTGTTCTTCGTCCTCGCCCTGATGGTGAAGGAGGACGTGTCGCTGGTGCTCGTGCCCCTCGGCGTGTGGGTGACGCTGAAGCGCGACCGGCGCATCGGCATCCTGTCGGTGGTGGGCGCGGTGAGCTTCATGCTCGCGGCGATGCTGCTGGTGAAGCGCAGCCTCATCGGCGTGCCCACGCGCAACTTCTGGCGCATCCCCTTCGGCGGGCCGACGGGGTTCCTGCGTACCGTGTTCACCGACCCGATCGCCGTGGTGCGGCACTACTGGAGCGACAACCGGCCGTTCTACTTCTGGCAGATGACGGCACCGTTGGCCTGGGTGTTCGCACGGGCGCCGAGCGTCGCGCTGATCAGCTTCGTGGTGATGGGCACGAACATGCTCAGCACCTTCTGGTATCAGTACCAGATCGAGTACCACTACTCGCTGGTGGCCGTGCCGGGCCTGGTGATGGGCACGGTGTGGGCGATCTCGAAGGTGGCCGAGCGGTGGCGCGGGGCGCTCGTGGCGGCGGTGCTCGCGACCTCGCTGTGGACCTCCTGGTCGTGGGGCGCGATGCCCTACAGCAAGGAGCTGCCCTACACGTGGGCGCCGGACCATCCGGTCGCGGTCGATGCTCGCGACATCATCCGCGACATCCCCGCCGATGCGGTCGTGTCGGCCCAGTACTCGATCACCGCGCACCTGGCCCGACGCCACGAGATCTACATGTTCCCGAACCCGTTCTCGCTGACGCTCTACGGCACCGACGACTCGCTCGCCGGGCAGCGGCTCCCCGCCGCGGACCGGGTCGAGTACGTGGTCCTGCCGGCGACGCTCGAGTTCGAGAGCGAGATGGTGTGGAACGTGGTGTCGTCGGAGTTCACGCTGGTCGACAGCAACCAGTGGTGGCGGCTCTACCAGCGCACGACCATGCTCGACCAACCGAACCCGGCGCCCTGACGGGCCCGACGCGCCCGACCGGGCGCCCCGACGGCCCCGTGACGCGGACGCGCGCGTGGTAGCGTCCGATCCGCCGTGAAGCGGGTCCCGTGAGGCCCAGACGGCAGGAGACATCTGTGAGCCACGTCCCGTTCGCGGCGCCCCGACGCGCGGTGCCGCCCCGTCCCGGAGGCGCATTCCTGCATTTCCATGCAGTCGAGTGCATGACCATCCATTCTGTTCGGATAGGGTGGCCCGCATGAGCCGCCCGGCACCGATCCCCGCCGCCCTCGTCCTCGCCGACGGCAGCGTCTTCGAGGGCGAGCACCTCGGCGCCACCGTCCCGGGTGGGGTGTCGAGCGGTGAGGTCGTGTTCAACACGGTCCTCGCCGGCTACCAGGAGGTGATCACCGACCCGAGCTACGCGGGCCAGATCATCACCTTCACCGCCACCCACATCGGCAACTACGGGGTGAACACCACCGACTTCGAGAGCCGCCGCCCGTTCTGCCGCGGCGTGATCGTGCGCGAGCTCGCCCGCCGCCACAGCAACCAGCGCGCCGAGGCGTCGCTGGACGCGATGCTCACCCGCTACGGCATCGCCGGCATCGGTGGCATCGACACCCGCCGGCTCACCCGGCTCCTGCGCGACACGGGCGCGATGCCCGGGGCGTTCGGACCCCTGGCCGGCGACCACGCCGTCGACGAGGCCGCGCTCCGGGCCGCGGCGGCCGCCGAACCCGGCACCAACGGCGTCGACCTGGTCGCGCAGGTGACGACCCCGGAGCCGTACACCGTGGGCGACGGCCCGCGCACGATCGTCGCCTACGACTTCGGCATCAAGCACGCCATCCTGCGGGATCTCGCCGGCCTCGGCCGCGTGCACGTCGTGCCCGCCACCACCTCGGCGGCCGACGTGCTCGCCCTGCGCCCGACCGGCGTGTTCCTCTCCAACGGGCCGGGCGACCCCGAGGTCGTCACGAGTGGTGTGCAGGCGATCCGCGAGCTGGTGGGGGAGGTGCCCGTGTTCGGCATCTGCCTCGGCCACCAGCTGCTCAGCCTGGCGATCGGCGGCACCACCTTCAAGCTGCCCTTCGGCCACCACGGCGGCAACCACCCCGTGCGCCACGAGGCGAGCGGTCGGATCGAGATCACCAGCCAGAACCACAACTTCTGCGTCGACCCGGCCTCCATCGCCGGTCGCGCCGAGGTGACCCACCTCAACCTCAACGACCACACGGTCGAGGGCATGCGCGTAGTCGGGGCACCCGCGTTCAGCGTGCAGTACCACCCGGAGGCGGGCCCCGGCCCGCACGACGCCAAGTACCTCTTCGCGATGTTCGCGGCGATGATGGACGACCCCGCTGCCTTCGTCGCCGGCCGACCCGTCGGTGCCGCGCTCGGCTCGAACCGATCGGGGTACGGTGCCCCGAACCTGCTCGCTCCCGAGCTGGGGGTGGCGTGATGCCCAAGCGCACCGACATCCACTCGATCCTCATCATCGGCTCCGGCCCGATCGTGATCGGCCAGGCCTGCGAGTTCGACTACTCCGGCACCCAGGCGTGCCGGGTGCTGCGCGAGGAGGGCTACCGGGTCATCCTCGTCAACTCCAACCCGGCGACGATCATGACCGACCCCGACTTCGCCGACGTCACGTACGTCGAGCCGATCACGTGGGAGGTCGTCGCCAAGATCATCGAGCGCGAGCGGCCCGACGCCGTGCTGCCCACGATGGGCGGCCAGACCGGCCTCAACACCGCGATGGCGCTGTTCGAGCGCGGCCTGATCGGCGTGCCCGGCACGCCCGAGATGATCGGCGCCAACGCCCAGGCGATCGCCACCGCCGAGGACCGCGACCAGTTCAAGCAGGCGATGATCGAGATCGGGCTCGACGTGCCCGAGAGCGGCATCGCCCACACGATGGACGAGGCGCGCTCGGTGATGGCCGAGATCGGCCTGCCGTGCATCATCCGGCCCGCCTACATCCTCGGCGGCCGCGGCACCGGCATCGCCGCCACGCCGGAGGAGTTCGAGTCGGTGGCCGCGAACGGTCTCGCCGCCAGCCCGATCAGCGAGATCCTGATCGAGAAGAGCATCGCCGGCTGGAAGGAGTACGAGCTCGAGGTCATGCGCGACCGCGCGGACAACTGCGTGATCATCTGCTCGATCGAGAACGTCGACCCGATGGGTGTGCACACCGGCGACTCGATCACGGTCGCGCCCGCGCAGACCCTCACCGACGTCGAGTACCAGCAGATGCGCGACGCCGCGTTCGCCTGCATCCGGCGGGTCGGCGTGGAGACCGGTGGCAGCAACGTGCAGTTCGCCGTCAACCCCGTCACCGGCGAGCAGGTCGTCATCGAGATGAACCCGCGTGTGTCGCGCAGCTCGGCGCTCGCCTCGAAGGCGACGGGCTTCCCCATCGCGAAGATCGCCGCGAAGCTCGCCGTCGGCTACACCCTCGACGAGATCCCGAACGACATCACCAAGATGACGCCGGCCAGCTTCGAGCCGAGCATCGACTACATCGTCACCAAGATCCCGCGCTGGGCGTTCGAGAAGCTGCCCGGTACGAGCGGGGTGCTCGGCACCCAGATGCAGTCGGTCGGCGAGGCGATGAGCATCGGCCGAACGTTCCCCGAGAGCCTGCAGAAGGGGTTGCGCTCGCTCGAGCAGGGTCGCTTCGGGCTCGGCTGCGACCCGGCCGAGGACCTCCTCGTCGACGTGTCCGACGACGAGCTGCTCACCCGGGTCGCCGTGGCGACGCCCGACCGGATCCAACAGGTCGGCGAGCTCCTCCGTCGCGGGGTGTCGGTCGACCGTGTCCACGAGGCCACCCGCATCGACCCGTGGTTCCTCGACCAGATGGCGATGATCACCGAGGAGCGCCACGCGCTCGCCGAGATCGGGTTCGCCGGCATGGACCGCGCCGCCTGGCGCCGCGCGAAGCGGCTCGGGTTCAGCGACGCCCAGCTCGCCCACCTGTGGCGCACGAGCGAGGCCGAGGTGCGCTCGGCGCGTGAAGCGACCGGTGTGGTGCCGACGTTCAAGACCGTCGACACCTGCGCCGCGGAGTTCGAGGCGCTCACCCCGTACCACTACAGCACCTACGAGGACGAGAACGAGGTCCGGCCGAGCGACCGGCCGCGCGTCGTGATCCTCGGCAGCGGCCCCAACCGGATCGGGCAGGGCATCGAGTTCGACTACTGCTGCGTGCACGCGTCGTTCGCGCTGCGCGACGCCGGGTTCGAGACCGTGATGGTGAACTGCAACCCGGAGACGGTGAGCACCGACTACGACACCAGCGACCGCCTCTACTTCGAGCCGCTCACGAAGGAGGACGTCCTCAACGTCATCGCCGCCGAGACCGCGGCGAGCGGCGGCGTGGCGCCGAAGGTGATCGTGTCGCTCGGCGGTCAGACGCCGCTCAAGCTCTCGGGCCAGCTGCCCGTCGAGCTGATCGCCGGCACGTCGCCCGAGTCGATCGACCTCGCGGAGGACCGCGAGAAGTGGAACGCCCTGTGCCACGAGCTGCACATCCCGCAGCCCCCCGGCGGCACCGCCGTCGACCTCGAGCAGGCGCTGCAGATCGTCGACCGCGTCGGCTTCCCGGTGCTCGTGCGCCCGTCGTACGTGCTCGGCGGCCGGGCGATGCAGATCGTCCACGACCGCAACCACCTCGCCCGTGCCATGGCCGAGCTCGCCGGCTTCGGCAGCCTCGGCAAGGAGGGTGGCCTGTCGGCCGAACGGCCCGTGCTGATCGACCGCTTCCTGGAGGACGCGACCGAGGTCGACGTCGACGCCATCCGCGACCACACCGGTGAGGTGCTGATCGGCGGGGTGATGGAACACGTCGAGGAGGCCGGGGTGCACTCGGGCGACTCGGCCTGTGCGATCCCGCCGCAGACCCTGCCGAGCTGGGTGGTCGAGGTGATCGAGGCGTACACCCGCTCGATCGCGAACGCGCTCGACGTGCGCGGACTGATCAACGTCCAGTACGCGGTGTCCGGCACCACGGTGTACGTCATCGAGGCCAACCCCCGTGCCAGCCGCACCGTGCCTTTCGTCGCGAAGGCGACCGGCGTGCCGCTCGCCAAGGTCGCCACCCGCGTGATGCTCGGTGCCACGCTCGCGGAGCTCCGCGCCGAGGGGCTGCTCGTGCCGCCGTCCGACCACGGCCACGTCGCCGTGAAGGAGGCCGTGCTGCCGTTCAACCGCTTCCCCGAGGTCGACACCGCGCTCGGACCGGAGATGCGCTCGACCGGTGAGGTGATGGGCATCGACATCACCTTCGGCAAGGCGTTCTTCAAGGCCGAGCTCGCCGCCGGCACGGTGCTGCCCAGCTCCGGGACGGTGTTCCTGTCGCTCGCCGACGGCGACAAGCCGGCCGGGCTCGTGGTCGCGAAGCGCCTGCGCGAGTTGGGCCTCGGCATCGCCGCCACCAAGGGCACCGCCGAGTACCTGGCACGCTTCGACCAGCCCGTCGACCTGGTGGTCGGCAAGGTGAGCGAGGGTGCCGAGCTCACCGCGGTCGACCTCATCGCGGACGGCAAGGTGGTGTTCGTCATCAACACCCCGCAGGGCCGCGGCGGACGCACCGACGGCGAACAGATCCGCAAGGCCGCCAACGGGAACCGGGTCAGCTCGGTCACCACCGTCGAGGCCGCGCTCGCCGCCGTGCAGGGCATGGCGGAGCAGGCGGGCGACCACCTGACGGTGCGATCGCTGCAGGAGTTCCATGCCCGCTAGGCGGCCACCGGTCGCCGTCGACACCCGGGTGCGCGTGGGTTCCGTCGAGCTCCCGCACCCGGTGCTGCTCGCCTCCGGCACGGCCGGGTACGGCGCCGAGCTCGCCGACTTCGTCGACCTCGCCGCGATCGGCGCCGTCGTCACCAAGTCGCTCGCCGCCTACGAGTGGCCGGGCAACCCGGCGCCGCGGCTCAGCCCGGCCGGTGTCGGCATGCTCAACGCCGTCGGCCTGCAGGGCCCCGGCGTCGAGCACTGGTTGCGCCACGAGCTGCCCGAACTGCTCGACACCGGAGCCCGCGTGGTCGCCAGCATCTGGGGTCGTTCCGTCGACGACTACCGGCGTGCAGCCGACCAGGTGGCAGCCGCCCCGGCCGGGGTGGTGGCGGTGGAGGTGAACCTGTCGTGCCCGAACCTCGAGGGACGGCGCGGCATCTTCGCCCACGACGCCACCCTCTCGGCCGAGGTGATCCGGGTGACCGAGGGCTGCGGCCGGCCTCGGTGGGCGAAGCTCAGCCCCAACACGGACCGGGTCGTCGAGGTCGCCGCCGCCGTGCACGAGGCGGGTGCGGAGGCCGTCACCCTGGTGAACACGCTGCTCGGCATGGTGATCGACCCGCACACGCTCCGTCCGGCGCTGGCGGCCGGCGGGGGAGGGCTGTCGGGACCGGGCATCCACCCGGTCGCGGTGCGCGTGATCCACGACGTCCGCGCCGCGCTCCCGGAGCTGCCGATCGTGGGCGTGGGCGGGGTGAGCAGCGGCTGGGACGCGATCGAGTTGATGCTCGTCGGTGCGTCGGCCGTCCAGGTCGGCACTGCGACCTTCGCCGACCCGAGGGCGGCGGCGACGATCTCGCTCGAGATGATCGATTGGGCCCGTCGCCACGGCTGCACGTCGCTCGCTGCCGTCACCGGCGACGTGCACCGCGCCTGAGCCGAGACCCGCGATCGCGATCGGTCTCGGTCGCCGCGGAACCGTTCACCGGACTGCGCCTGACGACGACGCGTCAGCCAACGACCAGAGCACGCATCCCTGATGCTGCAGTTGGGCCACGTCCAACCCGCCGGCCCCTGGTACGGCTGGGCCCCCTCTGCGCTGTCAGGCCTCTGTGGTGTCGCGTCGTCCTCCCGCCCGCAGTGAGACCACCGGCCTTCGGTGCCGGCCGTCGAATCGGTCGGTGATGGCGGCGATGACGCCTGGCGAAGTCCACGTCGGAGGGCGCCCGTACACGACGAAGGGGCCGCCCGGTCGGGGCGGCCCCTTCGCTTGGTGAGTGCGTCGGTCGATCGTCAGTTCAGGACGAACTGCACCGCTTGGCGGGGCCTTCCGGGAGTGCCCGTGATCGCCACGGTGCCGGTGGCGGCACTGAACCGCAGGCCGTTGAACGCCGCGCCCCCAGTGGCGCTGATCGGGCTCGCATTGCCCAACGCGACCGTCTGCGGCAAGCCCACCGGCACACCGTTGAGCAGCGGCTGGACCGTGGCCGCCGGAGCGGTCCCACTGAGGTTCGCCACCGCCGACGTCGCCGTGCGACCGGTGAGACCGGCCCCGAGCGTGACCGTGAGTGCCTCGCCGCCGCTGATGTAGTCGTCACCGACACCGAGGGTGTGGCGGCCACCGAACCAGTGCGGGGACCCCCCAACGGCGGTGAAGTTGAGCAGGTCACACGGCAGGTTGTTCGGGCTGCCCACGATCTGCGGGTTGACGATGCCGTCGAGATTCCTGCCGTTGGCGTCGTAGTTCAGCTCCGACGCCACCTGCGCTCCGGCCGAGTTGTGGCCCCACGCACCGTTGGACGAGTGCCCCATGCTGAGGAAGACCCGAGCGACCCCGGTGCCGCAACTCGGTGCGAGGTTGAACTGCACCGCTTGGCGGGGCCTTCCGGGAGTGCCCGTGATCGCCACGGTGCCGGTGGCGGCACTGAACCGCAGGCCGTTGAACGCCGCGCCCCCAGTGGCGCTGATCGGACGGGCGTTGCCCAACGCGACCGTCTGCGGCGAGCCCACCGGCACACCGTTGAGCAGCGGCTGGACCGTGGCCGCCGGAGCGGTCCCACTGAGGTTCGCCACTGCCGACGTCGCCGTGCGACCGGTGAGAGCGGCGCCGAGCGTGACGATGAGTGCCTCGCCACCGCTGATGTAGTCGTCACCGACACCGAGGGTGTGGCGGCCACCGAACCAGTGCGGGGACCCACCAACGGCGGTGAAGTTGAGCAGGTCACACGGCAGGTTGTTCGGGCTGCCCACGATCTGCGGGTTGACGATGCCGTCCCGGTTCGTGCCGTTGGCGTTGTAGTTCAGCTCGGACGCCACCTGCGCTCCGGCCGAGTTGTGGCCCCACGCACCGTTGGACGAGTGCCCCATGCTCAGGAAGACCCGGGCGATGTCGGAAGGACAGGAGCCGGACGAGGCCTGCGCCGACGGTGTCTGCACCGCCGGCGTGTGGGGCGCCAACGTGACGGCGGCGAGGGCGGCGGTCGAAAGACCGACGGCCCTGAGAAGTCGCGAACGCATGGAAACCTACTTTCGTGAGGGTGTGGAGCGACCGCCGCGACCACCGAGTGTGGGGGTCTTGAACGGCTCGTGAGACGAGGAATAACAGTCGCTTGCCGCACTGGCAACAGTTCTTGACAAGGTCTTGAGCATGACCAGAAGTACATGTCTGACAGGGCACCCGGCACCCAGCCACCGCCCAGTCGACGGTCGAGTGACGCCGGCGACAGGTGCCGAACGGGGCAGTGCGGCGGATCGGACAGGTTGCGATGGTGTCCGCGACTCCTGGCAGTCGCGTGACTAGGGTGATCCTCATGGCAACACCCCCTCAACTCACCCCCGAACAGCGGGCCGCCGCGCTCGCCAAGGCCGCTGAAGCCCGCACCGCTCGCGCCGAGGTGAAGAACAAGCTGAAGATCGGATCGCTCAGCCTCGCGGAGGCGCTCGCCTCCACCGACGACACGATCGGCAAGCTCAAGGTCGTCTCGCTGCTCGAGTCGCTCCCCGGCGTCGGCAAGGTCAAGGCGCGCAAGATCATGGACGAGATCGGCATCGCCGACAACCGTCGAGTCCAGGGCCTCGGCCAGCAGCAGAAGTCGGCCCTGCTCGAGCAGCTCGGCAAGTGATCGGACGAGGCCCCCTGCGCACATGGAGGCCTCACCGCCCGTCGGCACGTCGACCGCCCACACCGGGCACGGGTCGTCGCCGCTGATCTTCATCGTGTCCGGTCCCGGCGGCGTCGGGAAGGGCACCATCGTCGAGGTCCTGGTCGAGCGTGATCCGGTGCTGTGGCTGAGCCGCAGCTGGACCACGCGAGACCAGCGACCGGGCGAAGCCGACGACGCCTACGTCTTCACCACCCGCGACGCGTTCGAACACCGCATCGAGACCGGCGGGTTCCTGGAGTGGACCGACTTCCTCGGCAACTACTACGGCACCCCGATGCCCGAGCCGCGCCCCGGCCGCGACACCGTGCTCGAGATCGAGGTCGACGGCGCCCGCCAGGTGAAGGCGCTGCACCCCGACGCGATCCTGATCTTCGTCCTGCCTCCGTCTCGCGAGGAGCAGGCGCGCCGGCTGCGGGGTCGTGGCGACCCCGACCACAAGGTCGACCAGCGCGTCCGTAAGGCCGAGGAGGAGGAGCCGATCGGCATGGCCCTCGCCGACCACGTGGTCGTCAACGACGACCTGGGTCGCACCGTCGAGGAGATGCTGGGGATCATCGACCGCCACCGGGCCCGCCACCGGGGTGCGACGGCCTGACGACCGGCTGCCCACCGGCTGCCCCCGCCGCGGTCCCGGGCCGCTGCCGGTGCCCCGGTTTTGGTCGGTCCATCAGGTAGGATGCAGCGCCCACTCTCGAAGGAGCTCCCACGAGCATGCAGCGCACGCACGACACCATGATGAACCCGCCGATCGAGGAGCTCCTCGACCGTGTCGACTCGAAGTTCAGCCTGGTCACGCTCGCCGCCCGCCGTGCCCGTCAGATCAACTCCTACTTCTCGCAGCTCGGTGACGGCCTCGGGCACATGGTGCCGCCGCAGGTGAGCTCGGTGGCCCGCAAGCCGCTCAGCATCGGCTTCGAGGAGATCGCCACCGACAAGATCCGCCGGGTCGAGCCGTCCGAGATCGTGGACGAAGCGGCCGACGCATCGGACGAGACCGTCGACGCCACGGCCGACGCGGCCGAGGCCTGAGCCGGACGACCCGACGGCGAATCGCCGGCCGGACCTCCGGATCACCCGGACACGGCAGCGGACGCGGATCAGCAGCGGAACGCCACAGAGCGACGACAGAGCGACGACGGAACGAGACGGAGCGAGGGCCCGACCATGCTGGACGGACGGCGAATCGTCCTCGGCGTCACCGGTGGCATCGCCGCCTACAAGGCGGTCGAGGTGTGTCGTCGCCTCGTCGACGCCGGCGCCCACGTCGTGCCGGTGATGACCAAGGGCGCCGAGCACTTCATCGGGCGCACCACGTTGTCGGCACTGGCCAGTGAGCCGGTGCAGACCAGCCTCTGGGACGAGGCCAGCCCGATCCCGCACACCCGGCTCGGCCAGACCGCGGACCTGGTGCTCGTGGTGCCCGCCACCGCCCGCCTCCTCGGGGCGTACGCCGCCGGGCTGTCCACCGACCTGCTCACCAACACCCTGCTCGCCACGCGTGCGCCGGTGATCGTGTGCCCGGCGATGCACACCGAGATGTGGGAGCACCCGGCCGTGCAGGACAACCTCGCCACGCTGCGGCGCCGCGGCGTGCACGTCGTCGAACCGGACGAGGGCCGCCTCGCCGGCGGCGACTCCGGCAAGGGCCGTCTCGCCTCGCCCGACCGGATCGTGGCCGAGGTCGAGCGCGTGCTCGGCCCCCGCGATCTCGACGGCCTCCACGTCGTGGTGAGCGCGGGTGGCACGCGTGAGCCGATCGACGCCGTCCGGGTGGTGGCCAACCGCAGCAGCGGCAAGCAGGGCTACGCCATCGCGGCCGAGGCGCTCGCCCGCGGCGCCCGCGTCACGCTCGTCAGCACCGTCGAGTTGCCGGTGCCCGCCGGCGCGACCGTGCGGGCCGTCGAGACCGCGGCCCAGATGCAGGCGGCGCTGCAGGAACTCGCACCGGCCGCGGACGTGATCGTGATGGCTGCCGCCGTCGCCGACTTCCGACCGGTGTCGGCCGCCGCGGGGAAGATCAAGAAGGACGCCGGGGTGCCCGAGATCGTGCTCGAACCCACGCCCGACATCCTCGCCGGCCTCGGCGCCACCAAGCCGGCCGGCCAGACGCTCGTCGGGTTCGCCGCCGAGACCAGCGACCTGATCGCGAACGCCGAGTCGAAGCTGCGCCGCAAGCACCTCGACCTCATCGTCGCCAACGACGTCGGCGCACCCGGGGTCGGGTTCCAGCACGACACCAACGCCGTCACCATCCTGCGCGCCGGGGGCGATGCGATCAGCATCTCGCTCACCGACAAACGCGCGATCGCCCGGGCCGTGCTGGATAGCGTGTGCGAGGTCCGAGCGGCGCGACACACCATCGGGGGCGGCGCCGACCAGTGACCGCGCCGGGCGATTCGCCCGGCCGGTGCGAACGGCACCCGCACACTCCTCCGAACCACCTCCTCGAACCACTTCCTCCGAAGCACATCCTCCGAACCGACCGCCGACCAACCCTCACGCAGGGCAGAACACAGGAGACTCACGTCGTGAGCACGTACACCTTCACCTCCGAGAGCGTCACCGAGGGGCACCCCGACAAGATGGCCGACCAGGTCAGCGACGCGGTGCTCGACGCGATCCTGAAGGAGGACCCGAACGGTCGCGTGGCGTGCGAGACGCTGCTCACCACCGGGCTGTGCGTCGTCGCCGGTGAGATCACCACCTCGGCCTACGTCGACATCCCGAAGCTCGCCCGCGAGGTCATCAACGGCATCGGCTACGACAACGCCCTGTTCGGCTTCGACGGCAACACCTGCGGCGTCATCGTCTCGATCGACGAGCAGAGCCCCGACATCGCGCAGGGCGTCGACACCAGCGAAGAGGTCCGCGGTGGGAAGTCCGGCGAGGACTACCTCAACAGCCAGGGCGCCGGCGACCAGGGCATGATGTTCGGCTATGCCTGCGACGAGACGCCCGACCTGCTGCCGCTGCCGATCTGGCTGGCGCACCGCATGGCCGAGCGCCTGAGCGAGGTCCGCAAGGCCGGCGTCGTGCCGTACCTGCGTCCCGACGGCAAGACCCAGGTCACCTTCGACTACGTCGACGGGCGGCCCGTCCGGCTCTCGCACGTGCTCGTCAGCACCCAGCACGCCGACGGCATCGACCGCGACACCGTGATCCGCCCCGACCTCGTCGAGCACGTCATCCGCCCCGTGGTGCCCGCCGCGTTCGCGGACGACGACTACAACGTCTACGTCAACCCGACCGGCAAGTTCGTGATCGGTGGCCCGCACGGCGACACCGGTCTCACGGGCCGCAAGATCATCGTCGACACCTACGGCGGCATGGGCCGTCACGGTGGCGGCGCATTCAGCGGCAAGGACCCGAGCAAGGTCGACCGCTCGGCGGCCTACGCCGCCCGCTGGGTCGCGAAGCACGTCGTCGCCGCGGGCGCGGCGCAGCGCTGCGAGGTCCAGGTCGCCTACGCCATCGGTGTGGCGCACCCGGTGAGCATCCTCGTCGAGACCTTCGGCACGAACACCGTCGACGAGGCCCGCATCGTGAAGGCCGTGCGCGAGGTGTTCGACCTCCGCCCCGCGGCGATCGTGCGCGACCTCGACCTGAAGCGGCCGATCTACCGCAAGACGGCGGCCTACGGTCACTTCGGCCGCAACC
>Ga0315901_10004793_pt1 | contig 16717 bp, 32 predicted proteins | sample LakEriMetagenome_10_FD_203761 | JGI IMG/M metagenome (GOLD analysis project Ga0315901, IMG submission 203761) | Freshwater fungal communities from buoy surface, Lake Erie, Ohio, United States - Buoy 2 MA116 | ecosystem: Environmental > Aquatic > Freshwater > Lake | place: USA: Lake Erie, Ohio...
ACCGAAAAGGCTGGACGTGCTGCTGATAAGGTTGCTGCTGATGCAGCCCTTGCTGCTGCTAAAGTAACTGCTGATGCTGCTGCTTTGACTGCTGCTGCAGATTTGGTAAAGGCTAAGGCTGATGCTGCAACTGCTGCTGCTAAGGCAGTAACAGACGCTGCTGCTGCTAAGGCTGCTGCTGATAAAGCACTTGCTGATGCAGTTGCTGCTAAAGATGCAGAAATTGCTAAGTTGAAAGCAGATAATGCTGCTGCACTTGCTGCAATCAAGAAGTCATTCAATGATCTTGCTAAGAAGTGGAATGTAAAAAATCCAAAGGCAAAGGTCAAACTAGTTAAGTAATTAACTATTAAAGATTAGGGCGCAGAGAAATCTGCGCCTTTTTCTTTTTGATGATATAATATGCTTATCTATATAATTAAATAGGAGCATAAAATAAGCAAATTCCTTCGCATAATTGCAGTGGTGGGAATATTGTTTGGTAGTCTAGGATTTCCTAATAATGCTTATGCTACCTGTGTTAACTATCTTCAATCTCAGACCATAGCAGCAGCCTATGAAGGCGATCCAGAGCCAACTGTCAATACAATGGATACCTGTGGTGGAGACGATACCTCTTATCAAATACCGATAGCAACAACAATTACATTTGATGGAGTTCAATATTCAAATGTTTATGCAACAACAAATTCAGTAATCACATTTGGAAATCCAGATAATACATATTGGGATTATCCTCAAACTCCATCTATTTCTTTATATTCTATGGATTGGGTAACTGGCTGGTATAACGCACCTAATACTTTAGATATATTGTATTCAGAGGGTGGTTTTCAATTAAATATGCAAGCAATACCATTTGGAAATTGGAATGCACAGCCAAGCACAATTAATATTCTTGTAGCAATTACAAATACAGGAAGCCTTGCAGTATCTTACAGTTATCAAGGTCCAGAATATAATAATATGAGAACTGGAGTAAGACTACATGATGGAAGCATTGTTTCTTTAGAAGCATGGGGTGCTACACAGATACAGCCAGGTTCTTCTATACCAACACTTGAACCAGAGCCAGTTGTTGTTGGTCCAACAGAAGAGCAATTAGCAGTTCAAGAAGAAATGCGTGTAACTGCTAACTTAATTGCAAATGCTATTGCTAGTTTACAAAGTCAACCTGAACCAGAGCCAACGCCTGTGCAAACTGAACCAGCCGAACCCACTCCAACTCCAACACCTGAAACAACTTCTGAGCCAGAGCCAACTCCAACTCCTGAGCCATCGCCCACTGTTGAGCCTTCACCAGAGCCTTCACCTCAGCCAACGGATATAAATCCAACCCCAGAGCCATCACCTGAGCCAACTCCAATTGAACCTTCTCCAGAACCATCACTTTTGCCATCTCCTGAACCATCTCCTGATATTACCACAGAGCCTGAAGTTGTTGTGGTTGAGCCAGAAATTATTACTCCAGAAGATCCTAGATTTCCAGACGAGGATATTGTAATTCCAGTTCCAGATAAAACAGAAAACTCAGAGGTATCTGAAGATATGTCAAGATTGCTTGCAGATCTTACTAGTTCACAAACACTTGCAGTATTAAGTCCAGAACAAAAGGCTGCAGTAGCCTCAACACTTGGTATTAAATCTAGCGAGGTAGCAGTAGTGGCAGAATTGGCAAAATCAAATGAAGCCGTAGCAACAGCATTAGAAGAGTTCGGAAACAGAGCAAATGAAAATCTAGAGGCACCTATGCCTTATACTCTTGCAGATGCTGTAACAGAGGTTCAGGCAGAAAAATTATTAGAAGATCCAGCAGGGGCAATTGCAGCGGTATTTACAAATATTGACCTAGAAAAAATAACAAATCCATCTGAGTGGGGTAGTGATATGACAGATGATCAAAGAGAAAAGGTTCAAGAGGTTATTATTCCAGTAATTCTGGTTTCTAACATTATTAGTTCTGTTATGTCAACAAGGAGGATATAATACGATTATGGAAAAGATAAAAACTATTTTATCAAAGATGCCCAAAGTAAAGGTTAAACTGCCTAAAGTAAAGGTTAACCTACCTAAACCTAACTTTAAACCATGGCTTGAGAAATTAAAGCCTGTGGTGTCTAAGGTATTGGATATGCTAAAAAAGGCTCCACAACTAGGTCTAAAGGCTTTAAAGGGCTTCTTGGTATGGTTTGGTAAGGCTATAAAAGAAAGCATTGCCCAGATCTGGACATTGCTAGGTTTCTTTATTGCTTGGCTTACTTTGACTGGTACCGCCCAACAAATCGTTGGATTAGCCACTATTTTTGCTACTATTTTGTGGCTTGTAACAATTTCATTGAGAGAATAAAAAGAGGAATAACTGGTATAATGGGGGTTATGCTTAGGATATTCTGGGTAGTCCTTCTTGGGCTAACACTTTCAGGTTGTGGCTATGATGGTCACTTCCGTTACCCATGTCAAGATCCAGCAAATTGGGAAAGCGCAGAATGTAAGCCACCTTTATGTACGGTAGCAGGTGCTTGTCCAGAAGACTTAGTAGGTACGGATGTTATAAGTGGAACATCTGACGAGAGCACAGTGGAGGAAGTACCAAATGGCTAAACAGAGATATTCATCTGCAGAATTAGACGCAAGATTGAAATTTGCATTAGGAATTATGTTAGGAGTAATTCTCCTATCAACAACATTGGGTATTTTATATGCCCTCATATTTGTAACACAACCAGTAAACGCACAATCTGAGAATGATAAGATGTTCTTTAATGTACTTGGTAGTGTTGCTACATTTATTACTGGCACCCTTGCAGGTTTGCTCATTGGTAAAAGTGGTGCACAAGAAATGAAAGAGGCAATGGAAAATAATTCTCCAGTTGCAGAAGAGGCAGCACCAGTTTCTGAAGCGGTAGCAGAAGAAGTACCTGCTGGCAAAGATAATTCACAAATGCCAGAAGAACAAGAAGTTGATGAAGATTGGGATAAGGATTAATAATGGCAGAAATGGGAACAGCAGCAAAACTAATTGAAATAGCCAAGGAAGAAATTGGTTATATAGAAGGACCAAAGGATAACGAAACGAAGTATGGAGCATTCACCAAGGCAAACTTCCAGCCTTGGTGTGGAAGTTTTGTGATGTGGTGTGCAGATAAAGCAGGCGTTAAAGTCCCAAATACTGTTTACACTCCTGGTGGGGCTGCTGCTTTTAAAAAGTCTGGTCGTTGGTATGATGCACAAATATGCGATCCAGAGCCTGGAGATATTGCGTACTTCGATTTTCCTGGAGACGGTGTTGATAGAATTTCACACGTTGGAATCGTCATTAAAGATAACGAGGACGGAACTGTATGGTGCATTGAAGGCAATACTTCAGGGGACCCAAAGAAATCACAGCGAAATGGTGGAGAAGTTGTAAAGAAACTTCGTGCATATAAGAAAAATAAAAAAGGTGTTCAAATATCAATAGTAGGTTTTGGTCGTCCTAAATTCAAGGGTGCAGGAGAAGTAAAGACTGCTAATCCTGTTAATGAGACAAAAACCTGCCCAACCTGTGGTCAAACTGTAAAATAACAGTATTTGACCTATTAAAATCTGTCTGCTATACTATAAAGACAAGAAAACTAAGGGGTTGGCATGACTTGTATTGCAGCCATAGTCAAAGATGGCAAATCATATATGGCAGGTGAAAGATCAGTTGTTGATGATGACTGCCAGAAAAAACTAGACATTCCTAAGATTTGGAAAACAGGAGAATATCTTTTTGGTTTCTGTGGTACATTTGAAGGTCTAACTGTACAAAATAACTTTGTTCCACCAAAGGTTGAAGGCAACCTTGATAAATTTATGCGTGGAAAATTCCTGGAAGAACTTAAAAAGTTTTATGATAAATGGGGTATTCCAGCAGAAAAAGAATCAGATTTTAATTTAATTATTTGTGTTAGAGGTAAGATATATGAGCATGAAGCAGCCACTCTAACAATGATTTCCTATGACACGAATTTTCATACCATAGGATCAGGTGCGACTTACGCTTTGGGTTCTTTACATGCCACCCAAAACTATAAAGATCCAAAGCGTAGGTTGTTATCAGCACTAGATGCTGCTATTATGTTTAGTCCACATTGTTTATATCCAATTGACTTTTTAAGCAAGTAAGGATACAATATATATATGAATCATATTCATGAGGAAGACTTGTCTCCAGAGGAGCAAGAGTTTGGTATTTGGCTAGAAAACGGTATTGAAAGAGGCTGGGTAACAGAACCTTTTTGCAATACACATGATGGTGGATACCAATATATGAGTGAGGAAGAATTGGAAGAATGGGAAGCAGGAGGCGACCCATGCCAACACGTAATAAGAATAATGCTATAGGAGAATAATGAAAAAAGTAGTGGGGTTGTTAGTAGTTCTATTTACTGCTGCATTTTTGCCAGCGGTATCTGCAAATGAAAAACCAGCAATTGCAATTATTGACACAGCAATTGATACAACAAAGGTAAAGGTTTTACATGAAGTATGTTTGATGGAAGAAAAACGTTGTCCAAACAAACAGGCTTATATGGAAGGTGCAGGTTCTGCACATATGCCAGCAACAAATGGATTTGAGCATGGAACAACTATGGTGCAAATTGCACAACAAGTTAATCCAAGTATGAACATTGTGTTTATTCGTATTTTCCCACAAGATAATCGTGGAAATGTCATGCGTAATGGAGTAAATGTAAATAGCACTGTTCGTCAGGCTTTGGAGTGGGTAGCAAAAAATAAGACTAAGTTTAATATTGTTGCAGTATCTGCATCAGTAGGCGAAACTCGTTTTGCAACTCGTGGCCATTACTGTCCAGTTAATCCAGCACTTCGTAGCGCAATTGTCAATCTACAAAATATGGGCGTGGGTTCATTGTTTGCAACTGGTAATCGTTATGACTATTCAAAGATTGATTATCCATCATGTGTTGCAGAAGCAATCGCAGTTAGTTCCGTAGGAGTTCGTGGCAATGTTGAGCGGTATGCAAATAGATCTGCTGAAGTAGATTTCTTTGCATTAGGTACAATTAATGGATCAATGGGAACATCTGCTGCTACTGCTGCACTTGCAGCATATTGGGCTAAGAATTATAAGGGTAACTTCTCTGACACTTATAATCATCTAAAAACTATTTCTAAAACTGCATCATTAGAATCGTTTACAACTAATTCTTTTGTAGATATTAATAGTTAATTGGTTTTTGGTCTGTAGTTCAGTTGGCAGAACAAGGCACTGTTAATGCCTGGGTCGTAGGTTCGAGTCCTACCAGACCAGCCAATGCGGATATTGCATAGTGGTAGTGCGTAACCTTGCCAAGGTTAATGTGCGGGTCCGATTCCCGCTATCCGCTCCAAGGTCCTGTAGTTCAGTTGGTTAGAACGCTACCCTGTCACGGTAGAGGTCGTCAGTTCAAGTCTGATCAGGATCGCTTGCCTCCTTAACTCAGGGGTAGAGTACCCGCCTTGTAAGCGGGTTGTCGTAGGTTCAAATCCTACAGGAGGCTCGTGAAAACTTGTAGTAAATGTAAAGTACATTTATCTGAGGCAGATTTTTCTCCATCAAGTGGGGGTAAATATCTAAGACCTGAGTGTAAATCTTGTGCAAAAAAACTTGCTAAAGAAAGAGAAGAATTAAAAAAAATACATGGTTATCCACCATCAGATTATATTTGTCCTATCTGTTTAAAAAATGAAGAAGAATTAAAAGGTACTGGTGGAAATGCTAGTGTTTGGGTCGTAGATCATGATCATGAAACAAATACTTTTAGAGGGCATATCTGCCATAATTGTAATAGGGGTCTAGGAGTTTTTCAAGATAGTATTGATAGACTTAATAGGGCTATTGCTTATTTGGCTAAGGATATGCTATAAAGGTTGCTAAAAAGTAATCTAGTATAATAGAAGTCTCCGCATAGGCCTTGGGATGGTTTAGTTACCCTTTCCTTAAATTCGGCCTTCGTGCATGAATTCCTATGCGGGGCTTAAATAAATCTTTGCTATAATATTAATTGCTATGACTGAAAAAGAACTAGCAAGTAAAACAAAACAGCAGTACAAAAAACGGCTGGTAGAGATAAAACAGGCCAGCGGATGTGTAGACTGCGGAGAAAACAATCACATAGTATTAGATTTTGATCATATACGAGATAAAAAATATAATGTTTCTAGAATGATTCACGACGGATTTTCATGGAAGGCAATTATGAAAGAGATACAAAAGTGTGAAGTTGTTTGTGCTAATTGCCACAGAATCCGTACATATGCTAGATTGACAATGAGAACTGCATAGGATATACTTAAGTTATGCCAAAGTACGATTATAAATGTAATTCCTGCTCTTCTCAAATAGAGTTTGAGCGTGGTTTTGGAGAAGATAGAGAGCCATCATGCTGTGGTTCAATTATGAACAGAGTATGGAGTTCTGTCGGCGTACTTTTTAATGGTCCTGGATTCTATTCAACTGATAACAGAAAGTAGATGTATAATCAAATTATGACTAATGTGGTTAAAGAACATACAAGCGTACAAGAAAAAGAATATGTATTAAAGGCTATTGATCGCTGTGATCAGTGCGGTGCACAGGCTTATGTTCAGGTTAAAGGATCCACTGGAGACTTAATGTTTTGTGGTCATCACTATGAAAAAATTATGAATAATCCAGATGCCTACACAAAAATGATGGCCTTTATGCTTGAAGTGGTAGATGAACGTGATCGTTTAGTTGAAAATAGAACACAAGGGAAATCATATTAATGTATCAATATTATGTAAGAGAGATTAAATCAGTAGTAGATGGCGACACTATTGATGTTGTAATTGATCTAGGTTTCAATGTGCTCTTTGAGCAACGTGTAAGACTTGCTGGAATCGATACTCCAGAGTCTAGAACATCTGATAAGTTTGAAAAAAGTTTGGGCATTGAGTCAAAAGAATATTTAAAGAAACAACTTAAAGAAGCAAAGTCAATTATAATCAAAACAGAAAAGATGGACTCATCTGAGAAATATGGGCGAATACTTGGCTGGCTCTATGTTAATGGTGATACTGAATCTGTCAATGATAAAATGATTAATGATGGATATGCCTGGGGATATCTTGGAGATGCTAAGGTAAAAGATTTTGCAGCATTGGCAGCACAAAGAAAGAAGTCAGGCAAATGAAAACAATATATTATTTTACTGCTGAATGGTGCCATCCATGTAAGCGTACAAGACCAATTGTTGAAGAGTTAAATCGTGAACAGACTACTGCAGGTTTTCAAATTATTGATGTAGACGACAATGCAGATTTAGTTAAAACTTTTAACATTAAATCTGTTCCAACTTTTATTTTATTTATTAACGGTATAGAAAAGAAAAGGGTTATTGGTTCACAAACAAGAGAGCAATTAGAGGAACTTATCAATTATGAAGAAACTATTCAAGAGGATATTCAATCCTGACGGAAAAAATATGATTCCAGAAGATCAAACATCTATAGACTATTTGTTATTAAATGGTGGACTTGAAATTGCTGGTATTGATTCTAAGTCTGGAGAATTTCTATATGTATTTACTCCCAAAATAAAGGAATTAATGCCAGAACTTTATCATGCTCATATGAACCATGTTAATGGAGAACTCATGAGGCTATGGGAAATGGGGTATATAAACATAGACCTTATGAGTGAAAATCCTATTGTTACCCTTACAGAAAAATCTCTAAGTTCTGAAGAACTGGCCAAACTGTCTAAAGAAGATCAGTGGTCTATCAATGAAATAAAAAGGCTCTTTAAGTTAAAAGAACTCTGATATAATCTATGTATGCCATATCATGTAGGTTCTAAGGGTTCATACGGTTGCGAAGGCTACCCAGCCGTTAAGGACGATGGAACAGTAATGGGTTGCCACAAATCTAAGGGCGCTGCTGCTCGTCAAATTTATGCTATTAATGTAAGTGAAGGAAATATTGGTAAAGCCATGGTTAAAGAAGGCGACATGGTTATGGCACCAAATGATGATGAAGTTTATGTTGGTCGTGTTGTTCACGTAATGACAGACGGTATGTTGGGAATGCCTGGATCAGAATATTCAATTATGGCTTCTGCAGAAGAGCCAGCGGTATTAATTCAACTCTTTGAAATGGAAGAGGGCGGATTAGAAGAAACAGAATATTTTATTGGAAAGAAAGCGTCAGAAGTAATGGCAATGCCATCTCTTGAATCAAATGTTGGTATGGATAAAGGAACACTTGCAAATGCTCCGTATCAAGATGCTTATAATGATATGGAAGATCCAGATGATGAAGAAGAAGATGATATTGAAGATGAAGAAATTGAGGGGGCAAGACGCAGAATGGTTAATGAAGAACTTGGTAAGGCCAAGAAGCCAAACTATGAAGATATGATTAAACCACGTAGAGGCGGAAGCACACCAGCAAATCCAAGGCTCTATGCAAGAATTGTGCAAGAAGCAAAAGATAAGTTTGATGTATATCCTTCTGCAGTTGCTAATGGTTGGGTAGTTCAAGAATATAAGCGCCGTGGTGGAACATACAAAATGTATGATGAGGACATGGACAAGCGTGAGTTTTCTGGTGCTGCTCGTGAAAGAATGGCAGAATCAGGAACTGCTATGCCAGATGGATCTTTCCCAATTGCAAATCGTTCAGATCTAATGAATGCAATTCGTTCAGTAGGTCGTGCAAAAAATTATAATGCTGCAAAACAACATATCATTCGCCGTGCTCGTGCACTTGGCGCTATGGATATGCTTCCAGAAGATTGGCGTAACAAGGCAACAAAGGGAATGGGTGAATGGTCTGGATCAATTTTTGATCTAAATCCATTTGTAAAATAATGTCATCTGGAAAATATAAAAGACACGATAGTTTTAACTCTGTTCAAATTAAGGATGGAATGATTGTTCGTCTTCGTAAAGATGGAACAGTAAAAGCAGTACTTGGAAAATATGGGGAGTATGGTAAAAATGCCAAAAATTAGAATAGTACAACCTTCAGATATTCATAAAGCAGAAACATATACGCCAACTTCTGGTATGAAAGCAGCAGCACGTCGTGCTCTTCGCTGGAAAGAAGAAGGAAAAGCAAAAGGCGCAGGAACTCCAGTTGGTTGGGGTCGTGCCACTGACATTGTTGCAGGCCGTGGACTTTCTCTTGATACAGTAAAGCGTATGTATTCTTTCTTCTCACGTCATGAAGTTGACAAAAAAGGAAAAGACTTCTATAATAATAGTAATCCTTCAAATGGTAGGATTATGTGGGATGCTTGGGGTGGAGACGCAGGATTTTCTTGGTCTCGTGCAATCGTAGAACGTGAAAAGCGTAAAGCGGAAAAAGCCTGGGAAGGTTCTGCATTTAGCACAAAAAGGGGGTAGGCAGTGGAAGACTTGGGGATTGATGAAGTTAAGCAACTAGTTAACTTCTATAAACAAAAATCATCTGATCTAGAGTTTCAGGTATTACAACTTCAACTGAAGTTAAATAAACTTGTTCTTAATCAGGCTGCGCCAGTTCCAGCAACTAAAGTAACAAAATCAAAATCTGAATAGTAGGACATAATGGATAATGTTCTTGCTATTGGACTAGCATTAGCATTTGTTTTTATTATTTTACAACTAAATATTAGGCATAGAAAGAAATCTTTAAAAAATTTATCTTATAGTCAAAGTTCTATACATAATATAATTAAAGATTTTATTCCTAAAAGACTATTTGAAAAACCAGTAGTTAGGTCACAGTCTAGAAAACATACTGAAAAACACATGGTTAAGATCATTGTTTTAGATAATAATGCTTATTGGGTAAAAGATAATATTTTTTATACCGCCAAAACAAAAAATGGCAGCATTGTTGATGAAACTGTAAGGCCTGTTGACATAGAAAATATGCCCAAAAAAGAACTTGACAAAATGCTTTTTATATTGGATAATTTAGGTAGGGGGAAAAACAATGATAGTAGTAGTTCAGGGAACGAGTGACTTTAACGATTATAATGTGTTCATTCGTGCCATGGGCGTCGCCCTGTCTGGCATGAAAGAAGATGATAAAGAGTTCCATATCTATTCTGCTGGTCCAGCAAGAATTAATTCTATGGTGTCAGAATTTTGTAATCTTTCAGAACGTGGCATGAAGGCTCGTGGAATGAAGATAAAGAACTATAAAGTACCTGCTTCTTGGGTGATAGAGAATATGGAGTATGTAAATTACTTTGCATTCTTAAGTAAGCCTAAGCAACCAGTTTCTAAACTTGTTGCAGAAGCAGAATTAAAAAATATTGAAGTCGGAATTTTTAGGTTTTAGGAGAAACATGATTATTAATAATTTAGAGAGAATGGAAAAGATCGTTGCTCGTAATAACAACCTTTCTTGGGTTGGTTGGGATGTAGCAGATCGTAAACGTTCTGAATCAGGTCGTACTGCCGTTAATGGGGTTAGAGTAAATGGAGTCTGGTATCTTCAGCGCATTTATCCAGTTACCCGCAACGGATGGGATATTCCAAACAAGTATAAGGGATAGGTCATGAAGCAGCATTTATGGAAAGATAATGCTGAATGTCTTGGATCTGATACAAACATTTATTTTGATATCTATGAAGAAAATATAGAGTCAAGAGAGTTTGTAGATTCTCTTTGTAGGACGTGCCCAGTAGCAAGACAATGTTTTGCTGTAGGTGTGTCTGGTAAAGAATGGGGCGTTTGGGGCGGTATTTATCTGGAGTCTGGAGAAATATCAAAAGAGTTTAACAGTCATAAGACTAAAAAAGATTGGTCTTACACTTGGCAAGCAATAACAACGGAGCAATAATGTATACAGATGCTATGCGTAAAGCCTTTCATTCTATTCGTGCACCACAAAATTTTGGGGTAAATCTTATTGACAATGATGCCTTTCTTACTATAAAATTAGATGAGAAGTCTTTTGTTAGTATGACTCATGATGAAAAACTACAGGCAGTTAAGTATGTAGCAATGGTTAAAAAGGCTTTAGAAATGGAAGGTGCAATAGTGTTAGTTACGAGAGAGCCATTACAATAATGCAAACTTTTTTACCGTCTTCAAATCCAGTTACTACAGCACGTTGGCTTGATAACAAGCGTCTTAATAAACAAATATTAGAGTGTTATCAAATACTAAATGTGTTGTCTGGCAAGTCTCCGACAGGAGGATGGCGTAATCACCCAGCAGTGCTTATGTGGAAGGGCTACGAACGTGGCCTATGGCAGTATGTACAGGCAATGGTACGTGAAGCAAAGTTGCGGGGTATTCGTACGGAAAACAATGAGGCTAATCTTAATAGACTAAAAGATCTTTGTTGGGATCAGTGGGGAGATAATAAGCCATCATTCTGGAATGACACTAATAAACTCATGCGTTTAATTACTACACACAAGGCTAATCTTTTTGATAAAGATCCTATGTATTATGCAAGTTTTGGTTATGCTAAACATAGTCTTTATAATCAGCCATGCTGCAGTACCTGCAAATATTACTGGGTAACACACGAAAACAGATGAGCATATTTATATCTATAGCAAGTTATCGTGATCCTGAATTAACTAGGACTATTAAATCTGCTATTGATAATGCTGCTAAACCAAACGAACTATACTTTGGAATAGTGATACAAGATTTTGATAGAGATATACCAGACCTGTCTTGGGTAAAAAATCTTAGCACTATTGTTATGCACCCGAAAGAAGCAAGAGGCGCAGGATTTGCTAGGTCAAAAGCAATGACTCTCTATTCTGGACAAGAGTATTATCTTCAAATTGATTCGCATACAATATTTGAAAAGAATTGGGACATAATGTGTATCAATCAATTACAGAAGGCTCAAGAAATTGCTAAAAATAAAAAGATAATTCTTTCTCATTTCCCTCCAGCATTTCATGTTGAAAGCAATAATAAAATTAGTTATATTACAAAAGATAAAGACAAACCACCATATGCTACAAAACAAGTTCCTACTTTAAACAGAAGGAATGAGTGGACAGCAAAAAGACTAGAACTATCCGATACTAAAAAATCTATGCCAGAACTGTCTACTACTATCCTTGCTGGATTTGTATTTACTATTGGGAGCATAGTTGAAGAGATACCGTATGATCCAGAGATATCATTCTTTGGTGAAGAGATTTGTTTTGCTATGAGGGCATGGACAAGAGGATGGGATATCTATTCTCCTTGTGTAACAATTGTTCATCATTTTTATCACCGTGGAAATTATAAAAAGATTTGGAAAGATCGTAATATTAGAAAAATATCGTGGAAAGAATTAGAGCAAATATCTAAAGATAGGCAGATGCGTGTTCTGTGCGGTATAGAAAAAGGCATATTTGGTGCTGGTAACTATAGACACCTAAAGGCATACGAGAAATTAATAGGATTTGATTTTAAGAAAATGTATGGTTTGACAAACTCAGATAATGAGAGTACAATAGTACTGAGAGAAAAGAGTTAGTATGGAAATCGCTCTGGTCGTTTTAAGTGTCATGTCTGTATCATTTTTAATAGCATATCTTATGATTTCACACAAACTAAATGCAGTTAGTAAAGGGTTTGCTCAATTATTTATTGCTTATGATACTCTTAAAGAAACAATTGATGGTAAAGCAACAAAGACAGAAGAAGATATCCATAAAGAAAACTTTATAAAGTTCTTATCTGACTCACGTGACTGGGCTTTTGATTATATTGAAGATGTTCAAAAAGGACTGTCTAAGTTTATAAAAGAGGTAGAGCCACAACTAGAATATTATAATCAATATGGAGTTGTAATTGAGGGCATAACCCCTCCACATGATTTTGCTTTAAAGAAAATATCAAAAGAGTTTCAGGAATTAAAGAAACTGCTTCCAGAGGAAACAGATGATAGACGCTAGGGGAATCCCTACCTGTACTTGCCCAAATTGTGGAGGTACTTTATTTAGAGCATTAGTTTCATTTGATCCAGAAACATATACAGTTGGAATGTACCATTTAGATATTCAATGCCATGAGTGTGGTGCTTTGGCTACCGCACCAACACCTTTGGATAATCCTGAAGGTGATCCAGATGCCAACGATAAGGGGGAAAAGTTTTGAAAGAAATATTTTTATCAACATTAACAGGTTTTGGATGTGGCGTAGTATTCGCAGCATTCAAATTGCCAGTTCCAGCACCGCCAGTATTCTCAGGGGTGGCAGGAATTATCGGTCTTTGGGCTGGCTATGCTATACTAATTAAGGTTCTATCCTAGGAGGAAAAAATGGAACTAAGTAAGAAACACAAAGCAATGCTTGCATCATATGGTCGTTCAATCGTTGGTGCAGTAGCAGCATTATATGTTGCTGGAGTAACAGATCCAAAAGATCTATGGGCAGCACTTGTTGGTGCGCTTATCCCAGTAGCAGCACGTGCAGTCAATCCAAACGATCCAGCATTTGGTCGTTTGCCAAAAGCATCTGTTGTTGAAGAGGCTCTTAAGGCTGCAAAGCCAAAAAAGAAGGCTGCAAAGTAATTTAGTTAATCATAATAGGGCGGGTCTAGAAATAGGCTCGCCTTATTTATTTATAATATCAAGATATTTATCTTTTAAATTTTCCATAGCAAAGTTCTTAAATCCTATTTCAATTGCTTGTTCTTTTAATTCAGTTTTTTTTCTGCTTTGCATATAGTTATCAACTATCTTTGCTAATCTTCTTGGATCAGCATTATAAACATCAATATGCGTTCTTGCTCTAAAGTGGTCATGTTTTTCTGCATTTACTAGCCATTCTTTAGGAAGAATAGTATTATTAGGAGATATATCTGTCATAAACACAGGCAACCCACTTATCAATGCTTCGTTCATTGGAAGGCATAGCCCTGCATACCTGCGTGGCAAAATCATGCCGTCATAGCCAGAGTAAAGATCTTGCCTATTTTCTGGATTACCAACAACTATCTTTAGTCTAGAGTCTATGTTAACAATATTAAGTTCTTGCTGAGTAGTTATAACAAGTTCGTAATCTGCTTTAGAATATCTAAGCATATCTATTACACTGTGTGTTCCATTGCGATCCTTCATCGCTGGTTTACCCGCAACATGCAATAACGTGCCATGATTTTTTGATAGATTAATTTTTCTTACTTCATCAAATACAGCAGTATTGGTTGGTGGCGGTAGATGTAATAATTTAGTCTTACCCTCAGAGATTTCAACAACATGATCATAATTCCATAGGCTAGGGGCTAACATAATATCTGGAAAAGGCAATTTAGTATTGTGTAGATATTCTAAAAATTCATAATTATATTGAAGAATTGTTTTAACTCCCCTGCGTTTTGCAAGTTCGACAAAACTATTATTATAAAATGTTTCACAAGTTAATACAACATCTACGCTGCGAATAAATGGCTCAAGGTCACCAGTTCTAGGAAGCCCACGAACATGAAAACAATTATATCCCTTATACCATTCAGGATGCTGCTTATTTTTGTTAAAGTTAAGAGAGTTAACAAGCATAATGCTATTAGGATTAAGCATAGTTACAAGATCTCTAGTTTGATTACCAAGACCAGTATTATCAGAACGGGCTATAATTCCAAGTTTCACTTTTCACCATTTTCAAAAAATCCAGATTCTTTTAGTTCTTGCTTAACTTGTTCAACAGTTTTATACTGCCAATGCTGATCATCAATTGTAAATTTTTGAGTACTTTGTCTGCCATCTAAATGAGTGACACGGCTCATGTTTTTTCCATTATCTGGATGATAGATAAACATTTTATGTGCTTCCCAATTTCTAATTTTGAACTCATAATTTTCTTCTTTAATAAATCTTTTATTTGGTAAGTATTCGCAATCAGTTTGAACTTTTCCGTAAATCTCATCTTCAATATATTTTTTGTCTGCAATATTTGGCAAAACAAATTTTCTGTAATATTCTGTTAAAGCCAAATGTGGGTTTTGACTCCACTGAACAGTCTTTAAAAATATATCTTCTTGTCCACACATAAGATGCTCATGCTCTACAGGAACTTCTTCTCTCAAATAAAAGCGCACAATATTTGCATTATTGTTGCCAATCAAATCAAAACACTTTTGCCATTCTATGGGTCTATCTGTTCTTAGTGGTAGATCTCCCTCTATGTATAAAATTAAAGATGTTTCTACAAAACTGATTGTTTTTTTCATCATTGTACTTTGGTGACTGTGAGTATCAAAAATAATTGGTAGCACATTTTTCCATTTATGCAAACATTTCCACAAAACCCTATTCTTGTACTCATCATATTCATCTTTATACTGCTCATGTTCTTTTCTTAAACCATCTATTTGCAAAATAATTTCATTATTTGGAAAATGAAATCTTGTATTATTAATAGTTTGTTCTATTATTTTAGTGCTGGGATGACTTGGTATATAAGATGTAGGAATAATAACGGTAACATCATTAATGTGCATTTATCTGCCCCATAATTTTTATAGAAAAATCTCTTTTATATTTGATCCACCAACATACAATTTTATGCATATTGTTTGGATAATCATTTAATAAATTGGGAATTATTCTTTCTAAGTTATTCCAATCATTTGTTTTTGGTATATGGCTTGAGTCTTGTAAAATATAGTCAAAAAAGTTTTTTTCAACACCCTTGGAGTCTACAAGATCCCCTATGGGAAGACATAACATTTCTATTGCTTCAAAAAATCTAAAGGTATCAACCACCTGTGCGCCAGCAGGACACGGGGCTATTCTGGCCGTAGAAAGGTTTTGGTAGTAGTCTTTGGGCGTATCTCCCTGAGCAAAGCCTGCTGTGGGCTTATAAAGGGCATTCTGTAGGTTTGGCATGGCTTCTGCCAATTGTTTGCGACGCTGGTGCGTTATCTGTCCTCCAAAATAAACATCATATTTTTTATTAGGATAATCTGGAAGATTTTGTTTTAAATGTTGCGGGGTACCAATAAAAAACTTATTATATTTTTGGTGTTTTTCATGAGGATAATGAACCCAGATTTCAATATTACTATGTTGTATTTTATCAATATTAAACTTAGCACTTTCATCACCAGTAATAAAAAGGACTACCCTATTTATTTTTTGTAACTCTTTAGATATTTTATCTTCTTGCCCAGCATTTCCTGGTCCAGGAATAACTACAAACGCCCTTTCATCAATTGGCAATTCTTTAACAGTCATCTGCTTGATGTTATTTCTTTCAAATGTTTCTTTAAGTAATCCATAATCCCACTTACCATCAGCAGAGTCAAGGGGGTTTAATGAATATAAATATGCCTTTACATTATTCATTTTTAGTTCCGTCCTGCATAAATTCAGAAGTCTCACAGGCAGCACAGGTGTCAACTTTTATGTTGCCATTAACAGATGTAGATTTAAATATATTTCCGCATCTACAAGAAATATTTATTTCAGAAAATTGCAATTTATTTTTTTTAGATTCTTTTTTTATCCATTCATTATAATAGTCATTTGTAAAATAACCAAGTCTATTTTCTGGATTATTAAATGGATAAAAGAAAGAGTTATATGGATCTTCATTGGTAGATGGATATCTCCCCCACTTTTTATTATAATACTCTCTCGTTACCCCCATATTTGGGTCAACACCACCAAGTTTTAAACTATGGGCCATAATGGTATCTTTAATATCAATTTTAACCTTATCCCACATTGTTTTGTTTTCTTTAATTTTTTTCCAGTGATCGTCG
>Ga0315901_10004796_pt1 | contig 16712 bp, 13 predicted proteins | sample LakEriMetagenome_10_FD_203761 | JGI IMG/M metagenome (GOLD analysis project Ga0315901, IMG submission 203761) | Freshwater fungal communities from buoy surface, Lake Erie, Ohio, United States - Buoy 2 MA116 | ecosystem: Environmental > Aquatic > Freshwater > Lake | place: USA: Lake Erie, Ohio...
CCACAACAGAAGGGTCCAGTAAGGTTGTCGTATCACCAAGATTTGACGTATCTCCCTCCGCTACTTTTCGGAGAATTCGACGCATAATTTTTCCGGATCGAGTTTTTGGTAATCCGCTTACGAACTGAATTTTATCCGGCTTGGCAATAGGCCCAATAATCTTCGAAACGACCTCACGGACTTCTTTTCGGAGAGCTTCTTCATCAGAAGGTTTTTGATAACAGATGACAAAAGCATAAACACCCTGACCTTTGATGTCATGTGGAAAGCCAACTACCGCCGATTCACAAACAGCAGGATGTTCATCAATCGCACTTTCAATTTCAGCTGTCCCAAGATTGTGACCCGATACAATAATGATGTCGTCCACTCTACCGGTGATTCGGTAATTGCCTTCTTCATCTCTTCTGCATCCGTCGCCGGTAAAATAATAACCTTCAAAAGTTGAGAAGTAGGTGTCTTTAAAACGCTGGTGGTTGCCATAAATGGTTCGGGCAATGCTGGGCCAGGGAAATCTCATGGCCAGGCGTCCTTCAATTGGTCCTGTTACCGATGCCGGAGAGCCTGATATTTCATTTCCCTTTTCATCCATAATGACGGGTTGAACCCCCGGCATAGGTTTAGTCGCAAAAGCAGGCTTGAGTTTGGTAACGCCGGCAATCGGGGAGATCAGGATACCACCAGTTTCGGTCTGCCACCAGGTATCTACGATTGGACAATTTCCTTTTCCGATGTTGGTGTGATACCAATGCCAGGCTTCTTCATTGATGGGCTCGCCAACAGATCCGAGAATTTTAAGCGAACTCAGATCGTGTCGCTCGACAAAACTGAGCGGAGCCTGTTGCAAGGAACGTATGGCTGTTGGTGCGGTATAAAAGATGTTGATCTTATTCCGTTCGATCATTTGCCAGAATCGTCCCCAATCGGGCCAGGAGGGAACTCCTTCAAACATCACTGTAGTAGCACCATTGGCCAGTGGACCATAAATGATATAACTGTGACCGGTGACCCAACCAACATCCGCCGTACAGCAAAAGATCATTCCTTCTTTATATTGAAAGACGGTACGGAAGGTATACCCGACATAAACCATATAACCTCCACAGGTATGTACCATACCTTTTGGCTTTCCAGTTGATCCCGAAGTATAGAGGATGAACAGTAAGTCTTCTGCATCCATGACTTCTGGTGTACAGGTGGATGGGTGTTTATCTACCTCCTGTTTCCAATAGAAATCACGGCCCGCTTTCATCGGTGGTTGGCTGTGTGTATGCTCTAGCATCACTACCTTTTCAACGGAAGGACAACTCACCAGAGCCTCATCTACAATTTTCTTTAAATCAATTTTTTTGTCTCCGCGAAAAGCTCCGTCAGAAGTCAAAACAACCTTTGAGCCACAATCGTTGATTCGGTCTGAAAGCGAACCGGCAGAGAAGCCGGCAAAGACCACGGAATGTACGGCGCCAATGCGCGCACATCCTAAAATGGCATAGGCCGCTTCCGGAACCATGGGTAAGTAAATACAGACCCGATCTCCCTTTTTAACACCATGGGAGCGAAGCATGTTGGCTACCCTGCAGACCTGATCGTGTAATTCCTGGTAAGTGATATGCTTTGGCGCATCCTTTGGATCATTGGGTTCCCAAAGAATTGCCGTTTGCTGTGCGCGATGAGGCAAATGACGATCGATGCAATTTTCAGTGATATTAAGTTTACCACCCTGAAACCATTTGACTTCAGGTTTTTTGAAATCCCATTCCAGTACCTTATCCCAATCTCGGTGCCATTGAAAGGTTCTTGCTACCTCTGTCCAAAATTTTTCAGGGTCGTTAATGCTGTCGGCATAGGCCTCATTATAAGTGTCCAGCGAGTGAATGTCATGTGCCATAATACTTGGTTACAGGGACCTCAATTTAAAAAAATCCCTGATGATACTTTCGTGGTGTTCCCCACGGAGTGCATTCAGAAAAAAAGATCGGCGGCTATGGCGGTCAGTGAACCTAAAATGGCTACGCCAAGTTTTCGGGCGTTGAAATGATGGTTGGCATTACTTTCAAATACAATGGTTGTGGAGATGTGCAGAAAACTTCCACACACCAATGCGAATAAACCGTGGAAAAGCGACTCGCTGAAAATAGCCTGGTCAAAAAGAAAATCACTAATCCATAATCCTGCAGGGGAGGCGAATGAAAATAAAGCCATAAATAAAATGGCCTTTTTATGGGGTAGCTCACACGCTAGCACGCTTACCAGCGCAAAAGTTTCTGGTAGTTTGTGCATTAAAACGCCATAAAGCAAAGCGTCAGGCGCCGCTCCATTTTCGGCGCCTACTTTGGCCAACATGCCACCTTCCATAAATGCGTGAATCCCCAAAGCGGCAACTACCAAAATAGCTGTTGATGACTGATGTGAAGCACCTTTGTGATGGGTATGGATGTGGCCGTGCTCTACACCTTGAGTAAAAAATTCAAGAATCTGCTGAAAGAAAAAACCGGTTAACACCAACACGCCGGTTAAAGGACGTGCTCCTTCATTCATCAGTTCTGGTAGAATATGGGTGACGGTGATGGCAAATAAGTAAGAGCCTGAAAAAACAAGGGCCAAACGGTACCGTTTCCCGGCATTATCTGCAGAGACCGGCAGCAAAAAAGCGATCATGCCGCCGGCGATAGCTGATAGCAATAACAGTAGTCCGTCCCTCATTTTGAATTCGTGAATTCAATTTGTGCCGCAATTCCAGGAGTTACGTATCGCTCTGCACCTCCAGGTACCGACCAGATTAAACACGCTTCCAGTTCCGGATGTGCCTTCAGCACTTCGATTGCTTTCTCATGTCCCATCGACATAAAGGCTGTAGCCCAGGCATCTGCCAGGGTGCAATTTTCTGCAAATACAGACGCACTCATGATTTGATGTGCTACGGGATAACCTGATTTAGGGTCAATGGTATGGGCATAACGAATGCCGTTGATCTCCCGGTAATTAAAATAATTGCCCGAAGTTGAAAAGCTTTTGTTTTCCAGTCGGATGTATCCAATAAATTTTTCAGGACCTTGTGGGTCAACCAAACCAAGTGTCCATGACTCTTTAGTTTGAAGATTTATTCCTACAGCCATACCTTCTCCACCTACTTCAACCAGCATGTTACTGATGCCTTGGCTTTTCAAAAAATCGGTAATCACATCTGCCCCATAACCTTGGCCTATGGCACTGAAGTCAAGCTGAACCCGCGGATCAGATTTCAGGAGGCTATCGGAATCAAAAGTTATTTTTTCAAAGCCTATAAATTTTTTTACCTCCTCAATTTCTGTTGTGTCTGGTGAAGTGATTTTCCTTGGCCCAAATCCCCAGGCATTTACTAGTGGCATCACGGTCGGATCGTAGGCTCCTGAAGAACCTTGATAAACATCTCGGGAAACCTTAAGAGGCTTTTTAAAATACGGTAACGAAAAACCAATTCCTCTTTTGCTGCGGTTGAAAACCGAGATCTCGGCTGTTGAATCCCAAGTGCTGATCGACTTATTGACCAGAATAAGGAGGGAGTCGACTGCTTTCTGGAAATTCCGTTTTTTCCCGTCGAAGTAGGTCACGTGATAGGAAGTACCCATGGTTTTACCCTCGAGACGAATTGGCTCTATTGCTTTTCCTTTACGGTAAAGCATAACAACAAGAACGGCTGCAATCAGCAGAAGGGAGTAAATAATGTTTTTACCGCGGTTGCTCATGTTTAGTCAACGAGTCTGCAATTTAGGGTATTCATGACCTCTTTTACCTAACTTTCGGCTTTAACACATGCGTGAGGATTATCTGAAAGGTGACCAGGAAGGTATGGATCCGGATGAACGCGAGCTGGAACGTGCGCTCCGCCCGCTCTCTTTTCAGGATTTTACAGGCCAACAAAAGGTCCTCGATAACATAAAGATTTTTGTTCAGGCGGCTAAAAAGCGAAAGGAGCCGCTGGATCATGTATTGTTGCATGGCCCGCCCGGACTTGGAAAAACCACGCTTTCACACATCATTGCCAATGAACTTGGTTCTTCCATTAAGGTAACCTCCGGCCCTGTTTTGGATAAGCCTAGTGATTTGGCCGGATTGCTGACCAACCTGGAAGTAAACGATGTACTATTTATCGATGAGATCCATAGACTGAATCCTGTTGTAGAGGAATACCTTTACTCAGCAATGGAAGATTACAAGATTGATATCTTACTCGATTCGGGTCCAAATGCACGGTCAGTACAAATCGGCTTGAATCCGTTCACGTTAATTGGTGCGACTACGCGCGCTGGATTATTGACTTCGCCACTACGTGCGCGTTTCGGGATCAACGCCAGACTTGAGTATTATGAATCAGAACTGCTGACAACTATTGTAAAGCGCTCTTCTTCCATTTTAGAAACGCCAATTGATTCAGATGCATCCTTTGAGATTGCCCGGCGTAGCCGTGGTACACCGCGTATTGCGAATAACTTATTAAAGAGGACCAGAGATTTTGCCCAGGTTAAGGGTGATGGTCGTATTACTAAAGCCATTGCTCAGTTTGCACTAAATGCATTGGATGTTGATGAGGATGGTCTGGATGAAATGGATAATCGAATACTTCTGGCCATTATTGAAAAATTTAAAGGTGGCCCGGTAGGATTGTCCACCATTGCAACTGCTGTTAGTGAAGAAGCTGAAACGATCGAAGAGGTTTATGAACCGTTTCTCATACAGGAAGGTTATCTAAAACGTACTTCTCGGGGACGTGAGGTGACGGACCTTGCTTACAAGCATCTCAACATGCCTGTACCGTCCCGACCAGGACAATTGCCCGGTTTGTTTGAGTCTTGACCAATCGGGTAGTACACCGTGGACTTGTCGCCAACCATCCGAACAAAACTTGTTAAGCAACGCGCTTTAGAATCTGGCTTTCAACAATGCGGTATAGCCAAGGCGCAATTTCTTTCGGAAGAAGCACCCTTATTGGAAAAGTGGTTGAAAAACGGATTCCATGGTAGTATGAACTACATGGAGAATCATTTTGACAAGCGACTCGACCCCACCAAGCTTGTACCAGGTTCTAAGTCAGTTGTTTCATTACTGTACTCTTACTTTCCCTCAAAAACTATTGAAAACGAAAACGGTTTTAAGATTGCACGGTATGCCTATGGTGAAGACTACCACGTAGTCATTAAGGATAAACTATATGCGCTGATTGAAATCTTACGAAAAGACATTGGTGATTTTGATGGACGCGTATTTGTGGATTCTGCACCGGTGATGGAACGGCAGTGGGCTCAGCGATCAGGTTTGGGGTGGCTTGGAAAAAACAGTCTGCTGCTCAATCAAACCATGGGAAGTTACTTTTTCCTTGCAGAGTTGATTATTGACCTGGAGCTTGAGCCTGATGCTCCGGTATCGGATCGTTGCGGCACGTGTTCAGCCTGCATCGATGCCTGTCCCACTGACGCAATTGTGCAACCCGGAGTGGTAGACAGCAATAAGTGTATTTCTCATTTGACCATTGAGCTCAAGGAAGCGATTCCGACTGAATTTTCAGGCCGAATGGAAAACTGGATTTTCGGTTGCGACATATGCCAGGAGGTTTGTCCATGGAATCGATTTTCCAAACAACACCAGGAACCTCGTTTTGAACCTAAGGGTGAGTGGCCTGATTTTACGGAGCGCGAGTGGAGTGAGCTTACAGAAGAGGTGTTCAGTAAAAACTTTGGAAAGTCAGCCGTGATGCGTACCGGCTACCCAGGCTTGCAACGTAATATTCGAATGGTTGCGGATTCCCCTGAATAGTCGTCAGCTGTTTACTCAAAGCAAATATCGAGGATAGATCTGAAGCTATTCCCAAAGGTGGCATAACACCAGCTACGTAATTCGATGACTTCCGTTTCGAGTAGCATTCGAAGCGCTTTTCGCAATTCTTTTTCAAACAGACGGGCATCAAAACTCACGCGTGTGAGTATGATTTTGCAATAATCTAGCATTCCGGAAGATTTTATCATTGTTGGTGACCAATTCAAACTGAAAATTCAAGTTTAGAAAAGTCTCCATCTATTGTAAAGTGTGAATTACCTTTGCAAATTGATTTTGATCATTGTCTTTATTGTTATGAGAGTCCTGAAAAGCCTTTTTGTGCCCTGTCTAATCCTGCTGAGTTTCGTGGGTGCTGTGGCTCAACAGGTCTCCATTACGCTTGGTCCAGATGAAATCGGCGAAAATCAAATCTGGACGATTACATTGTCTGTTTCCAATGAACCTTTAAAAAGCTACGAACCTTTTCCCGAGATCACTGGTTTTCGGAAGCGAGGCGCCAGTACCCAATCACAGACCAGCATTATCAACGGACAAATGAGCTCTGTTTATTCGGTTGTGATGACCTACCTTCCCATTCAGCAGGGTATTGTTAATGTGCCAACCATAACCTTAAAAGTTAATGGTCAGTCTGTGACGGCTCAGGGAAAAAAAGTAAAAGTGGGGCCTCCAAAATCTGGCAATGCGCGGGATCCTTTTCGAAGCGCGTTTGAACAGGATCCGTTTGAAGAATTTTTTGGTGGTAGAAAGGAGACGGAATTTATCGATGTAAAAGAAGATGCCTTTCTGGCCGTAACTACCAATAAAGACGAAGTTTACGTTGGAGAAGGGTTTACTGCAACGCTCTCCTTTTTTGTTGGAGAATCTAATAAAGCGCCACTTCAGTTTCATGAACTGGGAGAACAGTTGACCGATATTCTGAAGAAACTCAGGCCTGCTGCCTGTTGGGAAGAAAATTTTAATATTGAAAATATTGAAGGCGAGCGCGTTCAAATAGCAGGGAAGGATTATACCCAATACCGAATTTATCAGGCAGCCTATTACCCGCTCAGCGACACCCCTATTGAATTTCCTGCCGTTGGATTGAACATGATCAAGTTTAAGGTGGCTAAGAATCCATCTTTTTTTGGTCAGAACCGTCAGGAAGACTTCAAGATGTTCTATTCAAAACCTAAGACAGTCCGGGTTAAAAATTTACCGCCTCATCCTTTACGTGAATCCGTTGCTGTAGGAAGATACCGACTCGAGGATCGGATAACGGCAAAGACAACCGAAACAGGTAAAAGTATTGGTTATGATTTCACGATTATCGGCGAAGGAAATATCTCAGGCATCCCTAAGCCTCAGGTTGCTAAAGACCACAGACTCGAATTGTTTGAGCCAAACATCAAACAAAACATCAGCCGTGGAAATGGAAGAGTTGGTGGCTCAAAACAATTTAGCTTTTTTCTGATTCCACAAGAACCCGGAATCTACGACCTTAGTCAGCGCATTTTTTTAATCTATTTTGATCCGGTGACCAAGAAGTATGATACGCTCCATTCAAATCGAAAACTAGAAGTAACAGGTGAAAGTATGACCAATCTGGTTATGACCAGTAACGATGCAACAGCTTTCTATGACCGTATCGCAGAAGCCGACAACACACTTTCACATCGTTCAGATAATGAGTATGTTCGTCTGCTGATAAATGGTTTTATCCTCCTATCCTTGGGTCTTTCCATTTACCTGGTATTAAAAAAGTAGAAAACGCCGCTCTTGTTTATGAACACTTACGGTCAGCATTTCCGGATCACAACGTTTGGCGAATCGCATGGGCCTGCCATTGGGGTGATCATCGACGGCTGCCCGGCAGGAGTGGAGTTTGATGAGTTATTGATTCGACGCGAATTGGACCGTCGAAAACCTGGACAATCCAGAATTACCACACAGCGCCAGGAAGAGGAAGGTTTTAAAGTTTTATCTGGCGTATTTGAAGGAAAGACGACAGGTACACCGATAGCCATTGTTATTGAAAACCAAGATCAGCGCAGCAAAGATTATACGCATATCAAGGATTCCTTCAGGCCATCCCATGCAGATTATACCTACGATGTCAAGTACGGCATTCGTGATTACCGTGGTGGTGGTCGCAGTTCAGCGCGCGAAACAGCCGCCCGCGTAACCGCCGGAGCTGTTGCCAAAATGTTACTTCATCGTAGTGGCATAACCGTGCAGGCTTTTGTATCGCAGGTTGGTGATCTTCGGGCGCCTCACTTTAGCACACTCGACCTCACAAAAACAGAAGAAAATATTGTCCGCTGCCCACACCCAGAAACAGCTGAGAAAATGATCAGTCTCATCGACCAGGTGCGCCTGGACCAGGACACTATTGGCGGTGTGGTTACTGGAGTAATTAAAAATTTACCAGCGGGACTTGGGGAGCCTGTCTTTGATAAATTTCATGCTGAGTTGGGAAAGGCAATGTTGGGAATCAATGCTGTAAAAGGTTTTGAATACGGCAGTGGATTTGAAGGTGTGCAACAAAGAGGATCTTTGCATAATGATGAATTTGTTAAGGATGGAGACCGCATCCGAACCAAAACAAATCATTCTGGTGGCGTTCAGGGAGGAATTACAAATGGCGAAGAGGTTTATTTTAATGTGGCCTTTAAGCCTGTAGCAACCATCATGCAGGATCAGCAAAGTATTGATAAAGAAGGGAACGCTGTAACAGTTTCTGGAAAAGGTCGTCACGATCCATGCGTTGTTCCGCGTGCTGTACCGATAGTAGAGGCTATGGCTGCTTTGGTAGCAGCTGATTTCCTGCTGCGTGCCAGGCTATCCAGGGTTTGAGTCCTATTTTCCCCATTTTTCCCGATCGAGACTTCGGTAATTAATGGCTTCGGCCAAATGCTCAGTCAGTATATGCTCGTTACCTTCCAGATCTGCTATTGTTCTGGATACCTTTAAAATCCGATCATAGGCACGTGCTGAAAGCCCCAGTTTTTCCATGGCTTTTTTTAACATCGATCTTCCTTCATCGGTTATTTTACACACTTCTTTTACGGTATTGGATGTCATCATTGCGTTGCAATGAATAGACTTCCCATCAAATCGTAATGATTGAACTGCTCTTGCTCGAACTACCCGCTCCCGAATGATCTGCGAGGTTTCATTTCCTTTTCGGGCAGTCATTTCATCAAAGGTAATAGGAGTAACCTCTACATGAAGATCAATTCGATCCAATAAGGGCCCGCTCACTTTACTCAAGTAGCGTTGAACATTTCCCGGGCCGCAGGAACATTCTTTTTCAGGGTGATTGTAATAACCACATGGACATGGATTCATACTGGCCACCAACATAAAATTGGCTGGAAAATCGATGGAGACTTTTGCGCGGCTGATGGTTACTCTTCGCTCTTCCATGGGCTGGCGCATAACTTCTAGTACTGCTCTTTTAAATTCCGGTAGCTCGTCCAAAAACAGCACACCATTGTGGGCCAGCGAAATCTCCCCTGGCTGCGGAACACCTCCGCCACCAACGAGTGCAATATCTGATATGGTATGGTGAGGAGTTCGAAAAGGTCGCGCAGTCATCAAGGTTGCGCCTTTACCCAACCGGCCTGCCACCGAATGAATTTTTGTTGTTTCAAGTGCTTCAGTTAGCGTTAGTGGTGGTAAAATCGTAGCCAATCTTTTTGCCAGCATTGTTTTTCCGGCACCGGGAGGTCCAATCATAATGACGTTATGACCGCCGGCTGCAGCAATTTCTAAGGCTCGCTTAATGGTTAGCTGCCCTTGAACATCACTAAAATCGGTGTCGTAATCATTCAATTGCCGATGGAATACTTCCCGAGTGTCAATTTGTAGCGGTTCAATTTTTTTCTTCCCGGAGATAAAATGGATAGCCTCCTCAAGTGTCTCCACACCGATAATGTCTAGGTTATTGACTATGGCGGCTTCAGCTGCATTCGATTTTGGCAAGATGAATCCTTTAAAACCCTCTCGCCTGGATTGTATGGCAATGGGAAGCACTCCGCGAATGGGTCTCAAAATTCCATCCAGGGATAGCTCACCCATGATCAGATAGTTCTCAAGCTCTTCCGTACGTATTTGCTCACTTGCCTTTAAAATGGCTAAGGCAATGGAAAGGTCATAAGCTGATCCCTCCTTTCGGATATCCGCAGGGGCAAGGTTCACCACAACCCGATTCCGAGGCATGTAATAGCCAATTGACTTTAGTGAGGATTCGACACGGTGCTGACTTTCTTTTACCGCACTGTCGGGCAGCCCAGTCATATAAAAGTCGAGACCTTGCCCTACATTAACTTCAACGGTTATTGTCTTAGCCTCCACTCCGTGAACGGCGCTTCCAAATGTTTTCGCAACCATCAGAATTCTGAATTTTCAGGCGATTTAGGCTGAAGAACTCAGATGTAATGCATGAAGTGGTGAAGGAACGGATGGTCTGAAGGAAAATACCGGTAATGGATTGCTCTAATCACCGATTAGTGTTCTAAGCGAATGGCGCCACTGTTTACAATGGCCTGTGAAATTTTTTCTCCGTACTCATGGGCCATACTCTCGGTACTGGAAGGATCAAACGATTGGGTTTGAATAGAATACAGTAATTGTCCCGTCTTCAATTCATACAAATTGCTTTCCCAGAAGTATCGTGTATCGTTTACATAATAACCAGGTTGATAGACTCTGCTGTTCATCATCATATGGTATCCCCAGAAGTTATTATAATAGTAGAAGAATGGGGAGTAGTAGAAATATCCGTGATAATAGTAGCGTTCACGTTCCTTATCCAATAACACAACCGTCAAAACCAGATCAATATCTCTATTCCGCAATCGTTCCAATGCAGCGCCTTCCTCCAGTCCCTCAAAGGCCTTAGGTCCGAATTCATGAAAGGATGATATGGTCTCATATCCTCGGCTACGCAAATCGAAGGTCAGATGACGCTCCATATTTTCTTTGATCGAACGATCCTTGTCATGAACAAGGCTTAATACAAGAATTTTTTTGGCTGTCACCGAAGGGAGTCCACTCGGTTGCCACTGCGAAGTAATTCGTGTGGATGAACATGAAAATAAAATGAACCCGGCCAGGATGCTAGAATATCGGATCATGTACGAAGCTAACCCGCCATGTCAGAGATCTGGCATGAGCCGAATCAGTAATTATAATGATCGATAATGGGATTTATCTTAGAGCTCCGATTCAATAATGGCCAATCGATTTGAAATTCTGGATCGGACCTGCCTGATCTTACTCAAGCCATCTTCAAAGCGGCGGATGGTAACCATAGTCGTCAACATGGAAAGATCAATCTTATTTCGAAGAATCATTTTACGCTCAGGAGATTTAAGATCAAGCTTCATTTCCGACTCATGTCCTGAACGAATGACCTTATTTAGGTCAAAATTATTAACCGCATATTCCCAGTTGTTGCTGATAACGGCCTGGTGATTCAACTCGATCCGGAATGCAATCTGACCGTAGATTACCTCGTAAAGGGTCATGATATCTCGTCTTAGCGTGTCATCCTCGATCAAGCCAATTTCACCAGTTGATTTAATGACCTCAAACTCGGAATCATTTGGATGAAATTCTGCTACCATAATCATGCTGCGGATGTAATGGCCCAGGCTATCGGTTTTTCCTGTTTCAATTGCTTTTTCCAAGGCCTTAAGCCTACGCATCGACTCCTTCATATCCGCCAATTCGCCGCTCATGGTAAGGCTATCGGTATCAAGGTTAGATCTTAGGTTAGTTAGGTGAAGGGCTTCGCGCTGAAGGTCTTGTTTGTCCTGACGCCACTCTTCAAACCACCAGGATAGAGTGATTCCCAAAAAGATGATCAGAAGCTCACCGATGTAAATGGGCAGGTAGCGCAAGGCCGTTGTTCCTGTGAAATACCGGTAAATCCTCATGGATGACGAAATGTTATCAATAATAGCAAAAAGTGGCGTATACCCGAGCTTCAGGCCCTATCAACTTCGCTGGATCTCAGTAAGCTTACGGTACAGGCCATCAGCCTGGATCAATTGTTGATGCGTTCCGCGTTCCGCGATGGTTCCGTTTTGGATAACAATAATTTCATCGGCATGCTGAATAGTACTCAGCCGGTGTGCAATAATCAGACTCGTACGGTTTTCCATCAACTTGAAAAGTGCTTCTTGCACAAGTTTTTCACTTTCACTGTCCAAAGCTGAAGTGGCTTCATCCAGTATTAGTATCGGAGGGTTTTTTAAAATGGCCCGAGCAATGCTTAGCCGCTGACGTTGGCCACCTGATAATTTTGATCCACGCTCCCCAATAACTGTTTGATAGCCTTGCTCTGTTTGCATAATGAATTCATGAGCATTGGCAATCTTCGCAGCCTGAATGACGGCTTCTTCTGTAGCCATAGGATTACCAAAGGCGATGTTATTAAAAATGGTGTCGTGAAATAAAATGGACTCTTGGGTGACTACACCGATTTGTTTACGTAAGGATTCTACTTTCAGATCCGTTAAGGAAACGCCATCAAGATAAACCGTGCCTTCTGTTGGATCGTAGAATCGAGGGAGCAGGTCAGCCAGGGTTGATTTACCTCCTCCGCTGGGACCAACCAGAGCAATGGTTTTTCCTTTTGGGATGGTAAGGTTTATATTTTTTAAGACCAGATCGGACTGATAGGCGAACGACACGTTTCGAAATTCAATCTGGCTATCGAATGTGCTTATGGAAACCGCATTTTCCTTGTCTTTTATTTCTGACTCCAGATCGATCAGTTCAAAAATTCGTCGTGCTGAGGCTGTTCCCTTTTGCAATGCAGTCAATCCATTTGAAAAACTTTTGGCTGGTTGAATGATCATCGTGAACAATGCCAAAAATCCCATAAACTCCGATGGCCGGAAACTTCCCTCTTCATTGAGCACCAGACTTCCACCAAAATAAATAATGATGGCCACGATCAATACACCTAAAATTTCAGATACCGGAGCAGCCATTTCATTTTTATAAGCCATCGACTTATTGACTTTCCTGTAGTATTCTGTCTCGTCTTTTAGTCTGTTGATGATAAATGGCCGTGCATTAAAGGCTTTTACAACACGCATTCCACTAAAGGTCTCATCCAGAAGATTAACCATCCTTCCTAACGATTCCTGACTAAGCCTGGCTTGTCGTTTCAACCGGTTTACGATATGCGCCAACGCCCATCCCGTTAGCGGAAGCACTGTAAGCGTGAATAAAGTGAGCTTCGGAGACAAAAGGAAAAGCATTATAAAATACACAATGAGTGTAAAAGGATCTTTAAGCACCGCCCGTAATAAATACAGAACCGCAATCTCCACTTCTAGTACATCACTGGTGAATCTAGAAATAAGATCCCCTTTTCGTTTACTGTTAAAGTACCCTATGTGCAGTAGCGACACGCGCTCAAAGATGTGAAGCCTCATATTCCGCACGAGATCAACTTTAATTTTGGTAGCGATTACCCGCTCCAGATACCGAAAGGTATTTGCAATTAAAACACATGCTACAATGAGACCACAGATAAACAACAATGCCTCCTGTCGTCCGTAGGAGTTGATGATCAGTAAAAAATAGTGATTAAAAACTCCCAGGACATATTCACTACTCAAACTGAATTCAGGTAGTTCAGGCATCACGGCTGATGGTGCAGATGAGCTGAACAGCACCTCCAGCATAGGAATAATCAACACCAGATTAAAAGCGCCAAAGACAACGCCTAGTAACATGAATAATAAAAAAAAGGAGAGCCTTGGTACCAGTCGCCGCGAGTAAGTTAAAATACGCAATAGGGTACTCATGGATCTGCTACCGGTTACTTAGTTAATATTCGTAGGTTCTTGTGGCAATATTAAATCTTAGTGCAATGCTGCTAAGACTGGAGGAGTTATCCAAATCTGATAAATCGCTCGTGCTTCTTCTGATCGTCTGCCGCAGATCAATAAATAGGTTATGCTTAATCATCCAGGAAGCCGAAAGATCAGCAAAAAGTACACGTGTCTGTTGGCCTTGACCAATCGTGTTTCCGGTATTCCCTGCCCGGTTGATATCATTTTCTTTCAGAATGTCACCGCCCCAATTCTCATTTTCTCCATCTTTTCCGGTGGAATACAAAATTCCTTTTCCAGTAATTACAAGACCAGGGGCTGGCTGATAACGCAGGATACCCACGACTTCCTTGAAATTGGCACCCAGCGGATGCGCTAAAGGTTGGCGATAATGCGAGTAACTCAAATACTTACCGCTTTGTGAATACGTATAGGGTCGTGCCACATTTCCTTCCAGTTGCAAATCTAGATTGGGTATTCCAAAAAGATCTGTTGCTTTTACTCCGCCCTGTAGAGCAAATTTATTTCCCCACCATCCCTCTCCAGCCAATAATTTATTCAATACAAACTCGTCTAATGTAAACTGACCGTAAACCGAAAATCCTTTGGTTACAAGCCATTTAAAATCAGTTCCTACAATAACGTTATCGGGACTTCCAAATTGTTGCTCAACCGATCGGTAAAAGATAACCGGGTTCAAATACCCCAAATCAAAGTAATCTGTTGTACCAGGATCCTCTGGACTGAAGATGACCGACTCAAAGATGGAAATATTTACTTTTTTACCCAGGTTCATACTGGCCTGGTGGAAGGCAAAGAATTTTTGCGGGTAGCGTCCTTTGATCAGTGTGCCTGCAGGACTGGTCAGAATATCGGCATTTAGTCGACTTAATTGATAGATGTAATTAATCTTCCAGATCTTTAAGTTGGTACGAAGAAATAATGCTGGGGGACTCCAGTCGGAAAAAATCAATGAGCGATAACCATTTCCTATAAAGGTTCGGTCATGACCAAATTGAACATCGATGTGTTTGGTTGCGCGGAAAGAGAGGTAACCTCGTGCTTGAAAAAAATCAACCCCATTTGTTTTAAATCGTTTCCATAATGTTTCGTGCGGAATTACCCGATATGGATTTAGTTGCTGCTGCACGTAAAAGGGCAGCCGCATTTGGTTCTCACTTACAAAGGTGTAGATACCAATTCGCTTATCAATGGTGCTTCTTAATTCAAAGCCACGCGTATTAAGATACATGGGCTCTTGCTGCAGATTGTCTTTTCCGTAACCAAAGTAAAATACTGGATTTAAGTGTAGATCAAACTCCTCTTCATTGACCTGTAAAAAGTCACTTTTGTACCGATAGATACCTTTGCCTATTGGCTTTTTACTCAAATGATTTTTTGGCTTACCAAATTCCCGACTTTCAGTGGTCTGATAAGCGTGATTAAACCGATCGGATGCTGAAGTAAACCAACCGAGACTGTCGGCATAATTCATGTACCCAACAACCGCATCTCTCTTGTATGGTTTGGCAGCCGAGAAATGAAAAGGTGAGATTATACCCGATTTGGTTTCATATCGATCAACCTGATGGTAGATGTCCTCATTCAGATTGATATACGTGCTCTGACCATGCCCTGTAAGGCCGGTTAAAAGGGTCATGACGGACAAGGAAATCCAATTAAACAGGATTTTTTGACTGAAAATCAGCTTTATGGGTGGCTTGAAGAATGGGAAAAAGATCCCTTTTTGAGCTGAAAAACGCATTAATAATCCAAAATTACACGGCTTTGGGGGAGCACCAAATTTTCCTTCGTGCAGAACGTTGTAAATAAACTCCTAAATCTTACTTTTGCAGTCCTCAATTTTAGACGAATTATGAAGAAAGATATCCATCCGCAGTATAATGAAGTTGTTTTCTGGGACACTACCAGCGATTACAAATTCCTTACTAAAAGCACCCTCCATTCAAAGGAGAAGACTACCTGGACTGACGGAAAAGAGTACCCTGTTATTAAAATTGAAGTGAGCTCTGCTTCTCACCCATTCTTTACCGGCAAGAAGATGTTTGTCGATTCTGCTGGTCGTTTGGAAAAATTCAAAAAGAAATACGAAAAAAAGGCTTAATCCTTTTACAACCCATATCAAGCCCTCCACCGGAGGGCTTTTTTATTTTCCCTGAATTCAATTCCTATATTTAATCGGTGAATATCATCCTGTTTGACCATCCGGAAACGCGGGCTTCGCTTATGCCCTTTACGCTTACCCGACCGGTTTGTGAGATTCGAATGGGTATCGGTACAATTCGTGAAAAATGGGAGTGGATGACGGGCGGCAAGGTTACCTGCTTGACTCAGGATTACTTAAAGGAAAAATACCCCACTCAACTGGCTTTAGAAAACTATTTTATCGATGGATCCATTCTTCCCGATAAAAGTTTTTTTCAACAAATTTCTGAACTGGCCTCAGAGCATTGCCTGATAAGCTCCGGAAGAATTCTGGCTGCGCGAACACGACTCACCGATCCTGCACTTTGGTCTCAGCTTTCCTTTACCGAAGTGTCTATTCCTACTTCAATCGATCGACTGTGGAAAATATTTCAACTGAATGGAGAAGAAATTCGAAAAGATTTTGATTTTTTGACCAAGGGCCGAACGTCACAAATCGTCACCGATCCATTTACCAAAATCTACAATCCCGATCAGGTTTTTATCGAAGAAGGTGTACGTGTAAAAGCGGCCATCATCAATGCCGAGAGTGGACCGGTTTATCTTGGCCGCAACAGCGAGGTACTTGAAGGAGCGATTGTGCGTGGACCATTTGCTTTAGGTGAAGGCGCTAGGCTTTCTATGGGTGCTATAATCCGTGGCGACACAACCATCGGGCCTTATTGTCGGGTAGGAGGTGAGATCAATAATTCCGTATTCTTTAGCCACAGCAACAAAGCCCACGATGGTTTTTTGGGTAATGCCGTGATTGGAAGTTGGTGTAACCTCGGGGCCGGAACTACAGCTTCTAATTTGAAAAATAATTTTAAAACTATTCGCTTATGGAATGGTAATTCCAAG
>Ga0315901_10004797_pt1 | contig 16710 bp, 15 predicted proteins | sample LakEriMetagenome_10_FD_203761 | JGI IMG/M metagenome (GOLD analysis project Ga0315901, IMG submission 203761) | Freshwater fungal communities from buoy surface, Lake Erie, Ohio, United States - Buoy 2 MA116 | ecosystem: Environmental > Aquatic > Freshwater > Lake | place: USA: Lake Erie, Ohio...
TATCGGCTTCCCGCGCAGTCATTTTATCCACCCACTCCGTCAGCAGGTAAGCCTTCTCCTTCTGACCATACAATCCCCCTACGTTTCGGTCTTCCCCGTTGATGCGGATCACTGCTTCGGGTTTTACAGCCCGCAACAACTGCTGTCCATTGGCAAGGTTGGTGTACTCAATGCAAGCCACGTTGGGCTTTATCCTGAATACACGCTTCACAAGGCCATTGTACAGGATGATGTCTCTGCCGTCTTTACTGATATAGACATCGGCCTTCACGTCAACCGGATGTACCAGCCAGTCTTTCCCGAAGGGTTTGATGTCCGCAGGCCATGGAGTTGCTTTCTGTTGGGCCCTGGACAGAGATGCGGGTAAGAGAAAAACAATCAGGGCAAAAAATCTGAGCATACCGAAGTGATTAATTAAACAAAATACTGAATCGCCTTATGATCGAAACTGATGCCAACGATGAGCATTCTCATTCTAAAAATTGATCTCCAATAATAATCATTCGGCCGAATGTACCAATTCCCTATTTTCATGGAACGATGATTCAAACCTACGACTATATCGTCATCGGCGTAGGATCCATGGGTTCCGCCACCTGTTACCAACTTGCAAAAAGAGGTAAGTCGGTCTTAGGATTGGAACAGTTCAGCACGCCCCATGAACTGGGCTCCCATGCAGGAGAGAGCAGGATCATCCGCAAGGCTTATTTTGAACACCCGGATTATATACCGCTCCTGATCAGGGCCTATGAAAACTGGGCCGAGATCAGCAAACGCAGCGGCCGGGAGCTCTACCATCGTACCGGCTTGCTCTATGCCGCGCCCAGGGGCCATTCGTTACTGGAGAGCATCAAACACGCAGCCTCATTATACCAGATCCCCCTTCAACAAGGCGTTGCTTCAGCCTTTGACCTGCCGGCAGGTTATGAAACCCTTCTTGAGCCCGATGCCGGATTTGTGGAACCGGAGAATGCCATCCGCGCCTTTGTAACAGAAGCAAAAACGCTGGGCGCAGCCATCCACGAAGGAGAAACAGTGAACGACTGGAAACTGGAGGAACAAGGCTTGATCGTAAGCACCAATGCCAGCGAATATCTCTGCAAGAAATTAGTGGTCACAGCCGGTGCCTGGTCGGCCAAACTGATCCCGGGGATCACGCAGCACCTTAACGTGACCAGGCAGGTCATCACCTGGGTAAAGCCATCGGATGCTGATATGTTTTCACCCAACCGGTTTCCCTGTTGGATGATCGCCACGGACCGCAGCGGGGGTTCATACTATGGCTTCCCTATCCTTCCGGAACATCCTGGCGCACTGAAGCTGGCTTACCATTTCCCTGGTGAACCAACAGACGCGGATCAGGTGAACCGCACCGTTACCGAAGCCGACACCGGGCACTTACATCAATTCATGAAAGCCTATCTTCCTGCAGGTACCGGTGAAACTGAGAGGTCTAAAGTTTGCCTGTATTCCAATTCACCGGATCAACATTTTGCCATAGGTAACCTTCCCGGATTTGAAGACCGTGTTTGTATAGCCTGGGGATTCAGTGGGCACGGATTCAAGTTCGTTCCTGTTGTGGGCGAGATCATGGCAGATCTGGCTATGTATGGACAAACAAATCTGCCGATTGGATTTTTGAGCCCGCAGAGGTTTCAATGATTTTGTTTCACTTACATCACTTCGCTCAGCGATACTGAAATACCACCCCGATTCTTACTGCGCTGCGCAGCCTCCATGAAGGCGTAGATCTCCAGGGTTTCTTTGGGAGATACCGGGGCGTTTCCGGATTGGAAGAACCCGCAGATCTTTTTCAGCAACAATTCATAACCCGTGTAGGTTCCCAACTGCACAACACCCTTTTCGCCAAACACCGTTCCGCCATAGTCCTGCTTCCCGGATCTGATACCCCGAAATGTTCCAACACGACCATCGTTCCAGATCCCGACAGTAACGTCATTCCCTTCCATGGCCATCCGGGTGACATGTTTGCATCCGGCACCCATCACGGTATACAGGTATTCAACACCATGGATACCGTACCAGAAAAGATCGGGATGCGCGGGTTCGGTATTCATTGGGCTGAAACAATCGGCACCCAATACTTTTCCGGCTGTACCCTGCTCCAGCATGTTGACCACACCGGTGGTATACCGTAAGGAAGACGATGAAAAAACAGGCACCTTATACTTCTCGGCTGCGGCATAGATCGCCTGAACATCTTTCATGGAAGCCGCCACGGGCTTGTCGATGAACACGGGCTTGCCCGCCTTGAATACCTGCAGGGCCTGTTCAAGATGTGGTTGGCCATCATTGGTCTCCAGCAACACCACATCTACCTTGTTCAGCAGGGTGGCAATGGAATCAACGATCTCCACCCCAAAGGATTTCACCTGCTCAGTGTATTCCGGGATACGTTCGTAACTCGTTTTGATGGTCTTACTACCCCAGGGATATGCGGCTACCACTTTGTAACCATAATAGGCTGCGCCGGCATCAGGGCCATTCAGAAATTTTGTAAACGCCACGCTATGTGATGTGTCCAGGCCAATGATGCCAACTCGTCTTTTGTCCTGCCAGGGGCTGGCCATCAAAGCACCGGGCAAACCCAATGCCATTCCCGCTAAACTGGTATCCCTGATGAATGATCTGCGACTGGTGCTCATATATATCGTTTTATACATTCAAAAATACAACCCCTAATCCGTAAGTCGGGACGCGCTGATCTCGTCCAGGTAAAGACTGGCATTGGGATGGGTTCTCAAAATGGTTGATGGGTATTTCGATGCTATGACCTGGTTCATGGTATTATAGACCGCCTGGATCTTGGTTCTGCCCGGCACGCTGGCGTATAAAGACTTCCCCTGCAACAGCGCAGGAATGGTGAGTGTGATGGCGTGCGTCGGCACGTCTTCAAACGATGCGAAACAGCCGTCGTTCACCTGTTGTGTCCTGCAGTCATCATCGAGTTCAACTATTTTTACCAGCAAGGGGTCAGAGAAATCGGCGACGGGTGGATCATTGAATGCGAGATGGCCGTTCTCCCCGATGCCGAGCAAAACTATATCTGCCGGGAATTGCCTCAACAATGCAGCATACCGGTCGCATTCAGCGTTAACATTGGCAGTATTGCCATTGATATAGTGGACTGACCTGAAAGGGAGATGGCTGAAGATGATCTCCTTCAAAAAGTTTCCAAATCGTTGTGGCGCCTCATCGGGCAGGCCCACGTATTCATCCATATGAAAAGCGTTAACCCGGCTCCAGTCCACATCCTGGGACCTGAAACACTCCAGCATTTCCTGCTGTGAGGGCGCAGCGGCAAAAATGATGTTCACCGCTTCCTGAAGACCCATGAGCCGACGGATCTCTGCGGCAGCTGCTTCTGCAGCAGCGGTTCCCATTTCCTGGCGGGTTCGATAAATACTGACCTGCAGCTGGCCTGCAACAAAACTTCTGATCATGCTTTATTTTTTAAACACAGATACTCCCTGAACAATGGTATGGGAAACATGGACATCGTCATCGAAGATGACCAGATCCGCATCTTTACCTGTTTCAAGCGACCCGGTGTACTGATCAATGTTCATGATCCTTGCAGGTGTTGTACTGGCCATATGGACGGCTTCATGCATGGGCACTTCGGCCAGCTGATGCATGTTTCTTACCAAACGGTCCATTGTTGCTACACTGCCTGCAAATGCTGTCCTGTCGGGCAACTTCGCCACGCCATCTTCGATGATCACTTTCAGGCCGTGTACGGGATGTCCCAGCACGCTGTCCCCTTCGGGCATTGCTGCGCCCCGCATGGCGTCCGTGATCAGCGCTATGCGCGATGGCCCCTTGATCCTGTAGGCGAGTTTCAGGAGCGGCGCCGGCACATGAATGCCGTCGCAAATCAGCTCAACATCCAGCTCGTCCATCAACAGGGCGCTCTCGATCACACCAGCATACCGGAATGCATTCTTCCTGGTTACGCCGCTCATGCATGAATACAGGTGTGTAACCAGGGTAAAGCCGTGCTCCACCGCTTTGACCACATCCTCATACAGGGCATCGGTATGTGCGATGGCAGGCAGAATGCCTTTCTTCTTCAGTGCTGACCCCATTTCTAACGCGCCGGGGAGTTCCGGGGCAACGGACCATCGTACCAAACCTTTATAATGATCCAGGATCTCCTGGTATTCGGCAGGATCGGGATTGCGGATATACTTGGGATCCTGCGCGCCGCGCTGGCTCATGGCAAAATAGGGCCCCTCGATATGCACACCAAGCAATCGTGCCCCCCTGACCGGTTGCAACCGAACGCTCTCAAATACATCCATCGCCTTCACCATTGCTTCACGGGTGGCCGACATTGTAGTAGGAACCATTGACGTGGTACCATACCTGGCATGGGTTTCTGCAATCTTTACAAAAGCCTCTTGCGTTTCGTCCATAAAATCATACCCGCCGCCACCATGTACATGGATATCGATGAAACCGGGCGAGATGTACTGCCCGCAAGCATCGATCGTTGTGGCGCCCGCTACTTCCAGGTCGCCTTCTGCCACGGCTGAGATCTTTCCATTTTCCACCAGCACGGTTCCCACCGGGATCACACGTGCCGGTGTGATCACCCTGCCATTATGGATCTTTAATTTTTGCATGGCTTTCATTTATCGAACTGATGGGGCTAGTGATCTTTTAAAACCCCAGCTTCGGATCTTATGACCATAGGCAGCGTAAAACACCAGGAACAGGTAACAGGGCAAGATGACCCAGTATGCTTCCCTCAGACTGAAAAGATCGGCAAAATATCCATAAAACAATGGCATGATGGCATTCCCGCAAAGTCCCATGATCATGACGGATGCGCCCAGTTTGGTAAAACGCCCCAGGCCGTCCAGCGCAAGCGGCCAGATCCCCGCCCAGATGAGGGAGTTAGCCAGACCCAGCAGTACCACAAACCACAATGAAATATCGGACCGATGGCCGAGCAGGGTCACTTCACCTCTTGAAAAAATGATCAGCAGCGTAAACACGGTGCCGAGCAGGGTACATACCCTTAAGGCATTGACCTGGCTGATGTATTTCGGAATGGTGATGATTCCCAGTATATATCCGCAGATGGTGAGGAAGAGGATATAAGAGGGGAAAACCCTGGCTTCCAATAATTGTATGTTCATCGAACCCGCATAGCCGATCACGGTGTCGATGGCGACCACCTGCGCGCCCACATGAACAAAAATCCCAATAGCGCCAAGGATCAGGTGTGGGAACTGGAATATACTGGTCTTGCCTGCATTGGTCTCAGCTACGTTCCCCGTTTCATGGTCAGTGTCGATCTCCGGGAGCGGCGAATACCTGATGAACAGGCCCAATGCCAGCAACACCATGCCCACAATGGCATAGGGCACGATCACACGCGATACCAATTCGTCGAGCGCCCCAGCGCGGGCAACTTCGCTCATCCCCGGGAGTTGTTTGAAAAGCTCGCTGTCCGTTGCCTTGAGCACTACAGCGGCAAAGATCAGCGGCGCTAAAATACCTGCTGCCTTGTTGCAAATGCCCATAATGCTGATGCGTTGCGCGGCTCGTTCCTTTGGCCCCAGAACAGTGATGTATGGATTGGCGGCGGTCTGAAGTATGGCCAGACCAGCGCCGAGGGTGAAGAGCCCCACCAGGAAAACGGGGTAGATTCTGCCCATGGCAGCGGGAATGAAAATGAATGCCCCTAAGGCCATGATAAAAAATCCGGTCATCATCCCTTTCTTGAATCCCACTGACTTGAGCAGGAAAGATGCGGGGACCGACATGACGAAGTAGGAGATGTAAAAAGCGAAGGCAACAAAATAAGATTGGAAATTGGTGAGTTCACAGGCGATCTTGAAATATGGGATGAGGATGGAATTCACCCAGGACACAAATCCGAAGATGAAAAACATAAGGCCTATGATCATGATCGAGATCCGGGTGGCATGTTTTCCCAGTTTCTCTGCCGACACCGGCCGATCGGTTCCTTTCATATCTGTTGCATGCTTCGGTTAAGGATCAACGTTAGGGAAGCCGGAGTCCCGACAGGGAGCTCGACAATCTCCGGTGTCTTTCATCATAAAGCCCGAGGTACTGCTGTTTCATATCTTCGCGCAAGTACGATCGCTGCACCAGATCACGAACCTCATCGCGAGCGTCCAGCAGTTGATCCATGAAACGCTTGATCCTGAAATTCAACAGGCCGATCTTCATACCAAACTGAAAAAAATCATCGTAGCCATAAAACCCGAGCGTTTTGTAACTGCGCTTTTCAAAATCCTTCGGATAGAGCCCGTCCAACAAGGCCAGATCGCTGTCATCGCCATGCAGGCCCGTATTCACCAGGTTGTATGCCGGCGCCAATTGCCAGTCCCCATTGCCTTTAGGATCGATGCACGCAAAATTCTCGAGGTTGCCATCCCCATTACAAAACAGGTAGTTGAACACCACGATCTTGAACAGCAGTTCCTTAGCCGGAATGGCCGCCGGGAAAAGCTTATCGATCATCATGGCCATATCGTAGTAAGAGAGTCCGTATTTATAATGCACACCCGCGTTTTCCTTGTTGAGGTTGGCAAGCGATGCAAAATTCTCTGAAGGGATGGTGCTACCGTCTTTAGCTACATCGAAACGTTTTGCGATATAGGCAGGTGTGCCATCGGCCAAGAATATCAGCGCCGCTTTCACGGTAGGGATCTGGAATACCTGTGCAGCGATCTGCATGGTCAATTGCGCATTCGCCGGATACTGGTCGGCATGAATGATATGCTGCGGTATGGGCTTCAATATATACTGGCCGCCTTCTTCGAGCGACAATTTGCGGCGGTGCAGCCTGACGGATAAATAAGATTTGTCCGTCTCAGGGATATCAAAGGGCAGGATATGGTCCACCTGGCTGCCGTTAAAAACATCTTTCAGGCACCTTGGCGAGTAACTCTGGTAACCGGGCTTCAGGGTACCCGGACAAACATTGATCTCAATCGCCATGTTGCGTGGTTTTGATTTTAACGGTCAATTCAAGTCCCAGCACCTGCAAGATCTTTGTCATATTGGCCATATTGCTGTTCTGCCCGCCTTCAATCGAGCGAATGGTTCGCTCGGCCACGCCACTCAGCTCGGAAAGATCGTTCTGGGTGTACTTCAATGCCTCACGCCTTTCCCTGATAAGGCTCCCTAAAGTGTTCATCTGATTCATATTTAGGCAATTTTCTGCCGTTTGCATACAAAAGTAGGAAAAAAGAGGATGATAGGCTTATGTTGTTCGCTGTTCAGGGGATTCTGTTCATTTTACTTACTTTTAGTACCGTATGAAACACCTGGTTGCAATACTTAGTTTATTCATCTGCCTCAGCTCCAATGCCCAGATCAGCTATACGGCAGAGAAAGAAAAACTGTACAAGAGGCTTACAGCAAGAACCGTCGGCCCCAATTACGCGCGTTACGTCGATCATTTTTACAACCATGTGTGCGACTCGCTCGTCCAGTCAAAACTGGTGATCGATGGCGACCCGATCGAAAACATACTGATCCGTCTATTTGGCTCTACCCAAATGGAATTGGATAAAAAAACCATCTCCATGCTGCGGGTGCCATCCCTGAATACCTTTTTCCTGCAAGTGCTGAAAACCAGGAACAAAGGATCCATCGGACCATTATTCAGGCAGGTGGGTCTCAACCGCACGAGGATCCTGGCGAACGCATTTTATGGACTACCGATAGGCGACAGCATCCAAACGTTTTCAGGCCTGAGGGAAATGATCTCGCAGCCCACCCTGATCCCCAAGCGCATGGAAGACCCCAGGTACAAACCTTACCTGGATACGATCCTGTACTATTTCGCCAACGAGGATCCCGAGCTGTTCCTGAAAACCATGGAAACAAATGGCTTCCTGCAAAACCTGGCTGCTTCCAACAACAACAGAACCGTTGACGCCATCGAGAAAATGAAAGGCATGGGCAACCTCAACAAGCTCTTGCCCTTTGGGATCGCCATAGAAGAAGGAAAGACAACACCGGAAGCGGTGATGGCCCTCGCGTCTAAGCCCGCCAATTACCACATAGCATTTACGGAAGAGATCATCAGGCTTCATATGCATGAAGACCCCGCGGTCAGAAGTTACCTCACCGGATATCTCAACACGGCTAATGCAGAGCAGGCAAAAATATTCATAGATCCCATCAACCAACTTCATGAGTCGGCCGACAGGGAAAGATATTATGTGATCAACAGCCTGCCCGCCCAGGATCTCTATATGATCATGGTGGGCGGCGCGCCCGTATTCTACACATCCAGTTTCATGTACACGTTCAACAAGTTCATGAAGGAAGTGGAAAAAGAAGGATTGGAAACATTTTTTGAACGGATCGGATTTTATGAGTTCGGGGAGTTCATCTCTTTGGCTTCCGCATACGGTATGATCAACAAACTGGTCAGGCAGATGGATGAGGAAAAATTCGCCAATATGCTTGGCAACTACATGCGCAGGCATATTCGAACGGACCAGGTGGACAGGGACCTCATCGCAGACGGCATGGTGTTATCCGAGATCCTCTTTGGCATCCGGGAAAATAAAAAGGCCCGCGATATACTGGTGCAAAAGATCAACGAAATCTCCGTTTCACAGCAACGCTCAGATGTGCTCATCCAGCGCATGTTCGCTGGTTTCAGGGATATTTTGCAGGACAGTATTCAGGGCAGGTTGAAAGAGATTGAAGAAATGTACGAGGTACTGCAAGTAGACCGCCTCAAAATCAGGGACACCATTGTGCAGGCTGGACTTTTTTATGATGATGTGGACGGGCTTTCCTCATTCAACAACTACATGGGATTTTTCCCGGATAACGCCTGGACCAAAGAAGATTTGGGCAATTACGTGGTGCTCCGCTCCCGGTCAGGGAATCCTATGATCGTCTACCTCAACAAACTGAACACCGCGAATGGCGATATTGCCTCGCAGAATGAAATGCTGGCGAGCATCGATTCTGCAGGACTTGAGATCACATCCTTCCTCCACCGAGGTCACAGCTATCACCTGGTCAAAAGCCTGAAGCGCATTCCCGGAAGTGCCCAGTTCGTTTACCTCGGCTCCTGCGGTGGATACAATGATGTGGTGAAAGTATTTCAGGCCAATCCTGATGCGCACATCATTTCTACCCGAAATATCGGATCGAAGCTGATCAATGATCCCATTCTGAGCAAGGTGAATAACCAGGCAGTCGCCAACGAAGACATGAACTGGGTAGAGCTGTGGGCGACCTTCGATAAAAGCTTTAAATCAAAAAACACCAAAGAACTTTTCTCAGCCTACATACCCCCGCATAAGTACATTGGCATTATCTTCATCCGGCATGTCTTTAACTATTGAGGCAGGCAGGTTATTCCTTTTCAGACCAATTCAAAATCATCATTAAATACACAGTTATGAAAAAACTATTCAGCCTGATCGCATTTTCATTGTTCACTGTAATGGCAGTAGCCCAGGTCACCAAAGAGGACGTGGATGTGATCCAAACAGCATTCGGAAAAGAAAAAGAAGACCTCGTTAAAAAATACATGGCCATCCCGTTGGAACTCGATGCCGCCTTCTGGAGTACGTATGACAAATATGAAGAGGAGCGCAAATCACTGGGGAGAGAAAAAATGGCTCTTATTGAAGAATACGTGAAGGGATATGATGGCCTGGACGATAAAAAAGCTGCTGAACTCATGACCAAAAAACTGAAGATGGGCGAGAGCTATGGTAAACTGCAAAAGAAATACTTCGATGCCATGACCAAGGTGATCGGTGGGAAAAACGCGGCAAAATTCTTTCAACTGGAAGACTACCTCGAGAACATCATCCGTTTAGGCATACAGGAATCGATCCCGTTCATTGATGAACTGGACGCATCAAAGATTAAGACCGGGCAGTAAGTACTACCGGTACCGCCTTCGAAATTCAATTCAAAAAACATGAGCAAATCCCTGGTCCCAAACCTCGATGACCTCTCGCTGACCAACAGTGGCCTCTTCTATCAATTGATCAACCGTATAGGCCTGGGCAAATCAACCCAACGGGGCTATCTCACCAGGAGTCTGTCTATCAGTGGGCTCACCTGGATCCCATTGCTTGCGCTTACTTTAATGCAGGGGCTTGCTTTTGGAGAGCGGGTCGAGATCACTTTCATCAAGGATATCGCCACACATGCGAGGTACCTCATCATAATCCCATTGTTGATATTTGCTGAAGCTTCCGTGGATTCGCGGATCAGGGAATTGACTGCGCAGTTCTTCAAATCGGGTATCCTGAACAACAAACATTTTGAACAATTTGAAGAGATCAAGAAGAATACAACTAAGCTTACCCATTCCATAAGCGTTGACCTGGTGATCCTGGTCGGCATCGTCTTCATTATTATCGCGAAGTGGAATAGGGCACCTGAGGACCTCAGCTATTGGATGCATGATCCCGCAACCGGCATGATATCCTGGGCTGGGATCTGGAACGTATTCATAAGCCTGCCTTTATTCCAATTCATCCTGGTACGCTGGCTTTGGAGGTGGATATGCTGGCTCTACTATTTTTTCAGGATCTCCCGGCTCCCGCTCCATTTGAACCCGGCGCACCCTGACCTGTCGGGAGGACTCGGATTCCTTGGACTGCCGCCCAGCCCTTTCATGGCGGTTAATTTTGCGCTGGCTACACTGGTTTCAGCAGTTGTTGCCGAACGTATCCTCTTTATGAACCAGCATCTCGCGGATTTCTACATCACGATGGGTACGCTGACCGTGATCACCATCCTGATGAACGTTCTTCCGCTTCTGGTATTCATGACAGCACTGGCGGCCGCGCGCCGGAAAGGCATTTTCGAATACAGCGCCCTGGTGCAAAAACATCACCAGCAGTTTGACAACAAACTGTTGCATGCGGATCAGGATGAACCACTGGTAGGAAACCCCGCTGCCTCGTCCATGGCTGATATCAATGCCAGCTTTGATACGGTGATGAAGATGCGGGTGTTCCCATTCGACCTGAAGATCATGGCCTCTACCATCATCATCATGATCCTTCCCGTTCTGCCTTTACTCGCTTTTGAATACAACGTGGTTGATCTACTTAAGAAACTGGCTGGACTGCTGTTTTAACAACAGATCTATTTGACTTTGCAGCCCCCGGGACCACATCCCTCCTCATGATATCTTGTTTTGAAGGCTGTCCCAGGCACCGCCATTATACACTTCTATTCCGGCATTTTCGAGGATGGATTTCGCCGAACCACTTCGATTGCCGCTCCGGCACACGGTGATCACAGGTTTATTCTTTTTCTTGAGCTCCTGCACCTTGCTGCCGATGACATCTAATGGGATGTTAACCGAACCTTTGATGTTACCACTGCTGAATTCACCGGGCGTCCGTACGTCAACGATCATCGCGCCTTTCCGAACAAGGTCCGCATAGTCCGTAGCCGGCGCGGAAGAGAATAGCCTTTGAAATATGCTCATAGTATCTTTTTAAATGTGAGCTGTAAAATTGCACCCGATTCCGCAGATATATGGTGACAAAGATCACAAGCGGTGGTTACCGATTGGCGCTTGCGGAACAGGTAAATGGATTTAGCAAAAATGGGATAGGACCTGCTCCCAATCGCTGTGCATTGTACTTCAATTGTTGCGGTGAAAAAACTTCAGCCAATTCAGCAATTAATGAAAAATTAACATACATTGTATGTCAGAAAGTCAATGTGAACCGAGCATCGTGAACCTTGAATGCCAGACCTTCCTCAAATCCTCCCGCAACACGATAACGTATAGTCTAAAAATTTCCCGACAGATAAATGTGTTTATGATCCTACCAACAGGGGACCGCGTATGCGGTCCTTTTTTTATGCCCACCGCATCGGGTGATCTGACGCGCAGGATCCGGAACAACGGCAGCGCTATAACGGAATATTCCCGTGTTTTTTCCGAGGTCTCCTGGCCACTTTGTTCTCAAGCATGGCAAAGGCCTTAATGAGTTTTTTTCGTGTTTCCCGGGGTTCAATCACTTCATCAATGAATCCGCGCTCAGCGGCGGTATATGGATTGGCAAACTTATCCGCGTACTCCTTCTCCTTTTCAACCAGTGTGGCAGCCGGATCGGCCGACTCTGAAATCTCTTTCTTGAAGATGATCTCAGAAGCGCCTTTGGCACCCATCACGGCGATCTCAGCCGTTGGCCAGGCGTAATTCATATCGGCACCGATGTGTTTGGAATTCATTACATCATAAGCACCCCCATAGGCTTTACGCGTGATCACGGTCACCCTGGGTACCGTTGCCTCGCTCAGGGCATACAACAACTTCGCACCATTGGTGATGATCCCATTCCACTCCTGGTCGGTTCCCGGCAGAAAGCCCGGAACATCCACCAAAACCAACAACGGTATATTGAAGCAATCACAGAACCGGGTAAAACGGGCTCCCTTCACAGAACTGTGGATATCCAGCACCCCGGCCAAACTCATGGGTTGGTTGGCTACAAGGCCAATGCTTCGTCCTGCCAACCTCGCAAACCCCACCACGATATTATCGGCAAAATCCTTATGGATCTCAAAGAACGATTCCTCATCACAGATCCCATTGATCACCTCACGGATATCGTATGGCACAGATGAACTCTCGGGAATAATGGTATCCAGCACTTCCCTGGTTTCATCTTTCAATGTATAAGGCATCTTTGGCAGCACATCCTCACAATTCTGTGGCATATAACTCAGCAGCTTCTTCACCTGCTTAATGCAATCAACATCATTCGAAGCCGTCAGATGCGTCACACCGGATTTTGTGGAGTGTGTAGAAGCGCCCCCGAGTTCTTCAAAACTAACTTCCTCATTGGTCACTGTTTTCACCACATTAGGGCCGGTCACGAACATATAGCTTGTGCCTTCCACCATGATGGTAAAATCCGTCATCGCGGGAGAATACACAGCGCCACCAGCACAAGGACCCATCACCGCCGAGATCTGGGGGATCACGCCGGAGCTCTGGACATTACGATAGAAAATATCAGCGTAGCCGCCCAAAGACCTTACCCCCTCCTGGATCCTTGCCCCGCCGCTGTCGTTCAGTCCTACCATGGGTGCGCCGGTTTTCATAGCCATGTCCATGATCTTGCAGATCTTCTCGGCATGCGTTTCAGAGAGCGCACCGCCGAACACGGTAAAGTCTTGCGCAAACACATAGGTCAACCGCCCATTCACCGAGCCGTAGCCTGTGATCACGCCATCGCCATAATACACCTCTTTCTCCATCCCGAAATCTTTGGTACGATGGGTCACCAGGGCACCGATCTCTTCAAATGAACCCGGATCCATTAAAAGCTCCACACGCTCCCGCGCAGTCAGCTTACCTTTTTTATGTTGTGCGTCGATGCGTTTCCGGCCACCGCCGAGCTTTCCTTCTTCAAGTTTATCTTTCAGTATGTCGGACTTCGATTTCATATGATCCATTTGTGAATGAACATCTCCCCTTAACTCGATAACCTGCGCTTCCAGCTGGTAGAAGAATGCGTGACCGGCTGGAGGACCTTGCTTCTCTGCTGCCAATATTTTAATGCCGCCAGCGCGGCGATCTCCGCATGGCCACGTTGCTTCTCCCTGATCGTATCCGGCGTGTAATGGTGCTGCACGAAATGGGTGTCAAACATGCCCGACACAAAAGCATCGTGTTCCATCACAAAACTTCCGAAAGGCAATGTTGTGGCTACCCCTTCGATCTTATACGCGTTGATGGCTTCAATCATCTTCTGTATCGCCTCCACCCTTGTTGGCGCATGCACGATCAGTTTTGCGATCATGGGATCGTAGTAAATAGGTATGTGCATGCCCTCCTCATACCCATCGTCACAACGTACTCCTTCACCCACGGGCTTTTGATAGACCGATAAGGTTCCAATGGAAGGCATGAAGTTATTCAGGGGATCCTCAGCGTATACGCGCAACTCAAGGGCATGTCCATGGATCTGCAGATCATCCTGCACCATATTGAGCTTCTCACCCCGCGCGATCCGGATCTGCCATTCCACCAGATCCAGCCCTGTGATCATCTCCGTCACCGGATGCTCCACCTGCAGGCGTGTATTCATTTCGAGGAAGTAAAAATTCAGCTGATCATCCATCAAAAACTCCACTGTACCCATGCTGGTGTAGTTGCATGATTTGGCCACCAACACTGCGGCCTCCCCGATCTTCTTCCGAAGTTCCGGCGTGATGATCGCCGAGGGCGACTCTTCCACTACTTTCTGATGCCGCCTTTGGATGCTGCACTCCCGCTCGAAGCAGTGCAATACATTCCCATAATGGTCCGCCATGACCTGCACTTCAATATGCCTCGGCGAGCGAACATATTTTTCAATGAACACGGAACCATCGCCAAACGAGGAGGTCGCCTCGCTAATCGCCCGTTCCATCTGCTCCTGCATATCCGCAGCTTCATGCACAATACGCATACCCTTGCCGCCCCCGCCCGCAGAAGCCTTGATCAGGATCGGATACCCGATCTCTGCCGCCACCTGTTTGGCCAGTTCAACATCATCGATCGCATGGTCCACCCCGGGAACCATAGGGATCTTGTATTTTTTTACCGAATCTTTTGCAGCCAGCTTGGACCCCATGACGCGCATGGCATCAGGAGAGGGACCGATGAAGGTGATCCCGGCGTCCTGCACTTTCTGCGCAAACTCCGCATTCTCGCTAAGGAACCCATACCCCGGGTGAATGGCATCCACCTGAAGCTCTTTGCAAAACCGGATGATCTTGTCACCATTGAGGTAACTCTGGCTGGAAGCCGGAACACCCAGGCAAACGGCCTCATCCGCAAATAATACATGGGGCGCTTGCCGATCTGCCTCAGAATATACAGCCACTGACTTAAGACCCATTCTTCGAATGGTTCTCATGATCCTCAAAGCGATCTCCCCGCGATTGGCAACTAAAATTTTTCTCATCTTTCTAAACATTGATCACATTAACCACATTCATCACATTTCCACATTTCCCTAAAACCTGATCCTGATCCCGAAGTTATCCCCCGGCGCGGCAGGCATCAGCTGCAACTTGTTCTCATGAATATCCAGGTAATTTAAATTCTTCATCCCCTTGACCTCCTTCGGCACCTCCTTGAATTTGTTGTTGTTGAGATATAGCGATTCGAGATGACTAAGCGCTAAAATGTTCCCGGGAAGTTTTTTCAATCCGTCATTCTCCAGGTGAAGTGATTTCAGGTTGGGAAGCGCACTTAGTACCGGGATGTTTTTCTCCAGTTGAAAATTCTTTTCATCGTTCAAATACAACTCCTGCAAATTCACCAGACCCCGGAACGAGGATGGCAGCACTTTAAAGTCGTTACCGCTTAAATCAAGCACTTTCAGGCTCTTCAGGTTTCCAATACCTGCCGGAACCTGCTTCAGATGATCGTCTTTTAAACTCAGATACTCCAGGTTGGAAAACTTTGCCCAGACACTATCCGGGATAAATATCTTCTGGTTACTCAGGTTAAGCCTGTATACATTCTCAGGATTCACCAGGGCTTCCTCCAAACTTGAAAACACCTTGTTGGTAGTAGCCGGATCCGCGGACTGGCCTTCTGCCAACTGGCATAAAGCAACAAAAACAAATAGCAGCAATAGTGTCCTTTTCCTCATGTATTCTTTTTTAAAACCTGTTTCATTCATTCATCGCATATCCCACATTGACCACATTCATCACATGAGTTCCACCAGCACCTGGCCCTTATCCACCGGCTGGCCCTTTTTAACCAGCACCTGCCTGATCACCCCGGACGCATGCATCAAAATACTGTTCTCCATTTTCATAGCCTCAAGGATCAGGATCCGGTCACCGGCAACTACTTCCTGTCCGGGTACCACCGCAACATCCAATACCATCCCCGGCATAGGTGCTTTGATCTCCTTGATCTGCTTAACGGCCACATTGTTGAAGCCCAGCGTATCAAGCACCTGGTCCAATTCATCCTTTACCTGGATATGAAATGAGTCTCCTTCCACTTCCACCCGGAAGGATTTAGGGTCTTCAAGGTCGATGATCCGGACCGTAATGGACCTGTTGTTGCTGATCACATGAAAATGACCGGGTTGGGTGGGAATGATATCGGCCTGCTCGATCTCCTGCTGGCTGAAGCTAAACTCGAATTCATCGGCCTTTACCCTATAGGTTTTGTCAGACATAAAAACTATTTATAGTTGCCCGCAGCATGCTAAGCTACAATGAAAATAGCTGCCCAAGGCATGGCCGTCCTTCGGGGTAAACATGACCCGCTTCAGGAAGCGGGCAGACTATTATAAAGCAAGGGCCCTGTTATTTAAGACGACTGAACTCAACCTGGTAGGTTTGTTTCTCCACGGCCTGGAAATACGTACCCACCAATTTGTCGCCCTGGGGTTGGTAATCCAGGGAATAGGTAGATCCGGGATAGTTTACATCGCTCAGCTCTATCAGTACCATCAACCTTCCGCCGTCGTTCTGCCAGGCAGCACGACCCACATGTATGGGGTTCGGATTATAGTAGCCTGCATCCAGTTTGCCATCCTGTGCCAGAGATTTTACTTCGATCACATAGCCTCCGTCTGTCCTCTGCCACTTCCCTATCAACTTTTCCTGGGCCACAACTTCAGAGGCAGCAGGCGGAGCGGGAGGCGGGGGCGGCGCAGTTTCCACAGG
>Ga0315901_10004798_pt1 | contig 16707 bp, 16 predicted proteins | sample LakEriMetagenome_10_FD_203761 | JGI IMG/M metagenome (GOLD analysis project Ga0315901, IMG submission 203761) | Freshwater fungal communities from buoy surface, Lake Erie, Ohio, United States - Buoy 2 MA116 | ecosystem: Environmental > Aquatic > Freshwater > Lake | place: USA: Lake Erie, Ohio...
GCACCCGTCCCGTGCGCATCGTGTCGAACGATGCGGGGCTGCGCATCAAGGCCGCCCACCTCGGACTCGACGCCCACGAGCACCAGCCCGTGGGTCGGGCGGCCTCGTCGCGACCGATGGGATGGTCGACCCGCGACGTCGACCCCGCGGTCGTCGACGCGCTGTACGGCGACGGTTCCCTGGATGCCGACGGGCTCGGCGACACGGACCTCACGACGGTCAACGAGTTCGCCGTGGTGCGCTCCGGCTCCCAGTCCGCACTCGTGCGCCGGGTGCGCGACGGATTCGTCCTGTTGCCCTCCCAGTCCCCCGAGGCATGGGGGCTGCGGGCCCGCTCCAAGGAGCAGCGCTTCGCCCTCGAGTTGCTCCTCGACCCCGACGTCAGCGTCGTCGCCCTCGACGGCCGGGCAGGAACGGGAAAGACCGTCATGGCCATCGCCGCGGGTCTCGAGCAGGTGGTCGAGCAGCGCCGCTACGAGCGCCTCGCCGTCTACCGCCCGCTCGTGCCGGTCGGCCGGGCCGACGTGGGTTTCCTCCCGGGCGGCCTCGACGAGAAGCTCGACCCGTGGATGGCGGCGATCCATGACGCACTCGTCGCGCTCACAGACCAGCGCTCCAGCCACGACGCGCGGCGCCTCATCGACGACCTCACGGGACGGGGACAACTCTCGTTCGAGTCGGTCACCTTCCTGCGGGGAAGGTCCCTGCACCGGCAGTTCGTCGTCGTCGACGAGGCCCAGAACCTCGAGCCCACGACGCTCAGGACGATCCTCACCCGCATCGGCGAGGGCACCAAGGTCGTGTTCACCGGCGACACCAGCCAGATCGACGCGCCCTACATGGGCGAGTCGAACAACGCCCTCGCGGTCCTCATCCACGCCTTCGCCGACCAGGACTGCTTCGGCCACGTCACGCTCGCCTCGTGCGAGCGCAGCCAGGTGGCGAGCCTCGCCGCCGAGCTCCTCTGACCCCGGCGGGGGCGTGGCACAATCGTCGCCATGAGCGACACCCCCGGCGACCTCGTCACCCGATTCATCGGTCTCCTCACGGCGCGCGACCTCGACGGCGCCGCCGCCCTCGTGTCGGAGGACTTCGAGTACGACAACGTCCCCATGGGGGTGACCCGGGGACCCCGTGCCCTGCACGACACCCTCTCGGGGTTTTTCGCCCTGTGCACGGTCGTGGACTGGGAGATCCTCCGACAGGTCTCCACCGGGGACCTGGCCCGGGGCACCGTGCTCAACGAACGCGACGACCGCATCGAGATTCACGGTCGGCGCGCGACCCTCCCGGTCGCCGGTGTCTTCGAGGTCCGCGGCGGACGCATCACCCTCTGGCGCGACTACTTCGACAAGGAGACCCTCGTTGCCGCGATGACGCCTCCGGTCCCGTGACGCACCCCGCACGTAATGTTGCAGACATGACCCGAGCCGACGCCACCGTTCCCGGTGCCGAACACCCGGTCGGCGACGACGTGTCCTTCGCCGTCGTCGACGTGGAGACCACGGGAATCGACCCGGCCCGGGACCGCATCATCCAGATGGCGGCCGTGGTGGTGAACACGCGTGGCGAGGTCGTCGAGGAATGGACCACGGTGGTGCGACCGGAGAGCCCCGACGAGTACCGCCACGGAGCCGAGCACATCCACGGCATCAGCGCCGACGAGGTGGAGGCCGGCATGCCCCTCAGCGAGGCTCTCGCCACGCTGTGGTCCATGAGTCGCGGTCGGGTCTTCACGGCCCACAACGCCAGGTTCGACATCGGTTTCCTGCACGCCGAATCGGAGCGGGTCGGACTCGAGAACCGGGTGGAGAGCTGGGTGGACACGCTCGAGATCTCGCGGCGCATCGACACCGGACGGACGCGACGCCACTCCCTCGAGGCGCTGTGCGCCCACTACGGGATCGAGCGGGAACGGGCCCACGAGGCGCATTCCGACGCCTCGGCCACGGCCCGCCTGCTCTTCACCCTCGCGGCCGATCTCGGCCTCGAGTCGCCGGGTCAGCTTCCCGGCGTGGTGCGGTAGCGCTCCAATACCTGGCGCGCCGTCCGCACGTCGAGGTCGGTCATCTCCGCGGGGTCCGTCACCCGCACCCCACCTCGACCGCGCAGAAGGAGCCGTCCCAGCCAGTGCTCGCTGGTGGCGACGACCCTCGCCACCACGGTGCCGTCGGCCCGTTCCTCGATGACCTCACAGGGATAGGTCTCGACGATCCAGGCCGCCTCCGGGCCCACCTCGAGCGTGACCCTCGTGCGCCCCTCGGCGTCGGCGAACCAGTCCGGGACGGACGGCGACTCGGGAGCCACCGGGACGTGCTGCCCCGTTCCCTCCACCGACCGGATGCGGTCGACACGGAAGTGGCGCACGGCCTCGCGCAGACCGTCCTCCGCCGTGACGTACCAATGACCCCGGTCGGCAAAGACCGCCCGCACCGTGATGGTCCGCTCGGTGACCTCGTTGCGGCCCGGCGTCCAGTACTCGATGCGCAGTCGCTCACCGGACTCCGCGCTAGCCGTGATGGCCGAGAGGTGCTCGGGGGTCTCCACATCGACGGCCACCACGCTGTCGCCCATCACCTTGGCGATCTTGGCGAGAGCGCTCTTGAGGGCCCGCGAGGCACGGAACCCGGGGAGGTCACGGGCCGCCGCTGCCAGGAGGGCGAGGCCGAACGCCTCCGACGCGCTCATGTCGAGGCGTCGATCGAACAGATGCATGTGACCCACGTGGATGACCCCGTCCTCGACCCAGAGGTCGGTGAGTTCGGCCGGTGAATAGGGCGGCACGCCGCACATCGACGCCAGTTCGAGGTCGGCGATCAGTGCCTCCTCGGTCATCCTGAATTGCCGGGCCATCTCGGCCACCGACACCGTGCCCCGACCGGCGAGCCACGGCAGCATGACGAGCAACCCCCGCACCCGTTCCGCGTTGCCGCGCGGACCCCTCTTGCGCTTCCCCGACGTGTTCGCCGCGCTCATCGGCCGCCCCCGATCCTCTCCAGTTCGGCCACGACGTCGGCCCGTACGGACTCGGGTCCGAGCACTTCGGCGCGATCGACCATCGCGAAGAGCCAGGAATAGAAGGCGACGCGGTTCCCGCTCGGCACCTCGACCTCCACCCCGCCATCGGGAAGGGTCGCCCGCACCGACTCCTCGCCCAGTTCCCGGATGACGCCGGGGGCGAGTCGCGGGTCGATGCGCACCACGGCGGACTCGGCCGTCCCTCCCGGGTAGTACTTGGGGTCGCGCACGACCGCGTCGGCCAGGGAGAAGTCGGTCGGGCGTTCGAACGCACCGGCGTCCCCGAGCCGCACCTCCCCCTCGATGCGATCCACCCGGAACGAGATCCGCTGGTCGCGGCCGGTGTCGTGGGCGACGAGATACCAGAAACCGCTCCGGGCGAGGAGCCCGTGGGGATGCACCGTGCGACCCTTGCCGTTGTAGTCGAAATGCGCGACGCGGCGCTCGGCCACGGCCCGGTTCAGTTCAGGGAGCACCGCTGTGTCGGCGACGACCCGGGCGGTGACGGGTGCACCGTTGTCGACGACCTCGCCCCCCATCCACTGCACTGCGCTCTGGCCCCAGCTCGTGCCGATCTGCACCACGGCGGCCGCCTCCTGGAGCGCCGCCATCTCGTCGTCCGTGAGGTCGAGGTTCACACGGCGGTACCCGGACCTGTCGATGGAGTAGGCGGTCTTGCCCGCGTCCGCACCCGACAGCACCTGCGTGATGATGGGCATGCCCAGTTCGCGCAGGACCGCCTTGTCGCGCTCGAAGTTCGTGCGCGTCCCCTCCGACATCGCGCCGTAGTAGTAGGACATCTCATTGACGATCTTCTCGAGCGTGAGCGGACGCGTCGACTCGGAGAGGAGCGCGACGAGGCTCAGGATCCTCTCCACGGAGTTGACGTTCCTCGGACGGTTGGTCTCGGACATGGTCGGCAGGATAGGTCGCGCAACATGGATCCGTTGCGCTCGTTCCGGGAATGCCGCACGATCGTCACCTCGTCACACCCGTCGGCGACGGAATCACCCCCGCGGGCGGGCGCGCACCGCTTCGACGAGGGGGTGCGTCAGGGTTCGGTCGCCGGCGACCGGTGAACCGGGAGCGCCTCGCAGATCCGCAGCCACCTCGGCCGCGATGACCTTGCCCGCCTCGACACCGAACTGGTCGAAGCTGTTCACCCCGGCGAGCCATCCCTGCATCACCGTCGAGTGCTCGTACAGGGCGAGCAGTGCACCGAACGTGCGCGGGTCGAGAGCATCGAGAAGCAGTGCCGTTCCCGGTCGGTTTCCCGGGAGCACCCGGTGCGGCGCATCCTTGCGGTCGACCCCCGCGGCGAGGACCGCGTCGAGGTCGCGACCACGTGCCAGCACCTCGGCCTGGGCGACCAGGTTCGCCAGCAGGATGTCGTGGGCCTCCTCGTCGTCGCCGGTGGCGGCCAGCACACCGACGAACTCGACCGGCGTCACCCAGGTGCCCTGGTGGAGGAACTGGAAGAAGGCGTGCTGGCCGTTCGTTCCCGGCTCGCCCCACACCACGGGACACGTCGGACCCCCTACCGGGGAGCCGTCGGCACGCACGGACTTGCCGTTGCTCTCCATGACGAGTTGCTGCAGGTATGCCGGCAGGCGCGCGAGGTCGTGGCTGTAGGGCACCACAGCCACCGTGGGGTGAGCGTGCAGTGCGTGATGGGCGAACCACACCGCGGCATGCAGGAACGCCGTGCTCGCCACCGGGTCGGCTGCGACGTGATCGTCCATGGCGGCCATCCCCGAGAGGAACTCGGAGAACCGGGTCGGTCCCAACGAACAGGCCAGCGAGAATCCGGCCGCCGACGACACCGAGAATCGACCGCCGACGCCCTCGTCGAACACGAGACATCTCTCCGGCGGCACGCCCCATCGCGCCGCGGCGTCCGGATCCGCCGTCACCGCCACCAGGTTCTCCCGCCCGTCGATCGCAGACGACGACAGCCACTCCCGGGCCCGGGCACCGTTGTGCAGGGTCTCCGCCGTCGTGAAGGTCTTCGAGACCATCACCACGAGGGTGCGGGCGGGATCGAGGTCGACCAGGTGCTCGTCGAGGTCGGCGGCGTCGACGTTCGAGACGAATCGGACCGGGAGTCCGTCGCGGAAACGGCGCAGGGCGCGCACGGCGGTCGCCGGACCGAGGTCGCTGCCCCCGATGCCTATGTTGAGCACGGTGTCGTAACGGCCGGAGGTGACCACGTGGTCGACGAGGGCCAGCACGCGGGCCATTTCTGCCGCCGCTCGCCGTGACTCGAAGGAGAATGCGGGACGGACCCGACCCGCTACATGGAGGGCGGATCGGTCCTCGGTGACGTTCACCGGGTCGCCGGCCACCATCGAGGCGAACAGGTCGGCGAGGCCGATCGTCGCGGCATGTTCCGCGATGGCCGCCGCGAGGCCGGCCGAGACGTGGCTGCGCGTGGCGTCGAGCAGGATTCCGCAGGCCCCGCGCACCATGTCCTTCCCACGACCAGGTTCGGTCGAGAAGAGCGCGCCGATGTCACGGGACGGGCCCGCCAACTCGCGCAGGGTCGCGACCGGATCGGGCGTCGTCACGCCGGCCTCACGCCGGTGAGGAGCGAGAGGAACGCGCTTCCTGCGGCGAGGTACCGGTCGGAGGGCCTCGTCAGGCCGAGGCGTCCGAGACCCGTGATGACGACCACGACGAGGTCGACGAAGGCGGGGGTGGTGATGTCCCCGAGCACGGCGTGACGGTCGGACGAGGAATCGATCATGGCGCCGAGGTCGCTGCGGACCTTCGAGAGCAACAGGCTGTCGACGTCGGACATCAGTTCGGGATGGCGTCGCACCACGGTTCCGACACCCGCCACGAATCCGATCATCGAGGGCTGGTCCTGTCCGGCATGGGCGATGGCGGTGAAGAGGGTCCGCAGACGGACCTCCACGGTGTCCCCCGAGGCCAGTGCCGCCGCGAGCATCGACTCCAGTCGCGCAGCCACCTCGCCGCACACCGCCAGATAGAGGTCGGCCTTGCGGTCGAAGTAGTGGTACATCGCGGCCTTGGAGAGTCCCGCCGCCCCGCCGATGGCCCCCACGGTCGCACCGTCGAAGCCTTCCACCGCGAAGCACTTGCGGGCGCAGTCGATGATGGCGTCCCGCGTGGCGACCGAGTCGGAGTCGACCGGTCGTCCCGCACGACGCGGGGCGGAACTCGGGCTCTCGGACACGGCACGACAGTAACGCCCGTGGTCGCGAACCCCGGCCACCGGAGCCGGGTCAGCCGGCGGGAACGGTCGTGGTCGTTGCGGCGCCCGGGACGGTGGTCGTCGGGAAGACCTCGAGGATTCTGTCCGAGGGCGGACGCTGGGTGCCGTACTCCTCGGGCTCCTTGACCCCGTCGAAGACGTAGACCATGTTCGCGTATCCGAGCATGTCGACGAAGTACTCCGAGATGAAGATGGGGATGCGGATGCAGCCGTGCGAAGCCGGGGCGTTCGGCACCTGTGCGGCGCCGTGGATGGCGATGCCGAAGTTGAAGTACCACGGATTCCACATGGTGCCGAGCTTGGACTGTCGCACGCCCTTCTTCTTCTTGTACACCGTGTAGATCCCCGGCGGCGTCACCGCAGTTCCCGTCACCATCGCCTCGATGGGCCCGGCTCCGTTCTCGTTGCCTTCCTCGCCCGCGTCGATGACCACCTTCTCCGTCCAGACCTCCCCGGTGCCCGACGAGATGTGGGTGACGAGAAGGGGCTTGGTTCCCTCGAAGACGACGAGGGCCTGCTCGGGCAGATACACCTCGACGTGGCGCGGGGTACCCGGCTGACGGCGCGGGGCAATCGTGACGGGGACGCGCATCGAATCCCACATGCCGGGTGGTACGAAGTCGACTGTGGCGGCGCGGGTCCGGCCCATCACCACTGTCTGGAACGCCCACATGGCCATGATCGTGTCGCCGCCGAACACGCCGTCGGCCGGACCGGGGTCGAATCCGAGTTCCTTGAGGCGCATCTGGATGCGCCGCACATCTTCTCCTTCGTCGCCGCGGGAAATCTTGCGCGTGAGCGGCACGCACGCCACCACCGAGGTCGTGTCGCATCCCACGCTGGCGGGGTCGAGGGTGGTCTCGGGCGCCGATGTGGGCGCGGTGACGGCATCGGAGCCACCGACGTTCACCACGATCGCCGACACCGTGGCCACCACGAGGAGCGCCAGGAACGCCGGCTTCCACCACGGGACATCGGGTGCGTGTCCCCAGCCCTCGAACTCGACACCGGGGTCGAATGCATCGGCGGGGACGGGACGCGGGTGCGGGCCGGAGCCGCTCGGGTCGTCGGAGCCGAAGGGGGTGCTCACAAGAAGGGCAGGATACCAACGGCTCCCCGCGGGGCCCGGTCGGGCCCCGTCGTCAGGCGGCGCCGGTTGCCCGCGGGCGGATGCGACGGATCTCCCTGCGCAGGGAGAAGGCCTCGCGCAGGATGCCGAGGATCACGCGGGGCGAACTCAGCGTCGACACGCCGCGGGTGCGGGGGAAGTAGTCCACGCCGAACTGGATGACCCTGTATCCGTGGCGCACCGCTCGGGCCATCAGTTCGGCGTCGATGAAGGATCCCTCCGACCGGAGCACCACGTCGTCGAAGATCCGCCGCCGGCACAATTTGAAGGCGAAGTTCACGTCGCGCAGGCGCAGACCGAACAGCACGCGCACCAGCAGGTTGTAGAACGCCGAGTACACGGTGCGCACGTAGCCCTCGCCAGTCCGGTCGAAGCGCCATGCACTGACGATGTCGGCCTCGTAGTAGCGCATGAGGCGCACCGCCCTGTGCACCTCGTGCATATCGAAGGGAAGATCGGCGTCGGTGTACAGCACGATGTCGCCCGTGGCGGCGGCGAAGCCCGACTTCATCGAGCCCCCGAGCTTCCGGTTCGTCGGGTGGCTCACCAGCCTCACCCGCGGATCCTCCGCGGCGAGGCGGCGGGCGATGTCGGGGGTGTCGTCGGTGGAGGCGTCGTCCACGACGATGATCTCCCAGTCCGCGATGTCCCCCGATGCCACCAACTCGTTGCACTCCTCGCGGGCCGCCTCCACGGCGCGCTCGATGTAGCCCTCCTCGTTCCACATGGGGAAGAACACCGAGAGCTTCTCGAATCCGGCGCGACGCATGCGGAACCAAGGCTAACGGCGGCGGGAGACCCGGACGGGGCGCGGTGCGACGGTGGCCTGTGTACGGTGAGGGCGTGTCCGACGCGCCCCATCCCCCTCCTGCGACTCGGGATGCACCGTTCGTCGACGGATGGCGGACCGTGGCCATCGTCTCGTGGGTCCTCGTGTTCCTCTCGCTGGTTGCCGTGGCGGTGAGCGGTCGCACCATCGGTCGCTCACCGTGGTGGCTCGGCCCGGAGGCCGATCCCGCCCCCGTGTGGATGGTGGCCGTGCCGGTCTCCCTCGTCATCGTCCCGGTGTGGTGGGCGGTGCGTCGCACGATTTCCGCCGGACTCGTCGGTGCGGTGTGTGCGGTGCTGCTCGGACTCGTCGCCGTCCCCGACGCCGCCGATCGCCCCGGCATCGCCGTCGCCGTCGCCGTCGTCGCCGTCGCGGCACTCGTGTCCTCGGTCGCGGTCGTGGCGGGAACACGCCACTACCGTTGACCCATGGCCAAGGTCCTCACTTCACTTCCGGCCGGCGAACGCATCGGCATCGCCTTCTCGGGCGGACTCGACACCTCGGCGGCCGTGGCTTGGATGCGGGGCAAGGGGGCCGTCCCCTGCGCCTACACCGCCGATCTCGGGCAGCCCGACGAACCGGACCTCTCCGGTGTGCCGGAACGCGCCCGCGAGTACGGCGCAGAGATCGCCCGCCTGGTGGATTGCCGCGAGGAGCTCGTCCACGAGGGTCTCGTCGCCCTGCAGTGCGGTGCGTTCCACATCTCCACGGCCGGGAAGACCTACTTCAACACCACACCCCTCGGACGGGCGGTGACGGGAACCCTCCTCGTGCGGGCCATGCAGGCCGACGGCGTCGACATCTGGGGTGACGGCAGCACCTACAAGGGCAACGACATCGAGCGTTTCTACCGCTACGGACTCATGGTGAATCCGGCCCTGCGCATCTACAAGCCGTGGCTCGACCCTGCGTTCGTGTCCGAGTTGGGCGGGCGCACCGAGATGAGCGGGTTCCTGGCCGCGCGTGGACTCCCCTACCGGGACTCCTCGGAGAAGGCCTACAGCACGGACGCGAACATCTGGGGCGCGACCCACGAGGCCAAGAGGCTCGAGGAGCTCTCGAACGGCATGGACCTCGTGGAGCCGATCATGGGCGTGGCGCACTGGCGCGACGACGTCAACGTCGTCCCCGAGACCGTCACCGTCGGCTTCGTCGAGGGCTTCCCCGTCTCGTTGAACGGCCGCGAATTCTCCTCGCGCACCGAGCTCGTCGCCGCGGCGAACGCCATCGGCGGTCGTCATGGCCTCGGAATGAGCGACCAGATCGAGAACCGCATCATCGAGGCCAAGAGCCGCGGCATCTACGAGGCGCCGGGCCTGGCGCTCCTGCACATCGCCTACGAGCGTCTCGTCACCGCGATCCACAACGAGTCGACGATCGACAACTACCGCACCATGGGTCGTCGCCTCGGGCGCCTGCTCTACGAGGGCCGCTGGTTCGATCCGCAGTCGCTCATGCTGCGCGAACCGCTCATGCGTTGGGTCGGCACCGCGGTCACGGGAGAGGTGACTATCCGACTGCGCCGCGGCGACGATTGGACCATCCTCGACACGACCGGACCCCGGCTCACCTACGAGCCGGACCGTCTGAGCATGGAGCGCGTCGAGGACGCCGCCTTCGGTCCGCTCGACCGCATCGGTCAGCTCACGATGCGCAACCTCGACATCGAGGACAGCCGCGCCAAGCTCGACGTCTACCGCTCGACGGGAACGCTGCCGAGCGGCGGTCTCCTCGCCATCGACGACAACTCCTGACAGATCCCGGCGAGCAGGCGCGCGCGCCGGGGCATCTCGTCGACGAGGACGTGTTCGTCCTCGGCATGGGCTCCCCCGCCCACCGCGCCGAGTCCGTCGAGGGTGGCCACACCGGCGGCCGCGGTGAAGTTGCCGTCGGAGCCCCCGCCCACGACCGCCGACCGGGGTGCGCCGAGACCGAGCGATGCAGCCACGCCCACGGCGAGGGCGAACAGGTCCATTGACGCCGTCTCGGGCATCGGCGGACGTCCGATGCCGCCGGTCACCCGCACCACCGCGCCCGCGGCGGCGGCCGTGAGTGCCGCCAACTCGGCCTCGACGCGCGCCTTCTCGGCGGGCTCCGCCACACGGACGTCGACGGCGCACTCGGCCCGGGCCGGGATGACGTTGTCCGCCGTACCGGCCGAGGCAAGCGTCGGGGAGACCGTGGTGCCGACCTCGGGCCGGGCGATCTCACAGATGCGCACGATGAGACCGGCCAGTTCGACGAGGGCGTTCACGCCCTTCTCCGGCTCCAGCCCGGCGTGCGCCGCGCGACCCTCCACGGTCACCGTGAAGGTGCCGGTCCCCTTGCGGCCGGTCTTGAGGTCCCCGCCTTCGGCGGCGGGCTCGAGCACGAGCACGGCCCCCGCCGCTCGGGCCCGGGCCTCGAGCAGTGCGCGCGAGTCACGGGAGCCGACCTCCTCGTCGGCGGTGAGGAGGATCTCCACCCGGGAGCGGTCCGCGAGGGACGCAACGGCGTGGATGGCCTGGACGATTCCTGCCTTCATGTCGAACACACCCGGCCCCGTCGCCCGGCCGTCCCGCACGGTGAAGGGACGGTCAACGACGGTGCCGGCGGGGTGCACCGTGTCGTGGTGCCCGAGGATGAGGACGTGCGACTCGGCACCACCGCGCCAGTGGACGTGCGGACCGGCGGATGACTCGACGAGGACGGGGCGTGAGCCGAGTCGCTCCTCCATGAGATCGGCCAGCAGGTGCGCGTGGGCGGTGAGGCGCGCGATGTCGCGCGACGGCGACTCGTTGGACACGAGCCGACCCAGGTCGGCGAGCATCAGGTCGAGGTCCACCGATGTCAGTCCCGCGCCGCAGAACGGCGGCGCATCACCATGAGCAGGGCACCGAGCAGTACCAGCATCGTCGCGGCGGCGACGACGGGGAGCACCGTCGAGCCCACGACGGGGATCTCGGCGGAGGCGAGGCTGACGGTGGCGGTGCACAACGGATCGCCGACCTTGTTGCCGCCAACGTCGACGGCCCACCAGGTTTGCGTGACAGAGTCCTCGACGTCGGCCGCGAGGAGGTCATAACTGAATTCGACGCCGATGTCGCTGGTTCGTTGCGCCCCGTCCACGGTCACGACCCCGTCAACGACGATCGTGGTCCAGGCCCACTCGCCGTCACCGTCGACGGAAAGGGTAAAGGTCGCGGATTCCCCCGGCGCGAGGAAGATCTCCTCGGAGTTCACCGAACAATCGATGATCGACAGATAACCCTGGGCATCGGCGGACGAGGTGACCAGCATCGAGGCCGCAACGGCGACGACCATCGGGACGAGACGGGAGATCCTGTTCATCGTGGGATCCTTTCACCGGACATGTCGGGCGACCCCGACCCTAGTGGTGCGATCCGAGGCGGTCCGGGACGGGCACGACACCTATGCCGGGTCCTCGGGGCGTGAGGCATCCTCCGGACAGCACGAAGGGTTCGGTGATGTCCGCGGCGAAATAGCGGGACGACGCCGAGAGGTCGGCCGGCAGGGAGAACGCCGGATGGGTGGCAAGTGCCAGAGAACCGCCGCGACCGATCCCGGACTCGAGCATTCCTCCCACCCACGCATCGACACCCGCATCGCGGCAGAGTTCGGCCATGGCGACGGCGCGGGCGAGGCCGCCGACCCGCGCCGGCTTGATGTTCACCGCCGTGCATGCCCCGATGTCGAGCGCGCGCAGCAGATCCTCGGTCGTCATCACCGACTCGTCGAGCCCCACTCCCACCGCACCCTCGCGCACGAGAACGGCATGCGACCCGACGTCCTCCGCTGCAAACGGTTGCTCGACGAGCGCGACACCCATGCCCCCCAGTCGCACGAGCGTCCCCACATCCGCGACCCCGAACGATCCGTTGGCATCCACCCCGAGCGTCGCCGTGTCGCCGATTACGTCACGCACGGCGGCGATCACATCGAGGTCGCGACCGGGGGCGATCTTCACCTTCAGGTGCCGATATCCCGCTTCGACCGCCCGTCGACAGGCCTCGGCCGTCAGTGCTGGAGAATCGGCGAGTCCGATGACCGCGCACGCCTCGACCGGGCGCAGCGCACCCCCGAGCGCCTCGGCCAGCGGGATTCCGAGTGCGCGACACCGGGCGTCCCACACCGCCGAGGACACGGCATGGCGTGCCATGGGGAACGCGTCCGTCGGCAGTCTCTGTTCGAAACGTGCGGGATCGGTGACGTCGGCACCGAGGATTCCCGGTCGAAGATTCCCCCGGAGATGCACCCCCGAGACGTGCGCCGATTCGCCGGTGTAGAAGTCGCCCTCCGGTGCCGCGTTCTCGCCCCACCCGACCGATCCGTCGGAGAGCACCACACGCACGATGGTCGCCGTCCTGGTGGCATGAACACCGCTCGCCGTGACGAGGGGTTCGACCAAGTCGAGGACGATCCGGATCGGGTCGACCCCGACGATCGTGCACGGCCCGCCGACCGCCCATCTCTCGGACGAACGGGGCACGGAATCCTTCATCCTCGGGGTCGACCGACCGACACCACGCTCAGTCCGAGTGCCGTGTACCCACCTGCATCCAGGACGTTGCGCGTGTCGAACACGACCCGACCCGCCATGGCGGCCGCCACCGCGGTGGGATCCACCCCGGCGAACTCGGGCCATTCCGTGAGAACGACCAACGCGTCGGCCCCCTGGACCGCATCGAGGGCGGAACCCACGCACCGGATGCCCCGACCGACCGCCGGGGCAGGGACGGAGACCGCGGGATCATGGGCCACCACGTCCGCCCCCCTGTCCACGAGACGACTCGCCACCTCGAGAGCCGGTGAGTCGCTGAGATCATCGGTTCCCGCTTTGAATGCGAGGCCCCACACGGCGATCCGCCGTCCCGAGAGGTCCCCTCCCACGGCCTCGGCGAGACGATCGGCGATGCGATCGAACTGTTGCTCGTTGGCCTCGATGGCCTCGCGCAGGAGGTCGAAGGAATATCCGACGGCCCGGGCCGTGGCCACGAGGGCGCGGGAGTCCTTGGGCAGGCACTTTCCTCCCCAACCGGGCCCGGCGCGCAGAAAAGAGGCTCCGATGCGGGGGTCCAGACCGAGCCCGCGGGCCACGTCGGCGATGTCGCCGCCGGTCTCCTCGCAGATCGTGGCGAGTGCGTTGACGAAGGAGAGTTTCATCGCGAGGAACGCATTCGACCCGTATTTGATGGTCTCGGCAGAGGCCGGATCGGTGAGTACGACGGGGGCGTCGATTCCGGTGTAGAGGTCGGCTACCGCCCTGGCCGCCTCGTGGTCGTCGGCCCCCACGACGATCCTGTCCGGGGCGAGGAAATCCCGCACCGCCGTTCCCTCGCGGAGGAACTCCGGGTTCGAAACGACGACGACGTCGTCCCGACCGAGGAATCCCGCGATCGTGACGGTCGAGCCGATCGGCACCGTCGATTTGTTCACCACGACGGTGCCCGGAGCGAGCAGCGGTGCGATCTCGTCACAGGCGGCACGGACGTGGGACAGGTCCGCGGAGCCGTCGGCGCTCTGGGGAGTGGGAACGCACAGGAAGACGAAGCGAGCCCCATCGACCGCGGCCCCGGCCCCGAGGACGAAGCGGAGACGATCCGCATCGAGTCCTTCCCGCACCAGCTCTTCGAGGCCCTCCTCCATGAAGGGAACGGTCCCCGAGGACAGGTGCCGGACCCTCTCGGGCACGATGTCGGCGCACGTCACCGAATGTCCCAACTTCGCGAAGCATGCCGCGGTGGGAAGCCCGACGTATCCGGCCCCGATGACGGCGATGACAGCGGGCATTGCGACAGTATAGGTATGGAGCACACGGGTAGAGGGGCCCCGGCTCGCGTCGACCGCACTGCGCTAGCGTCGATGCCCATGGCGCGCAACGTCCCGCAGGCCCCGGAGGGCCTGTTCCCCGTCGGCGTGCGCGAACCGGTGCGGGATTACGTCGCCTCGTTGAGGTCGAGGTGGAGCCTCATCGTGGAATTGGCCCGCAGCGACCTCGCCTCGCGCCACCTCAATACGACCCTCGGTCAGTTGTGGCACCTCATCAATCCGGCGCTCAGCATCCTCATCTACTTCCTCATCTTCGGCGTCCTGCTCGACACCCGCCGGAACGTGGAGGACTTCCTCACTTTCCTCGTCACCGGGGTGTTCCTGTTCCGCTTCGCCCAGGACATCGTGACGTCGTCGGCATCCTGCATCGCCAACCGCAAGGGCCTCATCCGCTCCATCCAGTTCCCGCGGATGGTTTTGCCCCTCTCGATCTTCGTTCGTGAGATCATTGAGATGGTCATCCCCCTCTCGCTCCTCGTCGTGGTGGCCCTCTCCGACGGTGTGCGCCCCACGTGGAGATGGCTGGCCTTCCCCCTCGTGTTCGTCGCCCTGGCCCTCGTCGCACTGGGACTGGCCCTCATCGCCGCCCGGCTCGGCGAGACGGTGCCCGACCTCCAGCTGTTGCTGCCCCATCTGTTCCGCATCCTCTTCTACATGTCGGGGATCCTCTACAGCGCCCGTGCGCTCGACACGAACCCGACCGTGCACATCCTCTTCGAGATCAATCCGCTCTACGACGCGATCTCCTTCGCGCGGTGGTCCATCAAGGGCGAGACCCTGCACACCGGCATGTTCATCGGGCTCGCGTTCTGGACGCTCGTGCTGCCGGTGACCGGATTCTTCTTCTTCCGCGGCGCGGAGAACCGTTATGGGCGCTGAGGCGCAGGTGCTCCTCGACGCGCGGCACGTCTCGGTGACGTACCGCGTCTACGAGCAACGTGCTCTCGGGTTGCGGGAACGCGTGCTGCGCGGCAACCTGCGCCGCTCGTACCGGGAGATCCGTGCCGTGCAGGACGTCTCCCTGGTGCTCCGGCGCGGGGATTCGCTCGGACTCGTGGGTCCGAACGGTTCCGGCAAGAGCACGCTGCTCAGTGCCCTCACCGGCCTCATCCCCGTCGAGTCGGGGAACATCTTCGTTCATTCCCGGCCCACGTTCCTCTCGGTGGGAACGGCGATGCAGGGCGAGCTCACGGGTCGTCGCAACATCGTGCTCGGATGCCTCGCGTCCGGGATGACGCGCGCCGAGATCGCGGACAAGGTCGACGACATCATCGAGTTCAGCGGCTTGACCGACGCCATCGACCTGCCGATGAAGACCTACTCGAGCGGCATGAGGGCGCGGCTCGTGTTCTCCGTCGCCACCGCCCGCACGCCCGAGATCCTCCTCATCGACGAGGCCCTCGCCGTGGGTGACCAGCACTTCCGTCAGAAGTCGAGCGCTCGGATCGCCGAGATCCGCGCCCGGGCCGGTGCGGTGGTGCTCGTGTCGCACAACCTCGCCGAGATCGGTCAGTCCTGCACCCGGGTGATGTGGCTCGAGCACGGGAACGTCGTCATGGAGGGACCCACCGACGAGGTCCTCGAGCGCTACACGGCCGGACTCCCCGACTGATCGGGAACGGTCTCGGGCCGGCCGTCCGGCCGGCGATACCCTGAAACACATGCCGGTCGCCGATTCCCTCGTCGTGGTCGGCCTCGGATACGTCGGTCTGCCGCTCGCCGTCGAGGCCGCACGGGCCGGAATCGCCGTCACGGGGCTGGACACGAACCCGGGGACGGTGGAACTGCTCTCGACGGGTCGCTCCCACGTCGATGACATCTCCGACGCCGACATCGCCGGCGCCCTCGCCGCGGGATTCCGGGCCACCACCGACCCTGCCGTGATCGGCGACGCCCGGTGGATCGTCATCTGCGTCCCCACTCCGCTCGCCGAGGACGCCACCCCGGACCTCTCCTTCGTGCTCGGTGCGGCCGCGACCGTGCGGGACCATCTGCGCGCCGGCACCACCGTCATCCTCGAATCGACCACCTATCCGGGCACCACCGACGGGCCGGTGCGCCGGGTGCTCGAGCAGACGGGTCTCGTGGCAGGACGCGACTTCCACCTCGCCTTCTCCCCCGAGCGGATCGATCCCGGCAACCCCGTGTGGGGGCTGACCAACACCCCCAAGATCGTCGGTGGTCTCACCCCGGCGTGCCGCGACGCGGCGGCCGGCCTGTACTCGGCGTTCGTCGACACCGTCGTTCCGGTCAAGGGCACGCGCGAGGCGGAACTGGCCAAGCTGCTCGAGAACACGTACCGGCACGTGAACATCGCCCTCGTGAACGAGATGGCGGTCTTCTGCCACGAACTCGGGATCGACCTCTGGGACGCCATCGGCGCCGCGTCCACCAAGCCCTTCGGATTCCAGGCGTTCTACCCGGGGCCGGGCGTGGGGGGACACTGCATCCCCATCGATCCCAACTATCTCTCGTACCAGGTGCGCTCGCTCGGATACCAGTTCCGCTTCGTCGAGCTGGCCCAGGAGATCAGCAATCGCATGCCCGGCTACGTGGTGCGACGCGTGCAGGACCTCCTCAACGATCGTGGCCGCGCGTTGCGCGGCGCCAAGGTGCTGCTGCTCGGCCTCACCTACAAGGCCGACATCTCGGACCAGCGCGAGA
>Ga0315901_10004804_pt1 | contig 16695 bp, 18 predicted proteins | sample LakEriMetagenome_10_FD_203761 | JGI IMG/M metagenome (GOLD analysis project Ga0315901, IMG submission 203761) | Freshwater fungal communities from buoy surface, Lake Erie, Ohio, United States - Buoy 2 MA116 | ecosystem: Environmental > Aquatic > Freshwater > Lake | place: USA: Lake Erie, Ohio...
GGTTAATTCCGACATCATTTATACATCAGAGAAAAGGCTGCAGCGATTGCGGCCTTTTTTGTGCCCTAATTTTGCAGCTGTGTCAACACCTTTGGTTCATTACCGCAGCTACGGAAACCCTGACAATCCCACGCTGTTTATCCTGCACGGCATTTTCGGCATGTTAGACAACTGGCATTATGCTGCCGGTATCCTTTCAGAGCAGTACCATGTGGTTAGCTTTGATGCCCGGAACCACGGCAAAAGCTTCCATGATCCTGCGATGAGCTTTGAAGTGATGAGCGATGACTTGAATCGTCTTATGGCACATCTGGGGCTGGAAACAGCGGATATCATGGGCCACAGTATGGGTGGCAAAACAGTCATGCATTTTGCTATGCAGCATCCGGAAAAGATTCGTAAGTTATTGGTGGTGGATATTGCACCTAAGGCTTACCGGCCCGGTCATATTCCTTATTTCGATGCGTTCGGGCAGATACCGTTTGATCGGATTGAAACGCGCAAAGAGGCAGACGAAGCTTTCAGACATTACGCTCCCGATCCGGCGGTGCGGCAGTTCCTGCTGAAGAATCTGGAACCCTTGCCGGACGGTGGTTACAAAACGAAATTCAATCTTGCGGCATTAAAGGAAAGCTATCCGGAAATCATTGGTGCGCTGCAACTGAACAATGTCTTTGGCGGTCCGGCGCTGTTCATTTACGGCGAAAGATCCGGTTATGTCAAAGCCGAAGACCAGACCGAAATCCTGCAGCATTTTCCTGCCGCCATCTTCAAAGGCATTCCCGATGCCGGGCATTGGGTTCATGCCGATCAGCCTGCTCTATTTCTGGAGGCTGTAAAACAGTTCCTCCGCGATTGATCAGCAATGAAGCCGCAATCAGCCGCGCAGATTGGAATTGTTGAGTATTGACTGTACTACCTGCCACCAGGCAGCAGATTCTTCCATGCGGCAGGTCGATGTTACGATGTACAGCACACCATTGTTGGTAAAGATGCGCCAATTCCAGTGCAGACCGAGGCTGGCTGCATTGGCATCAAAATCAATCGATTTCGTACCACCGAAGGTGCCGAAACTTGTACTGCCCAGTTCAATGTCTTTGAAATACTCTTTGAGCATTGCGAGCATCTGATCGCGGATTTGCGTGTAGTCTTCGTTGGTAGGCACGCCTGCCGGAGACGGCATGTAATTGAAGTTTACATTTTCACGAAACTCATCTGTGCTATCCTGTGGCAGCGTCAGCAGGCTGAACTTCACGCCCATCGGTCCTTCCTGGAATTCCCATGATGCAGGAACGCTGAGTTCAACCTGTTCGAATTTAATTGGTTTCAGTGCTTGCACACCTTGACCAGATGCCCTTGACAGGGTTAGGAATAAGCATGCAAACAGAAGCAGCTGCAGGATTTTCTTGTGCATAGGGTTCGATGGAAAGCGAAATGGAAGGTATTTAGCAGGCGCCTGGTTGGTAAGAGTCAGAGGTCAAAAACACTGGTTCTTCTTTCTGCATGGTAACGGCGCAGGTTAAGCCAGAAGGCTGCAATCAGGTAGAAAATGAGCGGTGAGCCCAGCGCCAGGCAGGAAGTATAGACAAAGTAAAGCCGGATGCGCCGGGTACTGATGCCCATTTTTTCTCCGAGGAAGCTGCATACACCGAAGGCGGAGCGCTCAACTGCGTATTTAAGGAGACTCATGGAACGAAGATACAACCTAAGGCGTTAACCTGACATTGCCCGGTCTTTAAAAGCTGCTAAACTGAAATAAAAAGGGAGCGCGGAATGCGCCGCGCCCCCTTTTCGTGTGTTCAAAACAAAAAAAACACAAAGCAGCATAAACACACAGGCTGGGTTTGTTAACCCTTGTTCTTGAGCGCTTTCCCGATCAGATGTAAGACCAGGAATGGCGTATCGGCATTGGTTTCGACAACAACACTGCGGTCGAATGCGCCTTCATTCTCCATAACTACCTGCACCGGGAGGCTGAATTTCTCGCCCGGCTGCACGACGCGCGGCTCGCAGGCCGGTGTGGTGCAACCGCATGAGCTGCCACATTTCACCAGTCGCAGGGGTTTGTCGTTCGGATTATGAAGTTCGAAAACATGCCGGGCCGTATCGCCCACTGCGAAATCGGGCAACACGACTGTTCGGCCTTGGGTAGCCACGAGGGCTGTAGCCTTGCGCAAGGGTGTTTCCGGGCGCTGGCAGGCGGCATTGAATGCCATCATTAAGATTGTAAAATAGAATAGCTTTTTCATGATTTGGATACTTTTCGTATGAGCATGCGTGGATTGTTATACAGCACCAGCGGTTGGAGATTGTAATGGCCCACTTCCTTCAGTTTTCCGTCGCGCCCAAAAATGAGATGCATGGGATAACCGATGAATTGAATATGTTTACCCACCTGGTTGCTGGTGTCGAACCAGAGTGGAAGGGTTTCGTTGAAGCGGCGAAACAGTTTAACGTGTTTGCCATAATTGGTGTCGGGCCGTTTGCGGTAGGTGGAATAGAGCGAAACCACTTTGATTCCTGTATCGCTCAGGAATTGGCGGCGGATGGCATCTATTTCCGGCAGTGACCTCAGACAAGCACCACAGCCTTCATTCCAGACATCTACGAAAACAACTTTCCCGCGGTAAGCTTCGAGGTTGAGCGGTTTCAGATCCTCACCCTGCAGTTGCAGATCGCTCAGTGCCAGGGGTGTTTTTACCTTGACATCGAGTGTTGAAAGCCATGAGTCATAATTCGGCCACAGAAAAAACCTATTAAAAGATACAAGAAATGAAGTGAGTAAGATTCCACGGACAAGCAGCGTATTCAGCCGCAGGTTGGGTTTATACAACCAAAATCCGAGGAAGATGGAAACAAAAGCTAAAACAATATCGGAGCCTTCCCAGATGATATCTGCATTAGGATCGGTGTAAGCTATACAAAACAGAATTAAATAAGGCGTAATCAAAAGTAAATACACTATGAACAGTGAACGAAATCTTCTGTCCAAAGCTAGCCATATTGCCGGCATCCAATTCAGCGCAAAGAGAGAAGCTATAATTCCTCCTCTGTTTTCCACTCCTGTTCCCCGCGAGAATGTAATTGCTAAACTGACAATTATTGCAGCGGCTGTTATTTTCAAGAAACGCGCTTTGTTCATAGTGTATTTTGATTCAAGATTTAATTTAGGTTAGTTAAGAAGGCATGCACATGCCATTGCAAATGCTCAGCCAAAACCAGCCACAGTTCTTGTTCTGTTTGCACACTTTATCAATAGGGCAAACACCTTCCTTAATCGTTACATATGGGTCAGCACTTATGTGCCATGTAACATATGGGCAAAAAATAGTGCTGCCCGGAACACTGTGGCAATTGCAATTTATTTGTGGGTCCCCTCCACCACCACCTGTCATTCCGCTGCCACCATATCCACGGTTAGGAATGCCATCAGGGCCTTTGAACTCGATGTCCAGACTGCTGACAATGTAATAGATCTCATCAAGACCGAATATTTTGCGCGCATCTGCATCCCATTCCTTGAACAGGACGGTATTCAGCAACGCAGCATAGTCATCGTCGGCGAACATGTTTTTATCATTGTTCCATTGTTGCAGGCGGCTGATGAGCTCGCTGCGCACCGGACTGTTTCCAAGCTGCCGCTGCGCATGGACGAGGTGCTGCCTCCAGGCATCTTGCTTTTCTTCTGCACTCAGGAGGCTGAAGACTTCGCGTTGATCGTGCTGAACGGCAATGCTGTTCATCTGGGCAATCTTTGATTGGGTTTCTGCAGTGGCAGGCACCAAATCGGCTTCCTTTTGGCAGCTTGTCCAAAACAGCATGGGCAAGGCCAGAAGGAACAGGGTGGATTTAAGTTGTTTGTTCATAAAAGAATTAAAAAGTAAACTTTCCCTACTCTATCTCGCTTTTCGGAAACGCGCTCCTGCGTTCGCCTGCAGAAGAAGGCACACTGCTGAAAGTGCTGTTGGTCAAAAGCCCGCGCGGTTGGATACCTGCCTTTGACACTCACGAAATTGAGAATAGTTCCTGAACCATGCAAAATTTATGTAACAATTTTTGTTTGTAACGTTACACAAACGGTTTTTTTCTTAGCCAGTATCGCTTTACGGAGTTGTTACCCGTCCATGAAGTTTCTGTAAGCTACATATCCAAGTCATGCCCGCAGGCGATACTTGCCGGAACATGATAAGCAGGGGACTTATCTTCCTTCTATTGCTATTGCCCGCTTGCACCGAAAGAGGCGGGATACTTCGGATTAAAGGTTCGGATACTGAGGTCAATCTTTCGGTGCTGCTCTGTGAGGCTTTCTACGAAAAAAATCCGGAAATGCGGATTTCGGTATCGGGTGGTGGCACAGGGCTGGGCATCGCAGCGCTCATGAACAACCTGGCAGATATTGCCAATGCTTCGCGCCCTATCAATGGAGAAGAATCCACCTTGCTCGCCAACGCCGGTCTTCCCATTGACACCTTTCTTTTTGCATGGGATGCGCTGGCCTTTGTAGTTCACCAAGACCTTCCCGTAGACACCTTAAGCATCGAACAGCTGGCAGCTATTTTTTCGGGTAATTCTGATAACTGGAGCAAATTAGGACTGCCAGCGAAGCCAATCACGATTTACGGCAGGCAGAACAACTCAGGAACCCACGGTTACCTGCGGCAACGCCTCGGCATTGTGTTCAGTTCAGCTGCGCGGGAGATGAATGGCAATGCACAGATTATCGAATCGGTTAAACAGGATGCAAGCGGCATAGGCTATGTTGGAGCCGGTTATGTGGTTCAAGAAGGAAAACTGACAGGCACAGGCTATAAAATTCTGCACATAAAAGAGGGGCAGGCTCCAGCCAGCAGTCCCGTTAGGGTAGAAAGCGTCACAACCGGCAGCTATCCCTTCCGCAGACCCTTGTACCAATACATCCGACGGGAAGCACGTGAGAAAGCGGCTCCCTTGCTCGAATTCCAACGCAGTGCAAAAGGCGCTGCCATTATACGCGCCAACGGTTACTTCCCTTATCAGGATACCCTTTCATGAACGCCAAGAACAGAAACCGCTACGACCGGCTGGCAACCTGGTTTTTCGGCATCAACGGCTGGATGGGCATCGCTATCCTGCTCGGAATTTTTGCCATGTTGGTGTACAATACGATTGCCTTCTTTGCCCGTGTGAGCCCGATGGATTTCATCACCAATACCCAATGGAATCCGGGAGCTGAAGGTCCTCAGGGTTTATACGGACTGCTTCCTTTGTTGATCAGTACCCTGCTCGTAACATTCGGCGCCATGATACTGGCGGTTCCGATTGGAATAGGCACAGCTGTATTCATTTCAGAATATACAAATCCGCGGGTGAAGAATATCCTCAAACCGGCGGTTGAAATGCTGGCTGCCATTCCTTCGGTGGTAATCGGGTTTCTTGGTATCGTCATTATCGGACCGGGAATAGCCGGCACCTTTGGGCTGAGCAACGGTTTGAACGCCATGAACGGCGCCATCCTGCTGGCCATGATGGCCTTACCCACCATCATAACCGTCGCGGAAGACGCATTGCATGCTGTTCCGGCCGACCTCAAGGAAGCCAGTTATGGACTCGGCGCCGGGAAATGGACAACTTTGTATCGGGTGGCCATTCCGGCGGCCCGACCAGGAATTATCGCAGGTATCATGTTGGGAATGGGGCGCGCAATCGGCGAGACGATGACTGTGCTCATGGCAACCGGCAACGCCCTTTCGTTTCCAAGCGGTTTCTTCGATTCTGTACGAACAATCACCGCCACCATCGCCATTGAATTAGGTGAAGTTCCGCATCAGACCACACATTATTACGGATTGTTCGCCCTGGCACTGGTACTCTTCCTCATCACGCTCGCAATCAACAGCATAGCCGATCGCATTTCACACCGCATCCGCCAATACCATTAAAAAACGACGATGAGCGCAAAGAAACCTGACCTGCCGTTGATCCTGCTGGCTTCATGCACTGCCATCGTTTGCGGCTTCCTGTTGTTCATCCTCTTTCATATTTACAGCCAGGGAGCCGGTACGATCAACGGTCGGTTCTTGACGGAACTGCCCCGCAATGGAATGACGGAAGGCGGTATTCTACCTGCGATTGCCGGTACGATACTGCTCACCCTCATTACGACCTGGTTTGCAGTTCCGTTCGGCATTGCTGCAGCGGTTTATCTGAATGAATACGCCGGAGACAATCCGAGTACACGGCTCATACGCGCAGCGGTGCGCAACCTTGCCGGCGTTCCATCCATTATTTATGGCTTATTTGGCCTCGCCTTGTTTGTGCAGGGAATGCAATTGGGCACTTCACTTCTTTCAGCTGGTCTTACACTCGGGCTCTTATCGCTTCCATATATTATTACAACCACAGAAGAAGCTTTGAAAACAGTGCCGAACTCTTTGCGTGAAGCTGCGATGGGCTTGGGCGCAACACGTTTTGAAACCATCCGTGATATCGTGCTTCCCGCGGCGATTCCGGGAATACTAACCGGCGTGATTCTCAGTGTTGCAAGGGCAGCGGGCGAGACTGCACCCATTCTCTTCACCGGCGCAGCGTTTTACATCACCGGTTTACCCGGTCATCCCATGCAGGAATTCATGGCGCTCCCCTATCATTTGTATATGCTTTCCACGCAACATCAGAGCATAGAGGCGGTTCGCCCGCTGGCTTACGGTACGGCGGTTGTACTCGTGAGTTTTGTATTCCTGCTGAATATCACAGCCAGCGTTTTGCGGAGCCGCTATCGTTCACAAATCCATTTATAAACATCACATGTCTGCAACAGCACAAACACAACCGGCAGTTGAGGTAAAACAACTGAATCTCTGGTTCGGAGAAAAACAGGTTTTAAAGGATGTTTCTTTATCTGTTTTACCGCATACAGTAACAGCTCTTATCGGACCATCGGGTTGCGGTAAATCAACCCTCTTGCGCAGCTTGAACCGCATGCACGACCTTTCGCCGGATGTCAGGATGGAGGGTTCAGTCTGGATCGACGGGGAATCCATTCTGGAACCGCGTGTTCAGGTTACCGCACTGCGCAGGAAGGTGGGTATGGTTTTTCAGAAACCGAATCCATTCCCCAAATCCATTTATGATAACATAGCCTATGGTATGCGCATCAATGGTGTCAGGAAAGACGAAATAGAGGCACGGGTAACTTCGGCATTGCAGCGCAGCTTTTTATGGGAAGAAGTGAAAGATAAACTGCAGCAACCCGCACGCCGCTTATCGGGTGGGCAGCAGCAGCGGCTCTGCATAGCGCGTACCATCGCCGTGGAACCGGAAATTGTATTGATGGATGAACCTTGTTCAGCGCTCGACCCTATCAGCACGGCTAAAATTGAAGAATTGATATTGGAATTACGCAGCCGATACACGATTGTGATGGTGACGCACAACATGCAGCAGGCGCAGCGCGTGGCCGGCTTTACGGCCTTTATGTATATGGGTGAGATGATTGAATTCAACCTCACCGACAATATCTTCCGTCAACCAGAAAAAGAACTCACCCGCAATTATGTTGCGGGTAATTTCGGTTAAGCCATCACAACAGCGCACATCTGTTCCAAAGCCTTTTCCGTTGCACCGCGACGCTGTTCGCAGAATCGGGCCGCTGCCGCTCCGGATTGCCTGCGAACATCTTCCTGACTGATCAGTTGCAACAGGGTTTGGATAAAGGCTGATTCAGTTGCGGGCTGGAAAACAAATCCTGCTTCTTTTCCGGCCTCAGCCTCCCAGAATTTTTCGGTATGGGGACCGCAGATAATGGGCATGCCAAAAGCTGCAGCTTCCAGGATATTGTGTAGTCCGGTATTGCCGTAGGCGCCGCCAATCAACGCGACATGGCCATATTGGTAGAGGGATGCCAACAATCCGATGCTGTCTACCACGAGCACATGGATGCCCGGATCTCCGGGTGTATAGTCTGACCAACGCGCCACACCCCAGAGCGCAAAGCGGGTGCATATTTCATCGACATGGCCGGCATCCACCTTATGGGGCACGATGAGCCATTTGGCGCCGCGAAGGCCGTATTCCTTGATAAAAGCTGCTATGAGCGCTTCTTCTTCCGGCCAGGAGCTGCCGGCGATGACGAGCAATTCTTCCTGTCTGAAAGCCTCTGCAGCCGGAATCCGCTCCACTTTCAGGCGTGTTGCAGCTACGCGGTCGAAGCGGGTGTCTCCGGTGCAGCTCACCCTGGGCGCACCGCAAGCCTTGAACCTTTGGGCGGAAGGTTCATCCTGTGTGAAAATATGGCTGAACGCCGCGACCTCAGGAAACAGCGCTTTACCTGGGAATTTGGACAGAAAATGGCCCTTCCGAAAAGTCGCCGCCAGTAAAAACGACGGAATTTCTTGTTTCCTGAAAGACCTCAGATAACCAAACCAAAACTCGTATTTCACCCAAACTACGGCTGCGGGTTTGAGTTGATCCAGTACCAGGCGGTTGTTGGCAGCGGTATCAGGAGGCAAGTAAAACACCAGATCTGCGAGCGGGGTATGCTTTCGGGCGCGGTATCCGGAAGGAGAAAAGAAACTCACCGCAATACGCACATCAGGTTTTTCTTCACGCAATGCTTCCATCAAGGGCACGGCCTGTTCGAACTCACCCAGGCTGGCGCAATGGAACCACCAAAGCGGCCTGGAAGAATCCGCTTCGAACGCACGCAAGGCCTTTTTGCTTTCCCTCCATCCTTCATTCAACTCCTTCAGGCGCGTGTGGAAGCGCATGAAGGGGGCAAGCAGCAGCAAGGCCAGATGAATGCAGAACCGGTAGGCAAAAAAAACCATCAGTTAAAGAATGCCTCGTCGTCGCGCTTCTTCCTGAAGACAGGTATCAACAATCCGCCTTTGAAGGAAAGATAGTTATCGGCCCGGATTCCGGTTTCTTTTGTCCGAAGTGGAAAGGTGTAGTCGCGGCGGCTTTCTGCAAAGCCCTGCACTGCTTCGATCCCTACGAATGCGCTGAGACCGGTTTTCTGATCCACATGTTGCAAAATGACGCTTTGACTCAGTGCCAGTCCATTGCTCAGTCGATCATAGCCGGCCTGATAAGGAGGATTCAGTTGGGGCAGGCTGCGCTCATCGTAGGAGAACTTTATTTTGTGTTGGATGAAGCCCATTCCCAATTGAAAATGCAAGCCGGAATGCGGATTGGAGGTAAAGGGAACGACGCGGCCGAGCTGCACTTGCCAATGGCTGCCCCGCATGTAACTGCGGACCAGGTGCAGCATACCGTTTTGGTCGATCGGAGAACCGCTTGGGCCGACCATATCGCCAAGCAGATTGGGCTCTTTCACTTGCCCGCCGAAGAAAGGCCGCAAGGTTCCACCAATGGTCCATTGGGAGGTGAATTTATACCAGGCTCCGACGGCTATGCTGTTGAAATTACCAAAACGCACTTTCAGATCATCCATTGGCGTTTGAAAGCCAAAATCGAGGTGCATGGCAAAGACCGGTTTATCGGCGGTGCGTCCGGTGCGGTTGCGCGTCGGATCATCCTGCGCATGGAGCACGGTGGCCGATACCAGGAGGAACAGGAGGCTGAAGTGCTTTGGCATCTGGCAAATTTATTGATTCCCTTCGCTTCCGTTGCGCACGGAGATTTGTTTACTGCCTCCGCTGGTAAAATTCCCAATGACCCGGGCTTCGGGCGCTGTTTTTTGCAGCTTGTCGAGGACGGAAGGAAGTGCTTCAGGTGCAACGGCAATCAGGAGTCCGCCATTGGTTTGCGGATCGTTGAGGATACCGAAGAGATTCAGATCGGTGATTTCCATTTCGACCTCCTTTTCGAGCGCGTTCCAGTTGCGCCAGGTGTTGTCGGGAAGAATTCCTGCGGCGGCAAGGGCGCGGGCTTCATGTATTACGGGAATGGAATCGGCGAATATTTCCGCGCTCAGGTTGCTGCTGCGGGTCATTTCAGCCAGGTGTCCGAGGAGGCCAAAGCCCGTCACATCGGTCATGGCATGAACGGCGGATACTTCACCCAACCAAGCTCCTTCGGCATTGAGTCGGGCGGCGGTTTGTATCAACGCCGCATAACCCGCATCGTCGAGTTGCAGGCGCTTGTGTGCTGCAGCGAGTATTCCGGTTCCCAGGGCTTTGGTCAGCACAATGGCATCGCCTGCCTGAGCGCCTGCGTTGGTTTTGAGATTGCCTTCAGCCACGGCACCGGTAACGCTCAGCCCGAACACTACTTCACCGATTTGGATCGAGTGGCCACCCGCGAGTGGTATACCGGCTTCGTCGCAGAGTGCGGCAGCTGCTTCCAGCATTTCGCTTGCCCAGTCGTCAGGGAGACCATCCGCAGGCCAGCCGAGCAGGGCATTTGCCATCAAAGGTCGGCCGCCCATGGCGTAGACATCGCTCAAGGCATTGGCGGCTGCGATGCGCCCAAAATCGGCCGCGTGGCGTACAAGTGGGGTAAAGAAATCGGCGGTTTGTACGAGCAATCCACCCGGGAAGGCCATAACAGAGGCATCATCGCGGGTTTCGTTGCCAACGTGCAATTGGGAATGGGTTCGCGGTTTCAATCCATTCAGAATAGCTTCGAGCCGGGCCGGATGGATTTTGCAGCCGCAGCCACTCGCTTTGCTGAAGGAAAGCAGATCGGGAGTATCTGACATGTTGCAAAGTTCGCGGTGTAAGCTGTTCTTCGTATGGATAAACTTCACCGCACGATGCAGAAAGCTGAAGATCTGGCCAAACACTTGTCGCAAATCGTGGCCGAAGAACGGCAGAAAGGCGGCGCTGCAGGGTATTTCGCAGCTTTGTACCTTCGCATGACCCGGGCGGTTATTGCCGGTATCGAAGCCGGTCGTTTTGAAGACGGACCGCGTATGGAACGGCTGATTATGGTTTTTGGTGCACGTTATCTGGAGGCTTACCAGCGTTGCAATTCCGGCGTTGCCGCGGGTAAGGCCTGGCAGGCAGCGTTTGAGGCGCACCGGCTAAACCGTGTCAGCATCATCCAGCATTTGCTTTTGGGGATCAACGCCCATATCAACCTGGATTTAGGCATTGCGGCGGGTGAAATAGCCCCGGGGCCGGCGATTGAGACACTACGGAAGGATTTCGACACTATCAATGCAGTTATTGCCGGATTGGTGGATGATATTCAGGATCGGCTTGGGAGCATGAGTTTTCCGATGCGCCTGTTGGATCGTCTGGCGGGTACAGCGGATGAATCGGTAGCGAATTTCAGCATTCACGCCGCCAGAGCGGCATCATGGCAAGCCGCCAGGGCTTATGCACATGCGCAGCCGGGTGCAGAACGCGCTGCCTTGATTTCGGGCTTGGATGCAGCCGCATACCAGCTGGCGCAAGGCATTGTAAACCCGGGTTGGTTGGCCAACCTGATTTTGGTTCCGGTTCGTTGGTTTGAGCCAGCGGATGTGGGGGCCAATATTGGACGTTTATTGTAAAACCCCGCAGCATCATTGCTGGGGATGAAAAAAAGAAAGGCCGTCCGTCAGACAGCCTTTCAATTGAATCCGGAAACGGGTCCGGGTTTGTTCTTTTAAGCGGAAAGAAGCTTTACATCATGCCGCCCATGCCGCCCATATCGGGGCCATGGCTGTGGCCTTTTTCTTCTTCCTTGATTTCAGCCAACACGCAGTCGGTTGTCAGGATCATACCGCCGATGGAAGCAGCGTTTTCGAGTGCTACGCGGCTCACCTTGGTAGGATCAATTACACCTGCGCTGATGAGGTTTTCGAATACCTCTGTGCGGGCATTGTAACCGAAATCGTTCTGACCTTCACGTACCTTCTGCACGATGATGCTGCCTTCGCCGCCGGCATTGGCAACAATCTGACGGAGGGGCTCTTCGAGGGCGCGCTTCACGATGTGGATACCGGTTGTTTCGTCTTCGTTTTCGCCGTTCATGCCTTCGAGTGAAGCGATGGCGCGGATAAGGCTTACACCGCCGCCGGGCACGATACCTTCTTCAACGGCAGCGCGGGTTGCATGGAGTGCATCGTCAACACGGTCTTTCTTTTCCTTCATTTCCACTTCGGTGGCAGCACCAATGTAGAGTACTGCTACACCGCCGCTCAGCTTGGCAAGACGCTCCTGGAGCTTTTCGCGGTCGTAGTCTGAGGTAGTCGCATCGATCTGGGCTTTGATTTGATTCACACGGCCCACGATATCTTCTTTAGCGCCGGCACCATTCACAACGGTAGTGTTGTCTTTGTTGATGCTGATTTTCTCGGCACGGCCAAGGTCTTGCAGGGTGGCGTCTTCGAGACGACGGCCTTGTTCTTCGCTGATCACGGTTCCACCGGTGAGGATGGCAATATCCTGGAGCATTTCCTTGCGGCGGTCGCCAAAACCCGGAGCCTTTACAGCTGCGATTTTGAGGGCGCCACGGATGCGGTTCACAACGAGGGTAGCAAGTGCTTCACCTTCAACATCTTCTGCGATGATGAGGAGGGGTTTGCCAGTCTGAACCACTTTTTCGAGTACGGGCAGCAGATCTTTCATGCTGCTTACTTTCTTGTCGTAGATGAGGATGTAAGCGTTTTCGAGTTCAGCTTCCATCTTCTCAGCGTTGGTTACGAAATAGGGGCTCAGGTAACCGCGGTCGAACTGCATACCTTCCACTACTTCAACAGTAGTATCGGTTCCTTTTGCTTCTTCTACTGTGATTACACCGTCTTTACCCACTTTCTTCATGGCTTCAGCGATGAGTTTACCGATGTAGTTGTCGTTGTTGGCAGAGATGGTAGCCACCTGTTCGATTTTCTGGTGGTCGTCGCCTACTTCGCGGCTCATGCCTTTAAGAGCTTCAACGGCCATGATAACGGCTTTGTCGATCCCGCGCTTCAGGTCCATCGGATTGGCACCGGCAGCAACGTTTTTAAGGCCTGCGGTCACAATAGCTTGTGCGAGCACAGTAGCGGTAGTGGTTCCGTCGCCGGCCACGTCGGCTGTTTTGCTTGCCACTTCCTTGAGCATCTGAGCGCCCATGTTCTCGATGGGATCTTTCAGCTCGATTTCTTTGGCCACAGTTACACCGTCTTTAGTCACTTGGGGTGCACCGAATTTCTTATCGATGACTACGTTGCGGCCTTTGGGACCGAGCGTAACCTTCACGGCATTGGCAAGAGCGTCAACGCCTTTCTTCAGGCCTTCACGTGCCTGGATGTTGAAATGAATGGATTTAGCCATAATGTTTTTCTTGTTAAGGGATTTCAGATGATAGCGAAGAGATCGGACTCACGCATGATGAGATAGTCTTTGCCTTCGATGGTGATTTCGGTGCCGGCGTATTTGCCATACAGCACGTTATCGCCCACCTTCACGGTCATGGGTTCGTCTTTCTTACCGGCACCCACGGCTACGATTGTACCTTTTTGCGGTTTTTCCTTTGCGGTATCCGGGATGATGATACCACCTGCAGTTTTTTGTTCTGCGGCTGCGGGTTCTACTACAACCCGGTCGGCTAAAGGTTGAATCTTTACTGACATAGCTTTTTGGTTTTTGGTTTCGCGTGGCAATCCCCGAAAAGTATGCCATCCATTTTTTCTGCCATTTTTTGTATATTGGGATGAAATTTTGTCGCCATCCAGACCGGATGGCGGACAATTTGTCAGCAACAAACAGGTATGGCTATGAAAAGACTCAGACCAGATTGGTTGACGGCACATTGGAATGAAGAGGAACTGCCGCGTTACGAGTTGTTGGACTACGTGCAGGGTTTGCATCGGGAAATGGATGCGGGTCGTCTATTCCCATTATGGGAGGATGCCTATGCCGATTACACGGGCATGAAGCTGGCTGCAGAAGCTTTGGACCAGGCTGAGCAGCAGACACCGGGATTTCTCCGAGGTTTGGATCCCACTGCATTCCGCTTGCTCTATACGCCGGATACCACAACACCCGGATACCATGCTATCGAACAGGCGCGCTAACGGATTGCATTTGCGAGACCATTGCTGAAACGGGCCGTGCAACGCAGTGAGATACTGCGTAAGCAATTGATTCGCGAGGTGGAACTCTCCCTGGTGGGCCTCGTCTTAACGAATCGCAAGGAAGGCGTTTTATTGCTGCGGAAAACGGGATCTGACCAAGTAGCCGGATGGGTTTACAGTTCAGGAATCCAGCCGAATGCACGGTATCTGCATTCGGCTATGCGATTAACACCTTGTGGTCTTTACACCTATTCATTGCTTAACACACTTGACCGGATACATGACGATTGCAAGCGTCGGGTTGGCTGGGCTGGTTTGCCTATTACCACCTGGCTAGGCGAAGCAAAGACGCCTATGCCTGTGTTCAGCGCGCTTAAGCCGTTGGCTGTGATTCGCTTAACGATTGAGTTGATGCGGTAACCCGTCGGTATTTGCGCATCATTCGCAGTTGACAGGAATCAGTTCACGATTCTGATTGAATTCAGTACCTTGCGGGGCAATAACCTCAAGATAAAGCCATGTTAAAAAAATTACTATTCGGATCGGCACTTTTGCTGACCGCGGGACTGCAGGCACAGTCCTATTACTACATTTCAAGTCTGCGGGCGGGTAATCCCGGCGGGCTGAATACGGAGAACGACCAGCAAAGTGATGCAAGTGGTGGTGGTTGGACGAAACTGATCGGGCAAGCTGCCAATCCGGTTTACACGAACAAGGTAGCAATTCCTTTTGCCTTCGAATTTGCCGGCAATGCTGTAACGCATTTGAAAGCTGCTACATCGGGTTACATCACGTTCGATACGGGCGCTTCAGCGACCCCTGTTACAGGTCCTTTTGCGCTTCCCAGCAGCAATCTGCCGAACCGCAGCGTGAGCATCTGGGGTATGAGTGCATCCGGTAGCAACGACGGTATCTTCACCAAAACATTCGGTACTGCCGGCAAACGCCAATTCTGGATTAAGTTCTTCTCTATGAGCACGCCTGGCGATGCAGGCAACTCCTGGACCTATGCCAGTGTAGTGTTGGAAGAAGGTACGAACAACATTTACATCGTCATCCAGAATTGTCTGCAAGCAAACAACGCCTATGTGAGTCCGAAACACGCCTTAGGCATCCAGATTGACGGTACCACTGCTTCTTCAGTAAAGGGTTCTCCTAACATTACGAACCAACTGAGTGACGCTGTTCCGGAAGACAATGATTTCTATCAGTTCATCTACGGCAACCAGCCTGCCCGCGATGCGGCGGTTTTGAGCCATAACTTGCCAAACTACCTTTCCCGCAGCGCTCCGCTTACCATGAAAGCCCGTGTGCGCAATCAGGGTTCGGCAGAGGTAAACTCGGTGACATTGAATTACAGCATCAATGGTGGACCAGCAGTGAGCGCCAATGTAAGCGGACTTACAATGGCGAACAACGACATCAACGAGTTGACCCATACAACACCATGGCTTCCTTCAGCATCCGGCTGGGCGAACGTAAAGATATGGACCAGCAATCCGAACGGGGGTGTTGATGAGGCGCCGGCCAATGACACCCAAACAGCACGTATCTATGTGTACGACAGTGCTGCTCCGCGCAAGGTGTTGCATGAGGTGTTTTCATCCTCGACATGTCCTCCCTGCCGTCCGGGCAACGTAGCCTTATCTGCGATCTTTGATGCTCGTCCGGGCACACATTGTATTCTAAAGTACCAGTGTGATTTTCCAGGCACCGGTGATCCTTATTACACTACGGAAGTAGGTACAAAGCGATCATTCTACAGCGTGAACAGCGTACCTGCTACCGTTCGCGACGGTCTTCCCGGTGTAAATCCGAATGGCGGCTATACCATAGACGACTACGACGGCCTTCAGGCCAAGCCCAGCTTTGCACGTATCAAAATCAACACCGCTCAACTAAGCTGGAAAGGCAAGGTAGACTTCAACATTACCATTACGCCACTTGAAGATTATATGACCGGATCGAACTGGCGTTTGATGGCAGCTATTTCGGAAAAGACCACCTTCCGCAATGTGGAAACAAACGGTGAGACTGAATTCCATCATGTAATGAAGAAGATGGTACCCAACCCGAATGGCACTATCCTGAGCAACCTGCAGAAAGGCGTAGCACAGTCGTTCGATCTGAGCTATACATTCCCTGACAAATATCGTCTGCCGAACACAGCTGCTGATCGCATCAACCTTGCAACAGAAACTACTGTTGAAGACTTCTGGGATTTGGAAGTAGTTGTATTCCTTCAGAACAACGCCACAAAAGAAGTAGTGCAAGCTGAATGGAAAGACGTTGCATTCAATACCGGCCTTCCGACTGAAGCTGATCCGTTTGCATTCAACGTGTATCCGAATCCGGTGCGCGGTGTGATGCATGTTCGTTTGGAACAGGCTGCAAACCTTCAGGTAAAGGTATTGGATGTAAATGGCCGCGCCATGTATCAGAATCAGACACAAGGTGTACAACAAATCAATACCGAAGGTTGGGCACCAGGTGTTTATATGGTACAGGTGAGCAATGGAGAGAAAACCAGCCATCGTAAGGTGGTTGTGCAGTAAGAGAATAGAACAAGACTTAGAAGGGCCCATCCGAGTTTCGGATGGGCTTTTTCATTTCAGAGCACCTTCAGCACGGCCTACACAATCAGATTAGTCTGAAGCCTCCACTATGTATGGAAGATTCCATGCCTTGCTGACGAACAATGCGAACATTTGTTCAAGTTTTTCAAATCCACTGTAGCGCCGGTTGGTGAGGTAGCAGAACTCGCCCAC
>Ga0315901_10004805_pt1 | contig 16684 bp, 13 predicted proteins | sample LakEriMetagenome_10_FD_203761 | JGI IMG/M metagenome (GOLD analysis project Ga0315901, IMG submission 203761) | Freshwater fungal communities from buoy surface, Lake Erie, Ohio, United States - Buoy 2 MA116 | ecosystem: Environmental > Aquatic > Freshwater > Lake | place: USA: Lake Erie, Ohio...
TCCAATCCATTCGGTTGGTGCGGCAGGCCATGCAGAAGTACCCCACAGCCGGAGGAGAGCATCGCATTCCGTTCAAACAGGCTCAGAAGCTCCCCAGGAAAGAGGTCTACCTCGAAACGGAATGTCCCCGTGGGCAGATGGGTTTCTACCTGATCGGGAACGACAGCAATCTTCCCTGGCGGGCACGGGCCAAGAGTTCTTCGTTCTGCAATCTGTCAGTCACCGAGGCCCTGTGTGCTGGCTGTCTGATTGCCGACATTCCGGCGATCGTGGGCTCGCTTGACATTGTGATGGGAGAGATCGACCGCTGACTGCGGCCAGATCCCGTTGCATTACGGTCACGTCTCTGCCGTGGCAGGCCTATGGTATGTTGCCTCTCTGGATCCAATTGACGGATCCTGGTCTCAATTTTACGTCAGCTGCGTTCCGTCTGGTCTCTGAGGGCGAACCAAGGCTGGGTGATCTGGCAGCCATCAGCTCTGCTGATCGAAGATTTGAAATCCCGCGGACAAATAGAGTTTGAGTGCCGCGGGATGATCATCCGAGCAGGTATGCAGCCAGACTCGGGACGGATTTGTTGACCACGCCTGATTCAGGACCAGCGTCAGCAAACGTCGCCCCAAACCGCAGCCGGTCCACGCGGGGAACAGGCCGAAAAACTTGATCTCGACTTCCGTGCTTTGACGGCGGTCCAATTCGGCAAAGCCGACCAGCCGATCGCCCCGGAAGAGTTGGAGCACCTCGACCCTGGGATCATGAATGATCTCGGACAATTCGAGATCGGTCACCTCATTGCGTGAGTACCAATTCCAAGGCTGTCCTACCGTATTGAACATCCAGCGGTAGTGGGACAGCTCTGGCGCAATCAGCAGTTCGATCGTGAGGAGACGGCCTGCGTCCGGCACAGGACGCACCATCTCGTTCATTTGCGAAGGCTTGCGCTGCTCCAGAAACCACACGGTCATGGAAGGGCGGGGCCGTCCTGAACCGGGCGGCGAGTCATGGATTGGCCTTGGGACGCTTCAGGATCGCCCGCTCGATCGTGTTGATCGCGCGCATCCCAGCACTCTGTCCCTTCACATCACTGAGACCAGACACGACCTCCCAGCCCTCTTCTCCATGCTGGTTCAGGATCTCTTCCGTGGCTCGTACTATCTTGTATTCCCACCTGGTCAGCCCGGGATGGGCGGGGGGCTGGGCCTGGGTCGACTTCAACAGCGTTGGTCCCAGCAGCAGGGTTGTCAAACACAGACCCAGGCATGACAGGGAAGCCAACACACGGGAGGAGCGGGGCATGGGAGGCATCTCCAGACAAGGGACAGGGGAAGTTCAGCTCAACCGCGATTGTATCGGCAATGCCCCAGATTGCAGCAGTCAGCGCCGTCGAGTTCTGTGAGTCCGAATTGGATTGACCAATTCAGTCTTCCGCGGCACTGCCGTCACCGCACATCTTGACGATTTTGGGGTCGAAACGAGCCACAATCTCCACCAGATCCCGCTGCTGTGCCATGACCTCGTCGATACGCTTGTAGGCATAGGGGACTTCATCCGCTCCGGCGGAAAGGACTGTGATTCCCCGCTTCTTCAGGTCATTTTGGACGGCCTTCCAAGTGTAGGTGTCTTTCGCCTTGGTACGCGACATGGCTCGTCCCGCACCATGCGACGCCGACCTCAGGCTGGATTCGTTCCCGCGGCCGCGAACCACGTATCCGGGGTCGGCCATCGATCCGGGAATCACCCCCAGCACACCCAGTCCTGCGGGAGTCGCTCCTTTGCGGTGGACAATCAATTCCCGCCCATCATGAATTTCCTTCCAGGCGAAGTTGTGATGGTTCTCGACGCCCGCGATCTTTTGGGATCCAATCAGTTTTCCCACCAGGCGGTGAATCACGTCATGATTGGCGGCCGCATACTCTCCCATGAGATTCATGGCCGCCCAGTACTCCTGTCCCGCCTCGCTCGCCAAATCAAGCCAGGCGAGGCGACCGAACTCGGTGTATCGCTTCGAGAGCCTTCCTTGGGCAATCGCGGAATAGGTGCTGCAGACGGCGGCTCCGGCTCCCCGGCTTCCCGAATGGCTCAACAGGGCCACATATTCCCCCGCCGCCAAACCGAGATCGGCTGCGGATTCGGCCAGTGTCAGCACACCGAACTCCGCGAAGTGATTCCCCGAACCCGAGGTGCCCAGCTGCTTCCAGGCCTTGTCCTTGTTCTCACGAGTGACCCGACTCACCTGCCAGTCGAGGTCCATCACGGGGTGTTGTTGTGGGCGCTCGTGCTGTCCTCCCACACCAAACCGGGTTCCTTTTTCGAGCGCCTGCTGAAAGATATCGAACTGGTCTTCGAGTGCGGCCGGTGGGAGATCGAACACCGAGAGCTTCATCCGACAGGCGATGTCGACCCCAACCGCGTAGGGAATGACCGCGTTTTCACAAGCGAGAACGCCGCCGATGGGAAGGCCATATCCCACATGAGCATCGGGCATGAGTGCGCCCCGCCGGGAGACTGGTACCAAGCACGATTGCCGCATCTGCGCATGGGCGGCGACATCGATGTCGCTTCCCCAAGTTTGATATGGGGCGGGCGCGGCGGGGGTGTACTCCTGCTCGGCGATCAGTTCCCGGGCGAGTTGACCGAAGTGAGGATCGGCGAGATGTTCGGAGGGGGCCGCGATGACCTGGCGAATGAACTCCTTCAATTGGGAGCCTCGTAATCCTCCGGTTTGGGCGATCGATTGGATCCCCTGGATCGCTTGGGGGATACAGATCTCCGGAACGCCCAGCTTCTTCAATTGAGTCGTGTTCATGCGAAATTCGGGGACCGAGAAGCGACGGGAACGGGGGAGTGCTCGGAATGATTCCCCGCAAAGCCCAGTCTGAGTCTGTTTCCAGTGACACGGTTCAGGCGGTTTGGGTTCGATTCATCGCAACGCTGAGGCAGCGGTCCCACGCCTCTCCCAAAACACTGTGGACATGTGAATCCATTTCGGACTCGAAATTGGATGCGCGCCTGAGGATTCACAGAAAAATCGCACACCAAGAATCGACAGCAACTTGAGTTCTTCGACCCACGGACACCGACCGCACCGTGGATCCTCGACGGTCACAACGCCCTTCCAGACCTTTCCCCGATTCTGCGGACCCTGACGCACGTAAGTCCCGCCGGGGGCCTTCGTCACCTTGAGGTTCTCGGGACCGGCCGAACACATCGACTGTATCGGCTCTCGTCATCCGCGCAGCTGTTCTCGCGCGCACTTCGAGCGATTGCATGTCCCAGCGACTCCGCTCGCCCTTCCAGTGCGCCTGGTGTTGGCTGTCTTCTGGAGTCTTGACGTTCGGGACGAGCATTCCTGGAATGGCCCAAGAGCCCCGTGCCGTTCCCTCCCCGATTTGAGTCGATCAAAGAGACTTGCAATTGGGACGGAACCTCTTTGAGATCGCCGAGTGAGACCCGGCAGATGCCGCGGATATGTCTGCAACCCTGGAACGACTGGAAGATGCTCTGTCGCGGTCGCTCAGGCCAGAATTCCCTGGACCAGATTGCCGTGGATGTCGGTCAGCCGGTAGTCCCTCCCCTGGAACCGATAGGTCAACCGGGTGTGGTCGAAACCGAGGAGATGGAGCAGCGTGGCGTGTAGATCGTGCACGTGGACGGGATCGCTCGCGACCTGGAAACCCAGTTCATCGGTGGTGCCATGGATGTGGCCCGCCTTGATTCCCCCTCCCGCCAGCCACAGGCTGAAACACCGATTGTGGTGATCACGTCCATCATTGCCCCCCTGAACCATCGGAGTACGGCCGAACTCACCCCCCCAAATCACAATCGTATCATTCAGCAGACCGCGCTCCTTGAGATCGAGAATCAATGCGGCACTCGCCTGGTCGGTATCGAGCGAATTCTGCCGGACTCCCGCCGTCAGGTTGCCATGCTGGTCCCAAGCCTCGTGGAACAACTGTACGAAGCGCACCCCGCGTTCCACCAGGCGGCGGGCCAACAGACAGTTCCGGGCGAAATTGGCGTCCTTGGGGTTCTTGATGCCGTAGCGGTCCAAGGTGGCCGGCGTTTCCTGACCGAGGTCCATCAGTTCCGGCGCACTGGTTTGAAGTCGGTAGGCCATCTCATAGCTTTGCACCCGCGAGGCGATCTCCGGATCCCGGACCTGCTGCAGCGCCAGATCGTTGAGTTGACGAAGGGCATCGATCGACTCCCGCTGCGACTCTTGATCGATCCCCGGAGGATTCGAGAGGTAGAGAACGGGATCTCCTGTGTTGCGGAAGGGAATTCCTCCATAGGTCGCGGGGAGGAATCCACACCCGTAGTTGCTTGCGCCGCCACTGGTTCCCTTGGCGCTTGTCAGAACCACATAGCCGGGAAGGTCGGCGGCTTCACTCCCGAGTCCGTACAGTGTCCAGGATCCAAAACTCGGGCGACCGAATTGCTGTGTCCCCGAGTTCATCATGATCTGGGCGGGAGGATGATTGACCGCTTCGGTCTGCATGGTGCGGATCAGGCAGAGTTCGTCAGCGACCTTGGCGGTGTGGGGAAGCACCTCGCTGAGTTCCATGCCGCACTGCCCATGTTTCGCAAAGGAAAACTTGGGGCCCAGGAGTGCGGAATTGGGGTTGATGAAGGCGGCCCGATAACCCTTGAGCAGATCGGCCGGCGGGAGTTGGCCATTGCGCTTGGCCAACTCCGGCTTGAAGTCAAACAGTTCCAGATGGCTGGGAGCGCCCGCCTGGAAGATGTAGATGACCCGTTTGGCACGGGGGGGGTGATGAGGTTCCCGGGGAGCCAGAGGATTGGCCGCCGGCTGGGGGGACTCCGATGCAAGCAGCGAGCGGGCTGCCAACGTGGCCAGACCCAGACCGCAATCACGCAGGAACCATCGTCGGCGGAGCAGTTGGGCGTGCAGCTTTTGGATTTCGGCAGACATGGAAGCCTCAATTCTTCGAAATTGTTTCGTCGAGGTTGAGCAGGACTCTCGACACGAGTGTCCAGGCGGCGGCATCCTGGGGATTGGAACCCGGCGGCAGTTCGGGGAGTTGGGCCGGATTGCCGGTGATGATTTCCCGGGGATTGAGCCAACCCTCCGCGAGTTTGCGCCGGCGTGAGGCGAGCAATTGCTCCAGTGCCCGTCGTTCGTCTGCGGTCGGGGGGCGCAGCGTGCAGAGTCGCCAGGCACGTTCAATCCGTTCCTCATCCGAGGGGCCCGACTCCCGCAGGACCCGCAGGGCCAGCCCGCGGGCTGCCTCCACGAAGATGGTCTCATTTAACCCCGTGAGTGCCGCCAGAGGCGTGTTGGACCGCACCCTTCGGGCACAGGAGAAGTCTCCGTTGGGGGCGTCGAAATTGGACATCACCGGGTCGGGCATCGATCTCTTTCGGAAACCGTAGACTGTCCGCCGATATCGTTCGGGGCCCTCGGCAGGCTTCCAAAAGGCGGGATAGACGTAGTTGTAGTCGAGGACGTTCTGCGGAACGGGGGGAATCACACCGGGCCCCCCGACTCGGTGGTGGATCAACCCCGAGATCGTCAGAGCGATATCGCGCACCACCTCAGCCTCGGCTCGAAAGCGAGGTCCCCGGGCCAGGAAAGCATTCCGGGGATCCCGTTGGAGAGATTCGGGACTGGCGCTCGAGTCTCTCTGGTATGCCTCACTGGTCATAATCAGTTCGATGAGCTGTTTGTGACTCCAACCCCGCTCCATGAACTCAACCGAGAGCCAGTCGAGCAGTTCGCGATGCTCGGGGTAGGGAGAGCGAGTGCCAAAGTCTTCGGCTGTCTCGACCAGTCCATTGCCAAATATCGCCTGCCAAACCCGATTCACGGCGACCCGGGCCGTAAACGGAGACTTGGGATCCGCGAGCCAGCGGGCGAAGGTCAGGCGATTGCGGGGGGCATCCGCCGGGAGTGGATGAAATGCGGCGGGCACATGCGGTTCCACAACCTCGCGCGGCTGATCCCAGTTGCCGCGGTCCAGGAGATGTGTGGGGCGGCGATCGTCCGGGTTTCTCTCCGCGAGATGCAGCACCGTGGTGGCCGCCTGGGGATAGGACTTCCAGAGAGTCGCGATCTCGTCTGTGATGGGCTGCGCCTCGGCGTGTGATTTGCGCCAGGCGGCGAAGACCGCAGCCCGCTCCCCGGCGGATTGTCGCTCGACCTCTTTCGCCAGTGCCAGAACAGCGCCATGATCCACGGGGCCCGCCTTGGGATCTGGACTGCGGGTGAGGCTGATTCGGATACAGCCCGCCATCTCCCCCATTCTCAGGACCACCTTGAATTGAGTTCCGGGAGGACAATTCAAGGGTTGTTCGAACTGGATGACCGCCGCGGACGGGTGGTTTCTCAGCCCCGGTCCCCGATCGGCGGCCCACACGGTTTCGTCAGACCCGTCGATCAGCAGTTCGACTGGGCCCCGCACGCTCTTGCCATTGGCCTGCTTCTGCTCGGGTTCTGAAAAATCGGCCGTGGGGCGAGCCAGCTTCTGTTTCTCGAAGTTCTGTTCTCCCGGCCTGCGGACCAGAACCTCCAATTCCTGAACGGTCCAGGAGCCCTGGCGGGTCCGGCCGGGACCATTCTGAGGCAAATCGCGGTGGTTCAGCACTTCGAGGCGCAGTCCGGTGATCCCCTCCAGAGCCGGAGCGCCGACGAAGAAGACGTCGTTGCTGGTGTGCCCCTTCATCAAAAACGACCGATCCCGTTCCTGGGTCGGATGGTTCAGTCCGCTGATGGAACCCATTTCGATCGCTTCGAGGGGCTCCCAGGCGGCCTGGGACTCGATGATCTGCCGTGACCAGGCGGCCAACTCGGCTATCCAGCCCGGGCGGGCCGCCCGCCAGCGTTCCTCGGCCGCCTCGATTTTGGCGTGCAGTTCCTGGATCTGCCGGTGTTGCTCTGGAGTGTAGACCCAGGACTGGGCCTCATAGGTGTCATTCAGGAACGCGAACAGCCCGTAGTATTCGGTGTGGGTCAGGGGATCGAACTTGTGGGTATGGCACTGCGCGCACTGAGTCGAGAGCCCCATGACGGCCTTGCCCAGGCAGTCGATCCGGTCGAACATTTCAACCATCCGGAACTGTTCCGGCACAATCGCCCCCTCCTCATTGATCATGCTGTTCCTCAGCAGGCCCGTCGCGATGAGCTGTGAGGGGGTGGCGTTGGGAAGCAAGTCTCCGGCAAACTGCTCGATCAGGAATTGATCGTAAGGCAAGTCACGATTGAAGGCTTCGATCACCCAGTCGCGCCAGACCCACTGCTCGCGCTGCAGATCCTTCTCATAACCGTTGGTGTCAGAATAGCGGGCGGCGTCCAGCCAGTGACGGGCCCACTTCTCTCCGAATCGGTCGCTGGCCAGCAATTTGCGAATCGTCGCACTCAGTCCGTCCCGTTCGAATTCAACCAGATCTTCGGGCGAGGGGGGCAGGCCAATGAGATCGAGATAGACCCGACGACAGAGGGCTGCTGAAGAAGCCGGACCGTTGGTGGACAGCCCTGCCCCGGACAGGTCCCGCGAGATGAAGGCGTCAATGGGATGCGTCGGACCCGGAGGAACCTGTGACTTGTGGGGCGGCTGAAAAGCCCAGTGACCAGCGTAGACGGCTCCTTCGGTGATCCATTGTTTCAGCAGCTCAATTTGCCTGCTGTTCAATGGAGTTTTGGCGGACGGCGGCGGCATCTGTTCACTCGGATCATCCGACAGGATTCGCCGCAACAGTTCGCTGGTTAGCGGCTGGCCCGGGATCAGGGCCGGTTCTCCCGAATCCCCTCCCCGCAGTGCGGAATCCCGTTCATCAAGACGCAGTCCACCCTTGCGTTCCTTGGCATCGACTCCGTGGCATTGGGTGCAATGGCCGGCAAGAATCGGCTGGATATCTCGCTGGAAATCAATCGCACCCGACCAGCAGGGAGTGCCGCAGGCAATCAGAAGGGCCAGGGAGGTGAACAGGGACTGCGCAGACATGGGAGGACCTCGGAGGAGCAGCAGGCAGGCATCCAGAGAACCCGCCTCCGACAATTGCACGCTCTTTCAATCGTAGCTTGGCAGGCTCTAGGCAGACAACCGCGCCGCTGCCGCGAGCGAATTGCACAGAACCGTGGACGTTGCCAAAGAGCAAAGAAGAGGTTCGTCGAGACCATGGGGTAGGGAGCGACCCCGGATGGAGGGGGGCAGGCGAAGTGCAGAAACTCCCATCGTTTGTCCGCTGCCAGGCCGGACGAGGAGGGGCTCAGGTGGGATCTGTCGGGCGCGCGGGGGGAACGAGATTGAGGGGTCTGCGAGAAATTTCCCCCAGAGGCCGCAGGTCAATCAGGTGGGCTCCGTGGTGGCTTCCAAACGGGCCGAGCTGACGGTTGTAATCACGCAGTCGCTGCAGGCGTGTCTGGGTTGGAAGTGATCCTGGATGATCACTGTCGGGGGAGTGTCCCCAGAGGATCCGGGATCCATCCACGGCTCGCAATTCGAAGACCCCATCGTCGAAGGAATCTGGCCTGTGGCTCGTCGAAGGAACAACAATGGCGGCCAGTTGCAATTCTTTCCAGAAGGGTTCCAGGATGGCCGCCAGCGCCGAGGCCTGGATGACCAGTGGATCGCCCCAAGGGTGACCGACCATGCCCGGTGCGGTCCGAATCCCCTCGATACGCGGGTAACTCTCGGAGTCGGTCAAAAGTTGTCGTGGTTGCGGTAAAACAACGCCAGACTCGTCGACGGGAAACTCGCCGGAGTCGATGCAGACCAGCGCCAGGGGGCGGCGATAATCGAGTTCGATCGTCACTCGCGGCGGAAATGTCTTGCGTACGGAATGAACCCGCTCGACCCAGGGATTCAGCGAACAGGCATCGTGCAATTCGCGGGTGATGTTCGGATCCATCAAGGAGATCCGGGAAGGAAGCTCGCAGTTGGAGACGATTTCCCGTGTGAAATCTCCGGGAATCCACCGGGGGGGTTGCGTGATGTGGATCTCGCGCCGTTGGAGCTGATATTCGGGGGCCCGAAACAGCGAGTGCCAACTCTCTCGTGCCGGCGCTCCCAGGATTCCACCGAAGGCCGCCAGGGCCCCCAGCATCAGCCAGTGTCGACTCGGCACCGGCCAGCCACTTGAGGCGCCGCCGTCAACTTCAGCAGGACCGACAGAATCGGTGCAGATCGCATCGACTGGTGAGGGGGGTTGGTTCATGGCCGTCGCGGGCTGTCAATCGGAGGCAGTTCCAGTCTGTGGTGGCTGAAGGATAGCACGCGATTTGGCGATTGCGATCTCCGCCTGGAGCGAACCGCTGAGAGTCCCTCGCCGAGCGCAGCCTGTCCGGTTTGAGCGATTGTCGATCCACTGTGCGGTTCATCCCCCCGGAAGAATTCCGGGGATCGGATGAACCGGGTGGGGATCAGGCCGCCCGCCTCTGTTCAAAATGGCCGAGTGCCGCATCGACGCACCATTGACAAAGTGCGTCGAATGAGAGCCCGGCGTGGGCAGCCGCCTTGGGGACCAGGCTATGATCGGTGAATCCAGGAATGGTGTTGATTTCGAGGACGAAGGGACGGCCGAAACAGTCGACCATCAGGTCGACCCGGGCGACGCCGCGGGTCCCAACGGCGAGACATGCCGCGCGGGCGACCCCGGAGACACGGTCGGACATTCCCCCTGGATCGGAATCAAACAGGTAACGGATTTCTTCGGAATGGTACTTCGCATGGAAATCGAAGACCTGTCCGAAACCTGCAATTCGGATGGGGGGAAGGGGGCGGTCGTCGAGCAATCCCACGGTCCATTCATCGCCGAGAATCGCCTGTTCCAGCAGGGCGACCGGTCCCAACGAAAAGGCGAGTTCGCACGCGGAAATCAACGATTCGGGGGAGGTCACCAGGGAGACTCCCAGGCTGGAGCCCTGTTGGTCGGGCTTGACCATGAGAGGATAGCCCAGACGCCCGGCCAGATCGTGCAGGCTGTGCGTAGATTGGGTGTGAGCGATCACCTGCCAGGGGGGAGTGGGAATTCCTGCCTGGACCAGGACTTGCTTGGTCGCTGTCTTGCTGAAGGCCAGTTGAGATTCACGGGGACCACTACCGGTGTAGGGAATTCCCCGGCTCTCGAGAAACGCCTGGGGCCCCCCGTCTTCTCCCCCCGCGCCATGCAGAGCCAGAAACGCCAGGCGAATGTCGCTCCAGCGCAATGAGTCAAAGGGAGTGGTTTCCGGATCGACCTCGGAAACCAAATGTCCCCTGTGCCGGAGTGCTCGGGCGACGGCCGCCCCGCTCTGGAGACTGATCTCCCGTTCGCAGGAGGTTCCGCCAGAAACAACGGCAATGGTCGTTCGATGTGTCGCGTCGATCATCGTTGCTTCCCTGCAACCGAAAACAGAATGCACTGCGGGTTTCGTAGTTGAACAGACGGCGAAAGCCACCTTCCCGGCGACTCCGCAAATCACCAGATCTGGACTTCCAGTTCGAGCTCCACGCCAAACTGCTCTGCCACCTTGGATCGGGCCAGGTCGATCAGTCGCAGGACATCCCGAGCTGTGGCTCCCGAATGCGTCACGATGAAATTTGCATGGCGATCGCTGATCTCGGCGTTGCCAATGCGGGTCCCCTTCAGACCGGCCTGATCGATCAACAGGCCGGCGCTCATGCCCCGGGGATTCTTGAAGATGCAACCTGCCGACTGGAAGACCAGAGGTTGGGTGGCCTTCTTCATGATCCAGAGCTTGCGCATGCGATGGGTGATCGCCTCGTGGCTTTCTGGTGCCAGTTCGAACTCTGCCTCGAGCAAAATCAGTTCATTGAGGCTGGATTCCCGGTAGGAAAAACTGAGCTCCTCACCGTGGCGGGTTCGCTGTTCTCCCGAAGCCGTCAGGACCTCCACAGAACGTACGAACTGCCCGATGTCTCCCGATTTCCCCCCGGCGTTTCCATGCAGGGCTCCCCCGACGGTTCCGGGAATCCCCACCAGCACATCGAGCCCCCCCAGGCCGGCCTTCACCGATTCGGAAATGGCATGGGAGAGCAGGGCACCGGCACCCGCCCGCAATCGATTTCCATCGATCTGGAGCGCACCATGAGCGGCAGCGTTGAGGTGCAGAACGACGCCGCTGACCCCCTCATCCCGAACCAGCAGATTCGAACCGCTGCCAAGGACATGGACCGGAATCTGTTCGTGATGACAGGCCACCACGACGCCGAGCAGTTCGTCCCGCGTGCGAGGCCGAACGAGGAACTGCGCCGGCCCCCCCACCTTGAGCCAGGTATGCTGGGACAATAGCTCATCCCGCTGGGTGATCTCGGCGAAATCTTTGAATGAACGCATGGTGAAGTCGACTGATGTCCCCGGCACCCAGTGTCAGTAGTAGGTCTCCCGAACAGAAAGAATCGTCCAAACTTCGGGGAATCGGGTCAAGTGCGAACAAGGTTTCGCAAGGGGTACCCAAATCGACCACGGTCTGACGCAGCTTTTCCGTCAGGGCCGCAGTCTCGTGGGACGTGGTACTTTCCCTCGCCGCGTAGACCGGGGTGAGAAAGCATCGGTCCAGTCTGGCCAGCGCGGAGGCAAACTCTGCGAACAGGGCTTTGGTCCGTGACATTTGATGAGGCTGAAAAACCCCAATCAGCCGTCGTCCGGGAAAAATTGCCCGGGTTGTCCGGATCGTCGCTTCCACTGCGGTGGGATGATGGGCATAGTCGTCGACCAGGATGCGGTTCTCTGCGCACGAATACACGTCGAATCGTCGGTGGAGACCCGGAAACCGGGCCAGGGCCTCGATCGCCCGGGTCCGAACTCCCGGTTCGTCGAGCGAGGCCTGGAAATCGCACAGTGCCAGAGCGACCAGGGCATTCAGCGCGTTGTGCCTCGGTCCCGGACGCAGTCGGGCCTGGGACCAGAATCGTCCCTCCCTCAGGATCCGAAAATCCAGACCGCTGCTGGTCATGGTGAGACGGTCAAAAGACCAGTTCCAGGGGCCGCCCAGCCCCTCTTCCCCGACGCGAATCCACCGTGCTGAGGTGTGCTTCGTCCAATCCACGGCATCGGCAACCCCCCCCACGGTGACGAGCAGGCCTCCCGGCAGAATACGGGCGGCAAACGACTCGAAGGCCGAATTGAGCGCCTCGGTAGTCGGATAGCAGTCAAAGTGATCGGGCTCGACAGACAGGATGGCCGCCGCCCGGGGGATGTAGTTCAGGAAGCTCCGCTGATATTCACAGCTCTCGACCACCAGGGGCCCCCCCCCGGCATCCCAACCACTGCGGTGCAGTTCCCGAAATTCGGCCCCCACCAGAACACCGGGACGGTGTCCCAGGTGTTGCAGTGTCCAGGCGGTCAGGGCCGTGGCCGTACTCTTGCCATGTGTGCCCGCGATGCAGATGGTGTCCCGATTTGTCTGGAGTTGCCCGACAAACGCCGGATAGCTCAGGTCTGGCAGTTTGCTCGAACGGGCGTGCTGCCGTGCTTCGTCGTGCATCGGCACGGCGACACTGTGGACCATCAGGTTCGGTTGAATCGACAGATTGGGGGGGCCGTCGGGGGCGTCGATCTCGATTCCGAGGTGCTCGAGATGCCGTCGATCGTGGGGTGAGCAGTTGGGATCTCGTCCCGCAAGTTTCCATCCACCGTCGCTCAGGAACTCGGCCAAAGCGCGCATTCCCGAACCGCAGATTCCGACCAGATAGGCACTCGGGCGTCCGGAAACATGGTCCGTGGGAACAGCACGCTCGGTGTTCACAAGGTCGGTCAAAGGAGGTGGGCCTGGGGAAAGAACTTAGGCCGATGGTAATCTTTGGCAAGGGGGTTGCCAAACAGGGTTGCCGAGTCGGTCCGGATCCGGATCAACGCCTGGCGGAGGTCCGCAGGGCTTCTCTGTCAGTCAGCCACTGAATTGCTCACGGGTTGCCAATCTGAATAGACTGCGGAGGGGCGTGAATCAACCGGGCGGAAGAACATGGCGGACTTGGAGATTGGTGGCGGCAACATCTGGGAAGCGGTGGGGACCGAGCAGAATTTTGAGCAACTGGCCCTCAACCGATCGCAAGAGATCCCGGTGATCGTGGATTTCTGGGCTCCCTGGTGCGCCCCGTGTCGGCAATTGACGCCTCTGCTGGAGCGGATCTGCTCCGAGGCTGCGGGTCAGGTCCTGCTGGTGAAGGTGAATGTCGAGGAAGAACCACGCCTCGCCCAGTATTTCGGGGTCCAATCCATTCCCGCGGTGTTTCTGCTGCGGAACGGGCAGATCGCTGATCATTTCACGGGAGTGCAGCCCGAGCCCACGTTGCGAGCCTGGTTGGCACGATTCCTTCCAACGGAGTCCGAAAAACTCTCTGCCGAGGCGTTGGCTTTGGAGTCGTCCGATCCCGCCGCCGCCGAGAGCAAGTATCGGGAGGCACTCTCCGAGTCTCCGAGAAACGACGTGATCAAGTTGGCACTCGCGCGGTTTCTGGTGCGGCAGCACCGCAACTCCGATGCCCGCGCGTTGATTGAAGAGCTGGAACAGCGTGGGTTTCTGGAGCCGGAGGCGCAGGTGCTCCGCGACGAACTCGATCTGCGCGCCGCAGCTGCCGAGTCGGGAGGAGTAACGCAGTGCCGTGCCGCGCTGGCCGCCCAACCCGGCGATCCCAGGTTGATTCTCAATCTGGCCGACGCACTGGGAGCGGCTCAGCAATTCGAAGAGGCCCTTGAGTTGTGCCTGGGGGTTGTCCGCGAAACGGGCGGGGATGATCGGGAACATGCTCGCTCGACGATGGTCAAATTGTTTCATCTGCTGGGAACCGAAGCGGAGCTGACGAGGGTTTATCGTCGGAAACTCGCGAGCGCGTTGTATTAAGATATGGGTGTCTTGATTCGCCGGCACCGATCTTTCATTCTGTGGCCTCGCTCAGAGAATTGTCCCCTCACCGATTCGTGGGATGGGCTGGTGGGTGTTGCAGTGTCTCAGGATTCCAACCGGAGGAGGGAGCCATGACCGATCTGGGCATGCTCGTTGTGTTCTGGCTCTCGACGGCGATGATTGTCTACGCCCAGCTCGGCTATCCCCTGCTGATGAGATTCTGGGCGCGGTTGCGGCCCGAGCGGCCGCGTCCCGCACCCTGCCCAGACGACGAACTGCCCCGGGTGTCTTTGATTATTCCGGCCTACAACGAAGAGGTGGTTCTGAGAGACAAGCTGGAGAACTCGCTGAAGATCGATTACCCCACCGATCGGCTGGAGATTCTCGTCGCGAGTGATGGGAGCCGCGATCGGACTGTGGAGATTGCCCAGGATTTTGCAGGGAGCCAAGTGTTGTTGATTGACAACCAGGTGAACCGCGGCAAAGCCACAGTCTTGAATGAAGCGGTTTTGAGGGCAACGGGCGAGGTGTTGTGTTTGTGCGATGCGAATGTGATGTTTCGCAGTGATGCCCTGCGCACTTTGATTCGCTGGTTGAGAGAACCGCAGGTGGGGGCGGTCACTGGCGATGTGCGACTTCAATGTGGCGATCTGGATTTCGCCGAGGGGGAATCTTTTTATTATCGGCTGGAGAGGCAGCTGCAGTGTGATGAGACCTCCCTGGGTTCGACCATGGGAGTGGATGGCGGGATGTATGTGATTCGTCGGGAGTTGTTTCAGCCGATTCCCACCGACACGGTGCTCGATGACTTTCTCATCTCAATGAATGTGATTCGGGCCGGACGCCAGATCATCTATGATCCCGAAGCCATTGCCCTGGAGAACGGAACCCCCAAATCGTCGGTTGAGTTTCGCCGGCGGGTGCGTGTGGCGGCAGGGGTTTCGCAGACCCTCAAGCGGGGACAGTTTCCCAGCGTTCTCCACCCGGGCGACTTCTTTCGGTGGGTGTCTCACAAGCTGGTGCGTTGGCTGGGGCCTCTGGCATTCATCGCCCTCGCTGTCACCAGCCTGGGGTTGTGGAATTCGGGCTGGATTTATCGACTGGCGGTGATCATTCAGGTCCTGTTCTACCTGTTGGCCCTGTGCGGCTGGCTGGTTCCCGGAGCACTCAGTTTCAGGCCGGTCAATATCGCGTTCTACTTTGTGCTGAGTCATATCGCGCTCGGGATTGGATTGCTCAAGGGGACGTTTTTCCGGCTCTCCGGGCGGTGGAAACGAACCGACCGAAGCCCAATTTCCAAACCAGTCAATTCCGAGGTTTCCGGGCGCTGAGTCAGTTGCCTGGGAGATTTTGCCACCGCCACGTGCGAGGAATTGCCTGCAGCGCGAGTGTCTTTCGGGATGTGGACGGCCGCCACAGGTGGATCCCCGATCTTTGTTGCGGAATGCTTGGAGCCGCGACCCCGGATTCGAGGCGTTACGGCCGGTCGAATCCTGTGCCCGAGAGAGGGGCATCCACCTGGGAGTGACCGACTCTTGTGAAGTGCAACGGCTGCCGGTGAGCGGGAGGCCACTGGCTGTGGAGGAGGCGTCGCACCAGCGACGGGATCAAACTGCTGAAATCGGTCCATTCGTTCGCAAGGATCGTAATGATTCCTCTGAAAACGGCTGTGATCTTGGGGAATATCCAATGGATCGTGGGCAATGGGAGAACTCTTGACAGGGCCGGAGCTGACACGAGTCCGGGGCACTCGCAAGGTTCGCGATGCATGGCTGTCGGCGACACGTTCCCTGGCCGCGGTCGCGAGAGCCTGCAAAGCCCACCTCCGGATCGAAGTGGCAACTCCTGACTCGGCGGGACCGGATTCGGTGCCCTGCCTGGTGTGGTAGCCGCGTTTACGATTTTTACCTCGCCAGGCAACCAGGCCGCGTGTGATCGGTCAGTTTTCCTTGCAAGGCGATTGGATTTTCTGGGGCTTTGGGGGCGTCCAGGTGGATTGGAATCCTGGTTTGGAGAGGCCCGCATGGGGCCGAGAATTGGCCTTTTATTTCTCACGCTGGGTGTCCCCTGTACGCCTGTACTGAGGGGCAGATCCCGCCGATTGCTGCGGCAACAAACCAGAATCTGCGAGGGCAATGGTGGAATGGCAGCAGCCAATCGAACCGCATTCCCACAATCGTGGCCGAAGCGAAAGAGGCTGCAATGCCAGACTGAAATTGCTTCGGGATCCGGCATGGTCCGCTTCCGTAGGCAGCACTTCCATTCCTATCGATCGAGGCTGATTTGTCTGGGGTGACGGTGTTGGGGGATTTGGGATTTTCGACCTCTCACCCGGATTTCAGGATGCGTGCTGACTTGTGTCTGGTCACTCAGATCGTGGAGAATACCGTCACGGATCAATCGCGAGTGACCCGCTGCTTGGGAGGGGGATGAGTGATTGGTTCAGGAAACCCTGGCACTCAACCAACACTCCTCAGCCTGCTGCCTGCCAACTGTTCCCCAGTGCTGAGATTCAGGCTTCTGGTGAGGTGCGGCGGTTGGGTTGGTTGACGAACGGCCCCAAGGCTTTACGGCTCGTGCAGATGTTCTCTGACCTGGTTGACACTTTTCGCCGGCGACCTCCCAGCGTTTGGCGGGGCAGCGCTCATCGCCGTGGGAATTGCACATCCTTTCAGGATCCCAGCGAGGAAAAGATCGTGCCGCCTCTGGGTTGGCGATTGTCGAGGAGAGATCTTGAAAAGGTCGAGCACGCCCGCTTGTCGATTTGCAGGGAGAACCGATTATGATGAAGCGACTATTCGACATCGTGTTTTCTAGTTTTGGGCTCCTGGTGCTGTCACCGGTCTTTGTGCTCTGCGCTATCCTGGTGAAACTGACCTC
>Ga0315901_10004810_pt1 | contig 16673 bp, 13 predicted proteins | sample LakEriMetagenome_10_FD_203761 | JGI IMG/M metagenome (GOLD analysis project Ga0315901, IMG submission 203761) | Freshwater fungal communities from buoy surface, Lake Erie, Ohio, United States - Buoy 2 MA116 | ecosystem: Environmental > Aquatic > Freshwater > Lake | place: USA: Lake Erie, Ohio...
CCATTTTCGAGTCCCTCACCAACTCCATCCTTGATCTATTATCCATGATCTACTACCCATCTCACGCATCCAAGCACCAAAGCTTAGTTTAGCCAATCAGTGGCCGGACTTTGGGGGCCAGCTCATTCTATGCGATCCAGCACAACCTTAGCCTCCGGGTTTCGGAAATGGTTCTCAAACGAGCCGTGTCGATAGACGACTGCATCTGTGACGTGCTTCTCCTGGAGTACGCCAAGCGTCGAAAGCTGAAACAACTTACACAGGCAGTCAAAACGCGGGCCAACAATCTCAAAGGCCTCGATCCCAGGGACCAAGATTCATTTTGGCTACTCATTTATGAGGTCTGGTCAGCGCCGGAATTGCGAAAGAACGAGCAGCATCTACTCGCAGACCTCAAGTCCGCAAAGTTTTCATTCATGCGTTTTTAAAGACTTCGCCGAACCAGTTCTTAATAATGATAACAAATCTCCAACCCACCGAACGCCTTCGAGTCTATGATCTGGTTCGTGAAGCCGGTATCGATGTGTCGGACTGGTCGAATTACAGGTTGCCCAATTCTCCGGAAACCAACCCGAAGTATTGTTATGAATGGTCGTTTATTGGCAGTGAACACGTGGTGGTCTGCGTTTGGTTCGGCGAAATGCAGCAAGATGCCGATGGAATCTTTCAGGAGCTCAACTATCTGGAAATTCCCGCGAATCGGAACTTGAGCGCGGTTCAGAAAAAACGCCGTTGGAGCATGAACCGGGCGTTCCGTACCGCCCACCTAAAGAACCTGCCGTTACGCGTGATCATCGTGGACGGCCCGGTGGACGATAAGGGTGACCGTTCCGTCGAACGCCGCTCCCTCGACGACGAACCATGGCACGTTGCCCGTTACGACGATAATTCCGGCCTGTGCCGCTTGCAACGGGGCGGCAGGACTGATGCTTCCACGGCAACCCGTGACGATGATACCTTCAACGACCTCGTTGGCCTCGATCTGAATCTGCTCGGTCGCGACGAAGCCGAGCGGATTCTTAAAACCGTATCTGGAGTAAAACGCGACCCCGCCGTCCGACGGGCGGTAATCAAACGCTGCAACCGCACCTGCGAGCGTCCCGGTTGCGGAGCGCATCGCGACTACGGCGGATTTCTCGATGTTCACCACATCCTCGGTGCCGAAACAAGTGACCGACCATGGACATGCGTAGCCCTTTGCCCAAACTGCCACCGCGAAGCCCACGCGGCACCCGACCGAGATACCATCAACCTCCGCTTGCTTGAGTTCGCCCGCAAATTTTCACCAATGACCCTATGAACCCGCCCGACCAAAACGACGTATCCACCGCCCTCGGCCTGCTTCGGGACTCCATTTCCGAAGAAGAGCAACGAATCCGCAACGAGGGAGCCAAGGCCATGCAGGAGGGTGACTACGACACCGCCACCTCCGTCATCGAGTTCGCCAAGCGCCTGCTGGCTTTCGAAAAGAAGGTGGAAGGACTCGTGGCAGAATGGGACGAACTCGAAGACCTCCGCGACTCCGCCAGCCCCACCGTGCAGGAAATCGTCAGCAAGCGCTTCTTCGGTAAGCGCAAGAAGGGGGAAATCACCCCTCACACCGCCTTCGACCGCGCCATCCTCGAATCCCTCGTCGAGTTGGGCGGCAGCGCTAAAACCCGTGTCGTCCTTGATCGGGTGGGGGAGAAGATGAAAAGCATCCTCAAACCACTAGACTACGCCGTCCTTCCCTCCGACGGCAAATCGATCCGATGGCGTAACAGCGCCCAATGGGCGCGCAACACCATGGTCAACGAAGACGGCCGGATGAAGAAGACAAAGAACGGCACCTGGGAAATCTCCGACAAGGGCCGGAAGTGGCTCAAAGAGTAGCAAAGAGGCAATCAGGGAGCCCATAAAATGGAAAAACCGCCCGAGTCTTGACTCGCACGGTTTTCCCTGTATTTTAAGGTTGCTACCCCTTGAAAATAAGATCGTCCAAATTTCCGGAAATACAAGCCGGAAGTAGACGCCCCGCGTGCATTGACGCGAAGGCGATGGTTCGTCGTTATCTCAAGAAACTGAGACGCTTAGGATGGTTTTACAACATCAGCGACATGCGGTATGCGCCGTCCATCTATGGAATTTTCGCAGCTTGGGATGCCGAGCGTATCGCCCTCCTCGCCGAACTCCATGGAATTTGTCGAGAGAACCACCTGCTATTAGAGGTGATAAGAAACCAGCAATCCTATACTGGACAATGGTTTAAGACGAGAGCGGAAGCAATGGAAGAGCTTCACAAAACACCTGAATACAAACGCAATAAGAGACGAGCAGAAGCATTGAAGCGGCAACTAGAGCATCAGTTCCGCCGTGAACTGGAATGCCCCCTGAGCACTCGGAATCTGACCCAAAAAGCCTACCACGCTTACCACGAGATTATCCAGCACGAGGCAGAGGCGGCACGAGGACGCGCCTACGCCTTCACCCTCACTCATAATTTCGACAATCGCTCGAATCTCTTAGAAAAGCTTCGCCGTGCTGGGTTCACAGTTCACTGGACCATCGGATGCGTGACTCTTCCCTTCGATGCCGAGCGGGATAATAAACCTAGCGAAGCGCCTCCAGAAGGAGAGAAACCAAAGAGAAAACGTGGTCAGAAATACTTAGAGCGGTTCAAAACCACGGATGATTCCCCCAGGGAAATCCCACACCTTCACGGTCTCGCCGTAGCCACCGACCGTGTTCAAGGCGCACCCAAGGACGTTCTTACCAAAATACTTGGGAAAGAAACCTTCGCGGAACCGATCAAACCCTCAAAACAGAAATTCCGGCACTCCACGAAAGGGGAGAATGCGGAAGGAGAGGCAAAAATCAAGATCACCCGAGCAACAGCACTGGCCGATGGATTCATGGCCTACGCCGTCTATATGGCGAAGAACTACGACGAAACCTGTTCCATCAAGAACCTCAACCGTCATGGCAGCGGCAGAGCCACCCAAAAGCTCAGCAAGTCCGAAAAATCCATGCTCCATCCCCGCCTGACTCACGGCCAGCTCGAAGCCTGGCATCGTGAAAAAGAAGTCATCCGGGCACGCATCGGAGCACCAACGACTGGCAAGCAATGGTGGATACTTAGGCACTGGGAAGAAATCTCCGCAGCCACCAAACTTCCAAGATACAAATACCCCGCAAAAGTTATCCTCAGGGATGGATTCGAGTATACAATTAAGCCAGACTGGGATTACGAATTCCAAACCATAGGAGTTCGATCCGTGGCATGCAGCTTCGAACGCGATCTAACATGGCAAGAAAAGGAAGCCGACCGCATCAGGCTTGGTCTACCCCTCAAGAGCAAGCCCTTCTACCTCAAAACAGGCGGAGAATGCGAACTGGACATCCTTCTCCACCTCGGGCGATTCCGCCGGGTGATCCAGCGCCACGAGTCCCCTGAGTGTCCCGTGTATTCCTTATATTCATGTGACGGCCAAATTCGACCACACATCGACAAACTGCTACCATGCACTGCGGCATGATGCGAAGCTGATACCGGTTTACCTAAATTGAAGACACCTATCGGCAAACCCATGGGCTCACAGGTCTAACCACAGGAAACGACAAAATGCAGGCAACATGGAGAAAAAACAGGGAGGGGGAATGGATGGTGTTTGGGCCATTTACCCTATTGTCCGACCGCAGGGGACCGATAGCTATCAAATTGGCAAACGGAACAATCGAACGCCGAAAAGTGGTTTGGAACTCAAAACCGTTTTCTGTTGATGGGGTTGCCCACTGCTATGCTAGGGTAGAAGAAAAACGCAGGTGTGCATCATGCGGAGGCTACCATCTCCGCGCTGAGGTAAGGAGCCTGTACGGCAAACATAAGGATCTTAGATGGTGCAGGGAGCAGAACGATTGCGATTGTGCAGGATTACTGCAACCGCCGCGAATCTAGCGGCCATGGGTGTTTTCTGATTTCCCACCACTCACACCCTTCCACCACCTGACAGACAATGCCGCACCTTCCCCCGCTACGTTCGTGCCTCACCTCCGCTCCGCCGGTCGTCATAGACTGTCAGCCCCCACAAGATCGGCGTGGGATTGATGCCGGTCAGTCTCTGCAATCCTCACTACATTGCAGCGGCCTTCGACACGATGCGCCGGGCTTCGCTTCCATTTCGTTGCGGTTTCCGTTCCCGCCCGTCATCAAACCCACCATGACACGCGCCGCCGCGTGGGTTTCGCGTTGCTCCAAAAGTGTTTGGGGATGGTCAAAGTTTTTACTACCCATATCTAAAAAAAATCCCTAGGAACTCGCAGCACCCATTGCCAAACGAAAATTTAGCACAGGGTGTTTAACACAGGCATTCAAAAGCCTATACAGCGCGGTTAGCTCAGTGGTAGAGCACCTCCCTGACACGGAGGGGGTCACTGGTTCGAACCCAGTATCGCGCACCATTCTTAAAAGAAGCCGACACTGGTGTCGAAGCAGGGCTGGATTGAAATAAGGATCAAGCGTGACTTCCTCAGCAGAAGCTTAGATGGTCTTTTGACATGGACTTCTTCACACTGTTCGCTGATCCGGATGGCTGGCAGGTATTTGCGTCGGGGCAGGCACAAGGAAAGGTATCTCGTGTCATTGCTGCGGATGGATCGTCCGGAGTTCGATTGGATTATGATTTCCACGGTGGCGGCGGATTTGTTGTTATTCGCCGAGCGATTGCCCTGAGACTGCCGCATACGTTTGAGATTGGTTTCCATTTACGTGGCGAGGGTCCACCGAATCATCTGGAATTCAAAGTGGTATCGCCCGGTGGGGTGAACGTTTGGCGGTATTTGCGTAAGGACTATCAAGTGCCAGGGAATTGGACGGACTTTCGGTTCCATGAGCGCGAGTTACCCTTTGCTTGGGGTCCTGCGGGTGGGGGTGCGCCTTCGGAAGTGGAGGCGGTGGAAATGGTCATTGCCGCGGGTTCGGGAGGAAAGGGCAGTCTGGAGTTGTCGAATGCGTCCCTTGAAGATCAGACGTTACGTTCCCCGCATGCAATAGTTGCTTCCAGTTTTCTAACAAATCATTCGCCGCAGGCGGTATGGGATGGTGAGACATGTGGATGGCGTGCTAGCCCTGATGATCCTGCACCGTGGTGGGCTATCGATTTTGGTCGTAGGCTGCGCTTTGGTGGGTTGGTCATCCGATGGCCGGACGATTTACCACCTCGGGCTTGTGTGGTGGAGTTGTCCGACGATGGGAAAATCTGGACAATGCTGCGCCGCATGGTGCGCGCCGATGGGAACATGAGCCACATTTCCGCGCCTGGCGCTGAGGCCTGTCATTTGCGAGTGGTTTTTGATCATGCCTCGTGCGCTGCGATGTGTCGCGTCGAGATGAAACCTGATGCATTTTCCAGCACGCCGAACGAGTTCATACATTCGCTTGCCGCAGATTATCCGCGGGGATATCATCCTCGTTACTGGCATCGCGAGCAGTCCTATTGGACACCGGTGGGGAGTCCCGAAGGCAGGCGCCGTGCGCTGATTAATGAAGAAGGCATGGTCGAGGTGGATGAAGCCGGGTTTTCGCTGGAGCCATTTGTTCTAACAAACGAAGAGATCATTTCTTGGGCTGATGTTCAAACCAAATGCGCCATGGCGGAGCAAGCTGCGCCGATACCGTCAGTCACATGGAACAAGAGTGATTTGAATCTGGAGATTTTACCATGGGTGGATGGTGCGGGCGATGATCTAACATTGTGTGTCACATATCGATTGAAAGTGACTAAGCTGCACGAGGGCCTACGTCTTGCGCTAGCGATCCGGCCATTCCAGGTGAATCCGCCTTGGCAGGCATTCCGCAACCTGGGCGGTTGCAGTTCGATCACCGCGATCACATGTGAGTCTAATGCTATCCATGTGAACGACCGGTTGGTTTATTCGACGCCTGCTCCTCTTTCTGAGGGAGCTGCATTGTTTGAAGAGGGTGGGGTGTTGAGATTTCTATCACAAGGATTGATGCCACCTGAACAGCAAGTTGATGATTCTAGCGGCTTGGCTTCAGCTGCCATGATCTGGGAACTACCTGCAGGAAAAGATTTATTGGAGCTTACGATTTTCGTGCCGTTCTTTGGATCGAGAAAAACTTTCGTTTCATCGGATCGATCCACAGCACTCGCGCGGTGGCAGAGGAAACTTGGCTTAGTGAAATGGCAGGTGCCGAGTTGCGCAAAGTCGGCTTTCGATTGCCTGCATACCGCCGCCGGGCACATCCTGATCAACCGCGATGGTGCGGCGATCCAGCCTGGCCCGCGCCGCTATACCCGCTCATGGGTAAGAGATTCGGTGATCATGGGGGCTGCTTTGGCTAAGGTTGGCTTGCCTCATGTGATGGATGAATTTATCCGATGGTATGCTTCGTTTCAGCGTGCGGATGGCTTTGTGCCCTGCGTGGTGGACCGCGACGGGGTGGATTGGCTTGTTGAACACGACAGTCACGGACAATTCCTCTGGGGTATACGTGAGGTGTTCCGCGCGGGACAAGATAATGATTTTTTAAGAGAAATCATGCCGCATGCACGCAAGGCTGCGGAATACCTGATAGATCTTCGCGCCCAAAGAATGACCTCGGAATTCCTTGCGGGAGATCGCAAGGCTGAATTTGGGCTTTTGCCGGAATCGGCGAGTCATGAGGGCTATCTTTCTCATCCAGTTCATTCGTATTGGGACGACTTTTGGGGTGTGCGCGGCTTGCAGGCAGCTGCGGATATGGCGGAGGCGGCGGGTTGCAAAGATGAATCGGCACGCTGGTGCACGGAAGCGGATCATTTTCAAAACGACCTTCTCATGTCCTTGAATAAAGTGGTCCGCGAAAAAAATCTCAATTACATCCCTGGATCGATCGAGTGGGCGGACCTTGATCCCACCGCGACCGCCAATGCCATTGGTTTGCTCGACTTTGCAGATGTGCTGCCAGCTGAAGCCATGCATGGAACGCTCGAAGCCTACCTAACTGGGCATCGGGGACGTCATGGTGGTGGCGTAATATGGAATAACTACAGTGCTTATGAGATCCGTCTTATTAGGGCTTTCGTGCGGGTAGGCAAACGTGAGGTTGTTAAAGAATTGTTAGATTTTTTTCTATCCGATCGGCGACCGTGCGAGTGGAATCAATGGCCGGAAATTAGTTGGTTCAATCCGCGTTCTCCGGGGCATCTTGGCGACATACCGCATACTTGGATCGCTGCGGAGTTTATTTTGTCGCTGACATCAATGGTCGTGGATGAACGTGAGGCGTCTGCATCCTTGGTGCTGGCATCAGGTATGCCGTGGAATTGGATTTCTGAGGAAAATGGTTTTTCCGTGAGTGAATTGCCAACGCGGTATGGATCGCTTGAATTTCACATGCGTACGAGTGGCGAGGATGTCATGCATATTGAGATAGCCGATACGATAGCCATGCCTCCCGGAGGTTTGTGGGTGATTCCGCCGCTACCCAAAGGAAGGTGCATGGGTGAACTTAGGGCGACGAGTGGAAGTGGAGAAATTTTAGGACGTGAGTTGCGCATTCATCAACTGCCCTTCGTTACAGAGGTTCACTTGTCTCATGAATCGAATGTCTAACAAAAAATAAGGTTACTGGAATCCGATCTTATTGCAGAGTGATGACGAGGCGGTTTGTGTCTTCCTGCAGGTGCTTGTTCCACTTTTCAATCGGGATGCGCAGGCCGGCTGCGCGGTAACGATTGGTGAGGCGGGAACAGCTCAAGAAATTTCCGTTGAGTTCGACGGATTGTGGGCTGCTGCCAGTTTTTCCCGTATGATAAATCACTTCAATGTCGCAGCCTCCGAGGTTGATGCGCGCGGTGAGACCATCGAGTTCTGGGGGTATACAAGGATCGACGATGAATTGGTCCTTCGTCAGCCTGAGCCCGAGGAAACATTGCACAATCAGGTGTACGGCGAGTCCAGGGCCGCTGGAATAGACGCGCCAGCCACCTTCGAGAGGGATATCACCGCGCAATGCTTTGTCGTATTCGGCAAATGCCTGATAGCGATCCGCAAAGGCGGGGTCGGAGCTGGAATAGTAGCAGTTCGCTTGGCGTGGTGCAGCGGAAGGAATGAGCTCGCGCACGGCGATCGGATTGATTTGGCAGAGGGCGCGAAAAAACTCGGTGGCGTTGCCATGATGGGCGAGGGCCTCGGCGTAGCGGATGTGGGCATGGGTATACATGTTGCCAATTTCCCGTCCGAAGTAGCTCGCGCTTTCGGCGCGTTGGAAGTTTTTCAGTATGCCCCCATGATAGGCCATGGGCTTGTCGAATAAATGCGCACCATCGAGCCCGATGAGATGCACGCGGATGAGATCGAGATGCTTGATCGCCTGTTCTGGAGTGAACATGTCATTGATGATCGCGTGGATCATCGGCAAAAGGCTGTAGGAAAGTCCGGTTGTGCGGTCGCGTGGATGTAGGAGGGCTTCGGTTACCTCATCCGTGTGGAAATAGACGAGCCCGGCGATGACTTCGTCGACAATGAGGGCCTGTTGAAAGGCTTCAATGATACCTGTGGCTTCTGTTTCTAGTAAGGTGGCTCGTTCTGTATGGCCAATTTTTCGGAAGGCTTCGGCCAAGGTCTTGAACGTTTGGTAGTTCAGGGTAACCGTCCACGAACTGCAAAGTTGTTTGCGCATTTCGGGTTTGGCTGGCTGGAGTGAGTCGTTCCAGTCGCCATGGCCATAGGCAGCGAGCACTGTTCCGGGGATTACGCGTCGACGGATTAGATCGAGTGCTCGATCGACATGGACGAGCACGCTGGCTGTTTCGCCGTTACCATCCTTTTGGTAAAAGGGTAGCGGTTCATCTAACAAAGATGCGTCGCCGGTGGTATCGAGATACTGGGCGAGAGCGAGGATGGGCCAATAGACGATGTCGCCGTGCGAGTCGCCGGGGCGGATGTTGCGTTCACGTTCGAAGAACATGAACCACTGCGGCCAGTCGCCATCGGGGTTTTGTTGGCGGAAGACGCGGCATAGCAAGTCTCTAACAGGATCGAAGTGGCCTAATGAAAGCAGCAGTTCGAGTGGTCCTTGGCAGATGTCGCGGGTGCCCCAGCCGCCGCCAGAGTATTGTTCGAGTCCGCGGGGTGAGAGGTAGTGGACGAGCGAGTTTTGAATGAACCAAGGGAAAATTCCGGCAATGCGTTGTGCGGCCAATGCAGACGCTCCGGAATCTGGTGTGGTGATGGTGAGCGTATTGGAAATCGTTTCCCAGAAACCCGGGGATTGGTGAGTTTCCGAAGTCACCAAATTTCCACGTATGGTCAGGGCGGCGCTGATGGATGGTGTGGTGAGTAAACAAACAAACGGTTCGTTGTGCGAGAGCTTGTCTGGATAGAGGAGTTCATCGCCGCCGATCTTTTCGATGGCAGTCAGGGCGTCGGGTTCAATGACAAAATAGCCATTGGGAAAGCGCCGACCGATGTCGCTGTCGGCCACGGCGCGGACGTGAACGGCATTACCGATTTGCTCTCTAACAACTTGGCTTGGTCTCAATCCGTCATCGCCGTTCATGGCGATGTGATGGGAAATCAGAAAGCGAAGCGGAGGACCGGAGAGAACCTCGATACTGAGTCGGAGTTCGTGGTGGGTTTCTGCGGCGGTGGATACCACTTCGATGGTGCCTTCGGCATATTGGTAGATCCAGCGGCAGGCATCGGCTTTCATTGAGAAGGCCGATGGAATTCCTAGCAATTTCCATTCACCATCGATTTCGACGAAGATACGTTGGCCATGGCTGCGGAATAGGCCGAGGTAGCTATGGCATGTGGAAAGGAAGCGGTTGATGCTGACGTGTCCCTGTGTGACCATCGAGTGAAAGACGCCACCCATCCATGCAGTGGATGTTAGAGATGCTTCGTCGGGGATAAGTGCGCTACCGCTTCGCAGGATGTGTCCGTGCGGGCGTAGCACTTTCAGTTCCTTGGCTTTCATTACGACGTGTCCGCCGTCATTCGTGAAAAATGACAAGCATTGTCCATGGTTTGTCTCTTCATGTTGCGGGTTTTCACCAAAGAATCGGCGGGTTTCTTCTTTTGTTAGATCCTGTGCTTGCAAACATGGTGCCGTGGCAAACAACGAGGGACTAGGTGATGAGTTTGGAATCGATTCCGACCAAGACGGGCATGTTGCTTCGGGTAGTTTGAGCACGGCATCGATCTTCGCGAGATCCGTGTCCGATGTCGCTTCGGGATGATAGGCTTCGAACCAAGTGAAAAATCCACGGCTCGATATTTGTCCCGGTTTCAAATCGATGGCCTCATCCTGAATACAGACCATCGAGTGTTCATGTTGCAAGCGGGTTCCTGGTAGTCCTGCAGCTAGGGCGGGTGTTGCGGTGCCAGTCCGTCCCGAAAATGCGTGGAATTGTAGGGCATCGGTGGCATAGGAAACGCCCGATCCGAGGCTGCCGATGAGTGTCCATGGATAACGTCCTCCCATCGATAAGTTCTGGCGGGATGCGATGGATACGCCTTGTGTCGGATGAGTGAGTGGGGAGTGATCGATGTATTGGCTGACGTAGTATTCGTTGATCCTTATCGCGCCGTAATTTGCGATACCGATATCTTGGCTGTGGATGAGATCGCAGTGGATGGATTCCACGCCAGTGTTTTTCAGTTCCACATGCCAGAACCACGCTTGTGCTTCTTGTGACAACAATAGTCGGATGCGGAAAGCGATGTTTCTCCATTGTCCTTGGCCGGTCATGCCGCGTTCGTCGAACTGCCATGTTGCCGGACTGCACGGGCCGAGGAGAGGTATACTTTCGACAGTTTCACCGAGTTGGCGCAGGTGGATGTTGGTCGGTCCGCCTTCGGCTTCGTTGCCGGGAAACAGGTTGATGTTGATGTCGCCGCATTCTATCCGGTGAATCGATCCATTGCTGTTGATTTGGAGCGACAGGCCTGCCGGATTGGATACCGATAAGGGGTAGCTGGGTTTCATGGATGCGGGACTGGTTTTTTTACAAAAGTTGGTCACTACCGCAGCGCTCAGCTTGGTCGACAAACTCGCTGAGTCGCGCCATCACGGAGGCATAGGTGGATATCGCCTGGAACTGGGTGATGATTAGAGAGAATGCACCTAGCAGTGTGGCGAAGGCCATTGCCGATTGGCCGATCACCCCGAACTCCACTTTGCCTTCAATGAACAGTGGGGCAATGATCAGGACCGGGATTAATTGGATCAGGTAGTTGTAGCCGGTGCTGAAGAAGTTGAGGTTGCGGTTGATTCCGATGATGCGGCGGAGGTTGGCAACGAGGCTATCGATGCGTGCGTTGATTTTTTCCTTCACTTCGTTTTCGGTGCCTGAGGCGATGATTTGGTCACCTTCCTTGTCGAGTTGGATGAGATCCGCGCGGAAATTCGCCTCGAAGTCGGACTGCTGGTAATTGAGGCGAATGAGCGGTTTCCCCAGCCAAATGGTCAAGACCGATCCACACATTGCGTAGAGTATCGATACGAGGAAAAGTTTGGGACTGATGTTCCATAAAACCCCTGAGAACGAAAAAATGGTCAGCGTGGCGTTTAAGATCATCAGCACAAAGGAGAGCGTGGTCGTGGTTAGTTGCTTGACGTCCTCGGTCATGCGTTGGTCTGGATTGCTTATCTCGTATTCAAATTTTGAATGTTCGAAAAGATGTCGTTCGATGTAGACTTCGGTGATGCGGCGGGTAAGCCATGCGCGCCAGAGAAGTCCGAGGCGTTCTTCGGTGAAGCGGAACAGAACAGCCACGAGCGTGGATCCACCGAAGACTGCGAGAAACAGCCATGCGTAGCGGGTGAATCCCGCAGAGTTCCTATTTTCGATAGCCGTCATGAAATTTCGACCCACAAAGCTGTTGGTCACATTCATCACGTTCATGCCTATCATCAGGAGCAGTAGTCCTGCGAGCATGAGACGCGCCCTTCCACCAGCGCTCGATCGGAGAAAATTGCTGATGGTACGTATTAAACGTATCAAGGTTTTGTGGTTGATGGCTCCCTTTTCCACGCTCATTGGGTCGGCTTATGATTAAATCTATTACGTTGGGAATCTCAACTGTGCAGAGAATACCCAGAGGCGTTCTTTTTTGGAAAGGGGAAAAGGGAGAAAGTGTCATTATGACTCTCGTTCCCTAATCTTATATGCTTTACCTATTTTTTCCATTTTCCTCAGGTTCGTTGTTGGCAGCATTTTTTGATCTGCCATAGAATTCGCTGAGATGAGCGCGCTATTACTTGATACCAAAGAATTGGCTGCGTTGTTGCGTTTGTTGGACGATGAAACTCCAGAGGTGCGCTCGGTGGTGGTTGATAAATTGAGTCATGTGGGAGGGGATCTGAGTGAGGTGCTTCCGGATATGGCAACGAATCTGAATTCCAAGGAACTGACCATATTGGAGGATATCTTGCGCACGGTGCGTCGTAAGACACTGAGAGAGGAATGGCTGACCCCAAGATTTGGCTCCGCGGCTCTGGAAGAAGATTGGGAACTGTTTGAAAGTCAGCTCCGTTTGATATCAGATTTTCTGCACGACGGGATTTCACTGCGCCAACCGCTTTCGGATGCTTTGGATCTACTCACTGAAGAATTCCAAAACATCTATCCCATTGGAGCCACGGAGAATGATTTGCGAATCTTTCTTTTTGAAGAGGGTAGGCTAGTTGGAAATCACAAGCATTACTACGATCCTAGAAATGGCGATCTGGCGTGGTGCATTTCTTCTGGGATCTCAAATCCCATCGGCCTCGGTGTGATTTATATGCTGATCGGGCAACGGCTCGGTATGGAGATCCAAGGGATTTCTTTTCCGGGGCATTTTTTGTGCAGGATTAGCGAAGATGGCGAACCCATCGTGGTCGATTGCTTTGATGGCGGGAAATTGCACGCCCAACATGTGTTGATCGATCCCACGAACGAGCTCACTCCCGAGCAGCGCTCGCATATCAAGGAGTCCGCTGACCTCGGGACGATTTTGATGAGAATTCTCAACAACCTGATCGATGCTTTAAGACGTGCAGACCGTGAGGAAGACATGGAACTGATTGTGGAAATGCGCGATTCCATGACGAATCAGAAATAGGTTTAAGTAGTTTTTTAGGTCATATTTTTTAACAGAAGGAAACGAAGGAGCGTCGCGCTTAGCTTTCGATATGTATCCTGCGCCGCTGATACTTTTTCAGTGAAATGATATGAAGTCTCACCCAGTGGCGGCGGATTGCATCCGCCCAGCCCATTATTCATCCCACTCGCATCCAGACCTACTTCCATCCTCGCCGACAATTGGGGAGATTTTTACAATCTTTGTCGTGGCTGTGACAAAGATTGTAAATGTGGTTTTTTCTGGAGTGTAGGGAAATGCATGGAAAAACACTCAAGTTCTTTGACAAACTGGCTTTTAATTTTGACCTCTGGTGCGGGTATCCTTACTTAGGTGGCGGTCATGAAGTGTCCTCGATGTGTGCAGCAAATCCATAGAGCTGCGGCATCATGCCCTCAATGTGGGTTTTCGATAGCGGATGCGGATCAGTTATTTGGAAATGAGGAAATCAAGCTGCGCACTTTAACCGATGCCGCTGGGATTTTTCGCCGCCATGAACGCATTTTTCTGGAGGAAGCCATGGATAAAATCGCGCATCGATTTCCACAGATTTTCGTGGCGATCTACACGGGTAGTTTGGGCGAGTCAGGGCATTTGCGGCAATTTGGATTTTGGCTGTTGAATCGGGGCGTGTTTGAAGATGTGCCGATGGAGAAGCCGAATGAAAACGGGATTCTGATTGTGATCGATCCAGATTCAAAGTCAGCGGGAATGACTCACGGTTATTTGTTAGATCCGTATTTGGAGGAGAAGGATAGTTTCGACTGCTTGTCACGTGCACATTCCTATTGGCTGGAGGGTCGTTATGCTGATGGCGCAGTTCGCAGTCTTCGTGCGTTGGAAGATCTTTTGATCAAGCGTTGCCGACAAGCATGCCGGGACACTGAAAAATATGAGCGCAGGTATGGTAAGGTTTCGGCGATGAAGGACGAGGTGAAAAAGCTTCGTAAGCATGATTCCAAACAAGCAACCAAGCACAGGCAGTCCGAAAAGGAGGTGAACCTGTGAAAATTTTCTGTTTCATATTCTTGTTAGGGATTCATGCAGTGATGGCGGCGCCGAAAAAAGAGGTGGCGGTTGAAACGAAAGAGCCAGAAGTTTCAACGACAGAGGACAGCCCATTCGAGAAGATTGAGGTAGCAAGGGTGGATAAGTATTTCGCTAAAAAGCCGACCCAGTTTCTGATCGATCCGCAGGGATTTATCTCAAGTCAGCAACGGAAAAACCTAGATAAGATCCTCAACAATCATGCCGCGGATTCGGCGATTGATTTGTATGTATGTATCTTCGGGAGAAATCAGAAACTTCCGTTAGAAGGTAAACACAATGATTTCTTGAATCGCCATTTTTCCCAAGGAAAACCGGTTGTGATTCTTTATTACTATTATGATCATCCGAATCGCACGGAAATGGTCATGAGTCCGAGCTTGTTAAAAGTCGTTTCGACCTCCGAGCAACAGCGATCGGTTCAGAGCTCCTTGATACGGGCGATGCGAGTCAATGGCTCATTTGAGCAACTGGAAGAGTTTCTGATACAATTTTCAGTTCGCACTTATTGGATGGAACGGATGTTGGAGGAAAGTAAGGGAGTGCCGGAAGTCGTGAATGCGGTGGAGCAAGCAGAGTTGGATCCAGTAGTGAAAAAACCGATCAATGCTTTGGAAATGATTCCTGAGCAATTCAGGGAACTGGCGATCAAGCTTGGCATTGGAGTGGGCTCGTTCGTGATTCTGTGTGGTTTGGTTTATTGGATCAGATCCAGAGCTCGACATAAGTTTCCTGAGTTCGAGGTCGAAGCTCGATTGGGAGGAAGCCATGCGGCGGGTATTGGAGCCGTGGTGAATTTCGCCAGTCCTGCGGTTTCTCCAGCTCGGCAACGTGAACAAGTTCCTGAATATTTACGGCGTGCTTGATTTTTTAAAACTGGGATTGAACCCATGCTTACATAAGGAGAGGGTTGTTGCGGATGAATGAACCCAACACATCGGTGGAAGCTTACGAGCCAGGCTCGGCGGTTAAACTGCCCGGTAAGCTCGGCGAGATGAGCCTGACGATGCAGGTTCTGACCCTTGCGATGTGGCCTCTGTTAGAACAAGTGTTGGCGTTCTTTGTGGGGATGACGGATATCCTGATTGCGGGTCGGATGGCGACAGGAGCGGAAAGGATTCCCATCATGGACGCGATGGCTCTTGGCGGATATGTCGCGTGGTTTTTATTCATTTTCCAAGGTGCGGTGGCGACGGGTGTGATGGCCTTGGTTTCGCGTGCGACGGGTGCTCGTGATTCGAAATTGGCGAGCCTTGGATTGGGGCAAGGCCTGTGGTTGGGTGCGCTCGCAGGGTTTGCGGCGTTTCTGGTTTTACAAGCGGGCACAGATCTTTTGATCCATTGGATGGGACTTACTCCAGAGGCTGCTGTGCATGCGGAAAATTACATCCGTGTGCTCGCATGGTCGGGGCCGATTGCAGGTGCGAACTTTGCGGTGAATGCTGCGTTGCGCGGATCGGGCGATACGAAGACGCCGTTTATTTCGATGTTGGTCGTGAATGTGGTGAATGTGTTCACCAGTGTGCTATTTGTATTTGGTCCTGAGCCTATTGGTGGAATGGGAGTTCAGGGTATTGCGTTAGGAACTGTGGTGGGTTGGATTGCTGGACTTGCGATGGTGGTGGGACAGTTGGCGTTTCGGAAAAGCGAGGGCCTGCGGTGGAGTCGAGAGGCCTTGGTGTTTCATGCTGATACGATTCTGCGCATCTGGCGGGTGGGAGTTCCGCAGGCGATTGAAGTTGCTGGGATGTGGTTGATTCATTCCTACGGATTGCGCGTGATTTCGAATCTCAATCAAGAAGGCGCGCTGGGTGCGCACTTCATGGCGGTTCGGTTAGAATCGATGAGCTTTCTTCCTGGGTTTGCCATCGCTGCTGCTGCGGCGGCACTGACCGGGCAATATCTCGGAGCGGGTTCTAAAGAAATGGCTGTAAAGGTGGTACGTTTCGCATGGAAACTCGCGGCGAGCGTGATGTTTGTGATGGGGGTTTGTTTTGTGCTCGGACGTGAGGCCTTGATCGGAATCCTCGCGCCCGGCAGTGAATTGCACGTGACCTTGGCAGCCCCTTTGCTGTTGGTTTGTGCAATCACCCAACCGTTCTTTGCAACGTGCATCATGCTCAAAACAACCATGCGCGGTGCCGGCGCAACGCGTCTGGTCATGCGTTGGGCGTTTTCGAGTATGCTCTTCTACCGGATTGGTGTGCTGTGGGTGCTATCGAGCTTCAATCTTATCTCTCTAACAGGAGTTTGGATCGTGCTAAGTCTCGATCTAGTCACACAAGCCATCGTTTTCTCCAGACTGCATTTCAAAGGCCATTGGCTGGATACGAAGGTTTAAGGAAGAGTGAATGATGAAGAGTGAAGAGTGAAAGTTATCTTGTTTTCACCACGCATTGCGCCAAGTAGAATGACACCGGGGAGAGCCTTAAAATGAGGCTTTAAGAGGTCGTTGCGCCAGAAAGAATGACACCGGATGAAAACATTATCTGGAATCATGAGTCACGTTAGTAAGA
>Ga0315901_10004814_pt1 | contig 16669 bp, 16 predicted proteins | sample LakEriMetagenome_10_FD_203761 | JGI IMG/M metagenome (GOLD analysis project Ga0315901, IMG submission 203761) | Freshwater fungal communities from buoy surface, Lake Erie, Ohio, United States - Buoy 2 MA116 | ecosystem: Environmental > Aquatic > Freshwater > Lake | place: USA: Lake Erie, Ohio...
ATCCAGGTGCGCACCGGCAGCGCGCCGTGGCCGGCGCCCGAGCCGTCCGGCTGGTGCATCTCGGCCATGAAGATCCACAGGTTCCCGTCGATGCCGATCTCGCCGTCCATCGCCCAGAACCACGTGCGGCTGTCGACCGTCGCCGCATCGCCGATCACGTCGCGACCGCGTCCACCGACGATCGTGAAGCACGTGCCCTGCTGGATCAGACCGGCGTTGTGCGCTGCGTTCGTGGGGCTGCCGTCGGGGACGTCGTTGAGCAGGTTCTCGTCGTTGCTGAAGTGGAGGTCCTGGAACATCCAGAACACCCGACCGTCCGGCAGCGGGTAGGCGCGCGGGTAGTCACCGCCACCGAACCCCTGCGTGGTCGCCGTGGCACCGAGTCCCGGCGCGGCGAACGCGGCGTCGAGCTGGGCCTCGCTCAGGCCTCCCCGTCCGCACCCCGGCGCTGCCTCCGCCGGCGAGGCGCCGGGAACCGGCAGCACCACCGCCGACGCGGCCAGCACCGTCGCCACCATCACGGACACGGGGCGCGTCAGTGCGTGGGGCAGACGTCGGGTGCGGCTCGGGCGTGGGCTCACGTCGGAATCATCGGCAGCGACGGCACGTCACACAAGTCGAGGAGCCGCCCAGGCGGGACGTCGTCGACGTCCCGGCGGGATTCCGGCGACCTCGGGTCAGCGGAGGAGGTCGCCGCAGTACGCGACCGTGCCGCTCACCAGCGCGTGCGGCGCCTCCCACGGCACGAAGTGGCCGCAGTCGCGCAGCAGGAACGGTCCGGTGTGGCGGGCGAACACGGTGGCGGCCATGCGGTCGAACGCCGGGTAGATCACGTGGTCGCTCGGACCGAACAGCACGAGCGTCGGCGTGTGCGCGTTCGGGCCGAGCAGGGTCGGACCGCTGCGGGCCGCCTCGGAGAAGCTGCTCTCGTAGCCCCCGAAACTCGCCCGCAGCTTGGCCGCGTCGGCGAACGGCTCGGTGTGGAAGTCGACCTCGGCCAGGGTCGCGAACGCACCCGGGTGCGCCCAGAACCGGCTCGTGTAGAAGGTGGCGACGTAGCGCCGCCGCATGTCGGGTGTGGCGAGTTCCTCGGCGAGGCCGTCCGGGTCGAGGCCCTGGCGCAGGAAGTAGTCGCTCGCCTCCCGGGCCGGTCGTGTGTCGCGGATGCCGGCCATCGCGTCCTTCAGGTACGGCAGCGGCGAGTTGAACAGCACCATCCGGTCGACCCAGTCGGGATACCGCAGGGCGAGGTCCTGGATCACCGGTCCGCCGAGGTCGCCGCCGAGCAGCACCACCCGCTCGTGACCGAGCACGTCGTGCACCAGCGCGTACAGGTCGAGGGCGTGGCTCGCGACGTCGTGGAACCCGTCGGGGCCGAGTTCGCTGTCACCGAAGCCGCGCAGGTCGGGCACGATCACCTCGAACCCCGCTGCAGCCAGCGGTTCGACCACCTTCCAGAAGATCCGCTTCGTCTCCGGCCAGCCGTGCACGCACACGAGCGGAACGCCGCCCACGCCCTCGCGCACGAAGGCCTGGGCGAAGCCGCGCGGTGACGCGCGGTGCACGACGAAACGGTCGGGATCGATCGAGGGCTCCACGCCGGGCGACCCTACGCGCGTGCCGTCGCCGGCGGACCACCGTGGCAGCATGGCGCCGATGACCCCCGACGAGTTCCGAACCCACGGCAAGGCGCTGATCGACTGGGTGGCCGACTACCTCGAGTCCATCGAGGAGCGGCCCGTCTCACCGGACGTCCGACCCGGCGAGGTCCGGGCGATGCTGCCCGAGCACCCCCCGGCGGAGGCCGAGCCGTTCGAGGCCGTCCTCGCCGACCTCGACCGCGTGATCGTGCCGGGCCTCACCCACTGGCAGCACCCGAGCTTCTTCGCGTTCTTCCCCGGCAACTCGTCGTACGCGTCGATCCTGGGCGAGCTCGTCTCGGCGGGGCTCGGGGTGCAGGGCATGAGCTGGGTGACGAGCCCGGCCTGCACCGAGGTCGAGACGCTGATGATGGACTGGATGGTCGAGCTGCTCGGCCTGCCCGAACGCTTCCGCTCCACGAGTCCCACCGGCGGCGGCGTGATCCACGGGTCGGCGAGCGAGGCCACGCTCGCCTCGATCCTCGCCGCGCGGTGGCGGATCTCGGGCGGCACCGTGAACCGCACGGGCGACACGACCCACCTGGTCGCCTACGCCACGAGCCAGGCGCACTCCAGCATCGAGAAGGGACTCCGCATCGCCGGCATCGGCACCGACCAGCTCCGCGTGGTGCCCCACGACGAGCGGTTCGCGATGCGGGCCGATGCGTTCGCCGAGCTCGTGGCCGCCGACGTCGCGGCCGGCCTCACCCCGTTCTGGGTGTGCTGCAACCACGGCACCACCAGCTCGATGGCGTTCGACCCGACGCCGGAGATCGCCGCGACGGCACACCAGCACGGCATGTGGGTGCACGTCGACGCAGCGATGAGCGGCATCGCCGCGCTCGCCCCCGAGCTGCGCTGGGTGAACCAGGGGCTCGAGCTCGCCGACAGCTACTGCACCAACCCGCACAAGTGGATGGGCGTGGTGTTCGACTGCGACCTCTTCTACACCGCCGACCGTGCCGCGCTGCTCGGCGCGCTCAGCATCCTGCCCGAGTATCTGCGCTCGCAGGCGGCCGAGTCCGGCCAGGCGATCGACTACCGCGACTGGCAGATCCCGCTCGGCCGCCGGTTCCGGGCGCTGAAGCTGTGGTTCACGATCCGCACGGGCGGCGTGGACGACGCCGTCGCGATGATCCGCCGCCACGTCGCCGCCACGCAGGAGCTCGCCGGCCTGGTCCGGGCCGACGACCGCTTCGAGGTCGTCGCACCGCATCCGCTGAACCTGCTCTGCCTGGCCCTGCGCGACGGTGACCGGGCCACCGACGCGCTGATCGAACGGGCCAACGCGACCGGGCGGGCGCTGTTCACCCGCACCGTGCTCGACGGCCGCACCGCCCTCCGGTTCTCGATCGGCGGCCGTACCACCGACGAACGTCACGTCCGGGCGGGTTGGGACCTGCTCAGTTCACTGGCATAACCTGCCGATCACAAACGAACGAACACCCCCGTGCGGGGTCGGGTGGAAGTCCCAACCGGCGGTCACAGCCCGCGAACCCTCGAGTGCTCGCACTCGTGGGCCGACTCGGTGGAAGTCCGAGGCCGACGGTCACAGTCCGGATGGGAGCACGGGATCGATCCGACGCCGCTGTCGTGCGGCCGCCCCGGCCTGTCCGGCGCAGCCGGCCCGACGGTGTCGTCGTCGCTCTCGCGTTCGCCCGCACGGGCTCGAACCGACGATGCAGCACGACCACATCAGCGACACCAGCGCCAGCGACACGAGCGGGAACGACCGCGCCTGGATGCGCCGCGCCCTCGAGGCGGCCGCCACCGCGCGCACCCGCACCGCCCCCAACCCGTGGGTCGGCGCCGTGGTGGTCACCACCGACGGTCGGGTCTTCACCGGTGCCACCGAGCCGCCGGGACAGCGCCACGCCGAACGCGTCGCGCTCGACGCCGCCCGCGAGGCCGGCGCCGACCTCACCGGTGCCACCGTCTACTCCACGCTCGAACCGTGCTCGCACCACGGCCGCACCCCGCCGTGCGCCGAGGCGCTCGTCGCCGCGGGCGTGGGTCGGGTCGTGTCCGCCGTCGGCGACCCCGACCCGAAGGTCGCCGGGCGCGGTCACGAGCTCCTGCGCGCCGCGGGCATCCGCGTCGACCAGGGCGTGCTCGCCGCCGAGGCCGCCGAGCAGCTCGCCGCCTACCTCCACCACCGTCGCACCGGCCGCCCCTACGTGGTGCTGAAGCTCGCGGCGACGCTCGACGGGCGCACCGCCGCGGCCGACGGCACCAGCCAGTGGATCACCGGCCCCGAGGCGCGAGCCGAGGTGCACCGGCTCCGGGCCGAGAGCGGTGCCGTCGTCGTCGGCGCCGGCACCGTGCGCGCCGACGATCCCTCGCTCACCGTCCGCCACGTCGTGGGTCCCGACCCGCGACGCGTGGTGCTCGGCACCGCCCCGGCGGGCGCGAAGGTGCACCCGTGCACCGAGTGGCGCGGGTCGCTCCCCGACCTGCTCGACCACCTCGGCGCCGACGGCGTGCTGCAGGTGCTCGTCGAGGGCGGCGCCAAGGTGGCCGCCTCGTTCCACCGCGCCCGCCTCGTCGATCGCTACGTCATCCACCTCGCCCCTGCGCTGATGGGCGGTGACGACGGGTCGGCCATGCTGTCCGGTCTCGGCGCCGGCACCATCGGCGACCTGTGGCGGGGCCACATCGCCTCGATCCGTCGGCTCGGTCCCGATCTCGAGATCCAGCTCGTCCCCCAGGAGCACCCATGACCCACGAACCGCTCTCCTCCGCCGACGCATCGGCGGAACCGAACCGGAACGACGCTCAACCCGGCCCGAACGACCCGTTCGCCGAGATCGAGGACGTCCTCGCCGCGATCGGCCGCGGCGAGATCGTGGTGATGGTCGACGACGAGGACCGTGAGAACGAGGGCGACCTGATCATGGCCGCCGAGCACGCGACGCCCGAGAAGCTCGCCTTCTTCGTGCGTCACACCAGCGGCGTCGTGTGCGCGCCGCTCACCGGCGCCCGCTGCGAGGAGCTGCGCCTGCCGCTGATGGTGGAGCAGAACACGGAGAGCCACCGCACGGCGTTCACCGACACCGTCGACCTCATCGAGGGCACCACGACCGGCATCTCGGCCGCCGACCGCGCCGCCACGCTGCGAGCACTCGCCGACAGCTCGTACTCGTTCACCGCCTTCGCCCGGCCGGGTCACATCTTCCCGCTGCGGGCCCGCGACGGCGGCGTGCTGAAGCGCGCCGGCCACACCGAGGCAGCGGTCGATCTGGCCCGCATGGCGGGCTGTGCGCCGGTGGGTGTGATCTGCGAGATCACCAACGACGACGGCTCGATGGCGCGCCTGCCCGAGCTGCGCCGCTTCTGCGCCGAGCACGGCCTGCTGCTGTCGTCGATCGCGAAGCTCATCGAGTACCGCCGCCGTCACGAGAAGCTGGTCACCCGCATGGGATCGGCCGCCGTGCCCACCGAGTGGGGCGCGTTCACCTGCGTGGCCTACCGCAGCGAGCTCGACGGCGTGGAGCACCTCGCCTTCGTGCAGGGCGACGTCGATGACGGCGAGCCGGTGCTCGTCCGGGTGCACAGCGAGTGCCTCACCGGCGACGTCTTCGGTTCGCGGCGCTGCGACTGCGGCCCACAGCTCGCCTCGGCCATGGCCCGTGTCGCCGAGGAGGGTCGCGGTGCCGTGGTGTACCTGCGCGGCCACGAGGGCCGCGGCATCGGCATCGGCCACAAGATCCGCGCCTACTCGCTGCAGGACGCCGGCTTCGACACCGTCGACGCGAACCTCGAGCTCGGCCTCCCCGTCGACAGCCGCGAGTACGGCATCGGCGCACAGATCCTGGCCGATCTCGGCGTGAGCCGCCTCCGGTTGATGACGAACAACCCGTCGAAGTACGGCGGTCTCGGCGGCTACGGGCTGTCGGTGGTGGAGCGGGTGGCCCTGCCGACGGTCACCACCCCCGAGAACGTGCAGTATCTGCGCACCAAGCGCGACCGGCTCGGCCACCTGCTCGTGCTCGACGACGACGAGCCGGTGCTCGCGACCGACCCGACCGGACCGACCGGACCGACCGGCCGGACCCCGGCCCACGACCAGAACGGATGACCATGAACGTGATCGAAGGAGACCTGTCCGGGAACGGCATGCGGATCGGCATCGTCTGCAGCCGGTTCAACGAGTTCGTCGTCGAGTCGCTGCTGCGCGGCGCCGAGCGGGGGCTGCGCCGCCACGGCGTCGCTGCCGAGGCGATCGACGTCGTGTGGGTGCCGGGCGCCTACGAGATCCCGCTCGCCGCCCAGGCGATGGCTGCCGGCGGGCGTCACGACGCGGTCGTGGCGCTCGGTGCGGTCATCCGGGGCGCGACCGCCCACTTCGACTACGTCGCCGGGCCGTGTGCGTCGGCGCTCGCGTCGATCCAGGTCGGCACCGGGGTGCCGGTGATGTTCGGCGTGCTCACGGTGGACACGATCGAACAGGCCGTCGAGCGCGCCGGCACGAAGGCCGGCAACAAGGGTGAGGAGGTCGCGATCGGCGCGATCGAGATGGTGTCGGTCCTGCGTCGGCTCCGGGCCTGACACCGGGCCCTGCCCGGCTGCCCGGCTGCCCGGCTGCCCCGCGGCGCGGCTGCCCGGCGGCGCGCCGGACGCCCGGCGGCCACGACTGCCCGTCACAGGTTGCCGTCGCGGCCTGGTCGACGGTTGACTCCGGCCGTCCGTCCCGACGGGGGCGGACGAGAGGAGCACCATGGGTCGAACCCGCCGTGTGCTCGTCGCGGTCACGAGTCTCCTGACCGTCCTCTCGCCGGCCCTCGCCGGCTCCGCCCTCGCCCGTACGGCTCCCGCCCGGTCCGGCCCGGTCCGGTCGGCGGCGGTCGACCTCGCGTTCGTCGAGCGGATGCTGTACGCCGTGCCGCTCGAGCAGTTCGTGCGGATCGCGGCGAGCGGCGACCCCTGGTTCGACTGGTCGACCGACCTCTGCTCGGCCCCGCTCGTCGGATCGACCGGCCGGTCGTTCGACTTCCGGCACGCGTGCCGGCGTCACGACTTCGGCTACCGGAACCTGAAGCTGCTCGAGCGCCGGTACGGCGGCAGCGGCCTCTACTGGAACGGTGCCCGACGGGCCCGGGTCGACGAGCGGTTCACCAGCGACATGCAGGCCCACTGCGGCACGCGGGCCTGGCACGAACGGACCACCTGCCTCGGGTGGGCAGCGGTGTTCACCACGGCGGTGCGGGTGGCCGGCGGGCCCTGACCTCGTCGGTCGGCTGCCGGGAAGGTCACCAGGCCGGTGGCTCCGGCTCGTCCACTCCGTGGACGAGCCGGAGCAACTGGTGGACCATCCGGGCCGTCGCACCCCAGATCGTCTCGTCGGCGAGCTCGAAGAAGTGGATCGGACGCTCGAGCGCGTCGACGCCCCACCACTCCTCGCGATACGTGTCGGCTGCGGCGAGCTCGTCGAGACCGACCCACAGGATCCGGTCGACCTCACCCGGGTGCGGGTGGAGCTCGGGTCGGCGCGACACCGTCGCGACGACGGGCACGATGTGGCTGTTGCTCACCACCGTCGACAGGTGGTCGAGCTCGCCGAGCACGTCGACCAGCGACGGGTCGAGCCCGACCTCCTCCCAGGCCTCGCGGAGCGCACCCTCGGCCGGCGACTCGCTCGGCTCGAGCCGGCCCCCGGGGAAGCTGATCTCACCGCGGTGGTTGCTGAGGTGCTGCGCGCGCTTGGTGAACAGCACCTCGAGCCCCGACGGGGCGTCGTGGACCACGACCAGCACGGCCGACCGACGCGCACCGGGGAAGGGCGGCACGAGCCGGCCCGGTTCGCGGCCCCGCAGGGCGGCCGCCACGTCGTCGGAGCCGATCAGGCGGGGAGACGAGGCCCACGGGGCCGGGCCCCCGAGGCGCCAGCTCGCCGGGCGCGGGATGTGCTGGCGGCCGCCACGCGCGCGCGGCGCCTCGGCGGACACGGCTCAGCCGGGCGTGCCCGACGAGCCGGGAACCCACCCGCTGTCGCGCAGTTCGGCGAGTACGGCGGGCAGACCCGCCGTCTTGAGCTGCGAGAGCACCTTGCCCGGCGCCTCCTCGCCGCGCTCCCACGCATCCCAGGCGGTGATCAACTTGTTCAGGTCGGGGGCTGGGGTCTCGAACGCCATGGTCGCAGGCTACCCCCACCCCGTCAGCTGCAGCCCCGTCAGCTGCAGCCCCGTCAGATGCAGCCCCGTCAGCTGCAGCCCCGTCGGCTCGGGTCGGGTCACGTCCTGTCGGGCCGTTCGCCCCGACGGGCGGCGGTGCGCTTCACGGCGTTGATGCCGTCTCCGACGAAGCGCCCGGCGGCACGCCCCATCCGCACCCCACGGTCGTCGACGGCACCGGTCGCCACGCTCGGCCGGGCCCGCTCCGCGAAGCTGCTCCGCCACCAGACGAACCCGAGCCCAGCGGCGATCCCGAGCATCACGAGACGCAACCCGTCGTCGGCGTCGATCCAGGGCTGCACCGCCAGCACCACCACGGCTGCGATGACGACGAGGTCGAGCACCCGGTGCACCCGCCGGCTGACCAACCGGAACGCCGAGAACGCGGCACCCCGCACCGTCGCCGCGTTGGCGAGCACGAGCAGCCCTGCGAGCGCCGGGGCGACCGGTTCGGGGCTCTGGAGTCCCTGGGCGAGGAGGGCGCCCCCGAGCAGGTACTCGACGATCTGGTGCATCCAGAACGGTTGCTTGCCGGTCGGTGTCCCCACGGGGGCAGGCTAGCGGTGCCGTCCCCCGGCGACCCTCCGGCCGGGGGCCGCCGTCACCTCAGCGGAGCGACGCTCGAGAGCACGAGCGCCGAGGGCCCGGAGCGACCGGTGACCACGGCGAGCAGTGTCGAGCCGTCGGCACCGTCGATCACGCCGACCACGGCCTCGTCGGGCACCAGGTCGGGCCCGTCGGCCTCGACGTGGGTCACCTCGCCGCCGCAGTGCACCACCGTCGCCCCGCAGAGGCGCCACTGGCCGTCGTGGGCGACCACGAGCGCGACCCGCGACCCCGCGTTCATCGCGCCGCCAGGGAGGACGTGGCCGACGGCCTGATCAGGCCCTCGAGGCGGCCGAGTTCGGCCGCGAGCATCCGCTGGTCGCCCGGCGTGATCCTCACGAACCGACCGCGGTTGGCCGCCTCCACGTCGGGATGCGGGCCGAGCACCTCCACGGTCACCACGACCGGGTGGTTTTCGATGCACAGCACGAGGACCAGCTCGACCCCCTCCTCGAGGCGGTGATCGGTGAGCGCGAACGCACAGCCCCCGCGCGAGACGTCGATGGTCTCGCCGGTCAGCATCCGTACTCCCGCGGGCTCGCCCGGATCGGGCACGTACACCTCGACCGGGATCTCGGCCTTCACCCTCGACGCCTGGCGCCGCTGGCTGAACACGAGGCGGGGATTGTCCACGATCAGCATCCGCTGCGAGGGAGACCAGCGGTCGACGCGCAGCTTGCCGTTCAGCACGCCACCTGGTGCCACGGCGGACAGGACGAGCTCGCTGCCCGGCTCGCGCTCCGATGCGAACTGCTTGGCCTTCCGGTCGCACGGGCGCAGCACCGCCACGTCGCCCGACGCCGAGTCGACGGTGAAGACCGAGACGCGGTGGTCACCGGGGGCGCTGATCCGGACGTAGGACCCGGTCAGGGAGTAGAGCTCGCGTCGATCCATGGTGTGGCTACCTGTGACCCACTGTCCGAGCGAAGCCCTGTCCGGCAAGCAGGCTCCCGCACCGACGGTCGCCGGGTCGCTGGGAGGAGAGGACGTCAACCGCGCTGCTCGATGGTGCGAACGGCCCGCACGTCCGGGTCGTCGCCCTCGATCACGACCACGACCACGACCGCCAGCGTCGCCGATGTGGCGGCGCCCAGCACTCCCACGACACTTCCCCCGGGCAGGGCCATCCGTCGGATGACGGGCCGGACCGGCAGCGGCGGTGCACGGGAGTATCCGGCGAAAACGGCGACCGCCCCGATGCCGTGCCTCGGAGTGAGGCCGCACCGGGGCGGTCGGGTCGGACAGGTCAGCCGACGGTCACATCATCCCCATGCCGGGCATGCCGCCCATGCCGCCGCCCGGGGCGGCCGCAGCGGCCTTCTCGGGCTTGTCGGCGACGAGGCACTCGGTGGTGAGCACCAGGGCCGCGATCGACGCCGCGTTCTGCAGCGCCGCACGGGTGACCTTGGCCGGGTCGATGATGCCGGCCTTCACCAGGTCGACCATCTCGCCGGTGGCGGCGTTCAGACCGGTCGAGCCGGTCGCGGCCTCCACCTGCTGCACGGTGACCGCACCCTCGAGGCCGGCGTTGTCGGCGATGAGGCGGGCGGGCGCCACGAGCGACTCCCACACGGTGCGGGCACCGGTGGCCTCGTCGCCGGTGAGGCTCGCGACGACCTCGGCGACGGCGGCGCGGGCACGAACGAGGGCGGTGCCGCCACCGGCGACCACACCCTCCTCGATGGCCGCACGGGTGGCCGAGACGGCGTCCTCGATGCGGTGCTTCTTCTCCTTGAGCTCGACCTCGGTGGCCGCGCCGACCTTGATGACGGCGACGCCGCCGGCCAGCTTGGCGAGGCGCTCCTGGAGCTTCTCGCGGTCCCAGTCGGAGTCGGTGTTCTCGATCTCCGTCTTGATCTGGTTGACGCGACCCTGCACGTCGTCGGCCGAACCGGCACCGTCGACGATGGTGGTGTTGTCCTTGGTGATGATGACGCGCTTGGCACGGCCGAGCAGGTCGAGCGTGACGTTGTCGAGCTTGAGGCCGACCTCTTCGCTGATGACCTGGCCACCCGTGAGGATCGCCATGTCCTGCAGCATCGCCTTGCGGCGGTCGCCGAAGCCCGGCGCCTTCACCGCAGCCGAGTTGAACGTGCCGCGGATCTTGTTGACGACGAGGGTGGCGAGCGCCTCGCCCTCGACGTCCTCGGAGATGATGACCAGCGGACGGCCGGTCTTCATCACGGTCTCGAGCGTGGGCAGCATGGCCTGGACGGTCGAGATCTTGGCGCTGTGGAGCAGGATGTACGGGTCCTCGAGGACCGCCTCCTGGCGCTCCGGGTCGGTCACGAAGTAGGGCGACAGGTAGCCCTTGTCGAACTGCATGCCCTCGGTGAACTCGAGCTCGGTGCCGAAGGTGTTGCTCTCCTCGACGGTGACGACGCCGTCCTTGCCGACCTTGTCGATCGCGTTGGCGATGACCTCGCCCACCGACGCGTCGGCGGCCGAGATGGTGGCGACCGCGGCGATGTCGTTCTTGTCGTCGACCTCGCGGGCCTGCGACTTGATCGACTCGACGGCGGCGGCGACGGCCTTCTCGATGCCCTTCTTCAGACCCATCGGGTTGGCGCCGGCGGCGACGTTGCGCAGGCCGAGGTGCACGAGCGCCTGGGCGAGCACGGTGGCGGTGGTGGTGCCGTCACCCGCGACGTCGTTGGTCTTGGTCGCGACTTCCTTGACGAGCTGGGCGCCCATGTTCTCGAACGGGTCGTCGAGCTCGACCTCCTTCGCGATCGAGACACCGTCGTTGGTGATCGTCGGCGCGCCGAACTTCTTGTCGAGGACGACGTTGCGGCCCTTGGGCCCGAGCGTGACCTTCACGGTGTCGGCCAGCTTGTTCACGCCGGCCTCGAGTGCCCGACGAGCGTCGTCGTCGAACTTCAGCATCTTCGCCATGGGTCAGCTCACTTCTCGACGATCGCGAGCACGTCGCGGCTCGTGAGGATCAGCAGATCCTGGCCGTCGACGGTGACCTCGGTGCCGCCGTACTTCGAGTACAGCACGGTGTCGCCGACCTGGACGCTGAGGGGGGTGTGTGCGCCCTTGTCGTCGCTCCAGCGGCCCGGGCCGACGGCGATGACGGAACCCTGCTGCGGCTTCTCCTTGGCGGTGTCGGGGATCACCAGACCGGACGCAGTGGTCTGCTCGGCCTCGTTGGGCTTCACGACGATCCGATCGTCAAGCGGCTTGAGTGACATGGTGCAGGCCTCCATTGGCTGTGACACGTGGTTCTGTGGACTGAACGGATGGAACGGTGTGAGCGGCGCTTAGCACTCGACCGTCGCGAGTGCCAAGGTTACGCGACGAACCCGCCCGTTAGCAACCGGGGCCCGCGAGTGCTAACGGCGCCCGACCGGGTCGGACCGGACCCCGACCGGGCCGGTGCGGCCCGAGTTCCTCCGCAACTTCCTCCGCAACTTCCTCCGCAACTTCCTCCGCGACGTCCTCTGCGAGTTCCTCCGCGAGTTCCCCCGTGGCGGCGCAGGTGCGACAATCGCAGACGTGGCACGCCGGGCCGACCGTGACGGGCGTGGGGGACCCTCGGGCACGACCGCGATCGAGTTCCTCCCGCCCGACGAGCACGCGTTCGGCGGCGCGGACGGCACCACCTTCCACGGCCTCGACGACGAGCCGGACTGGGGCGCCGACCCCGACGACGACACCCCTCGGTCGCGCTGGGCCACCCTGGTCGCCGCGCTCACGGTGGTCGGGCTGCTCACCGCCGGCGTCGTCGCCGCGGCCCCCTGGGCCGGCGACGACCCGGCCACGGCACCCACCACGGTGCCGACCACCCTGCCGGTGGCCCCACCCACGACCTCGGACCGCGGCACCGACGGACGCGACACCGTCACCACCGCTCCGGCACCGATCGACCCGACGGTGCGCGGCTGGTTGCTCGACCCGCCCGTGGCCGGGCAGCGGCTCGTGGCGTTGGCCGATCCCGGCCAGTTCGTCGACCCCCTGCCGCTCGGGTGGGGCGAGGTGTGGGCCTCGCCGGACGCCACCCGCACCACCGGGCGCTGGATCTCGATCACGGTGCTGGAGGATCGCGGGCGCGAGCCGTTCGACCCGGTGGACGCAGCAGCGATCCCGGTCGACGACGCCGGTCGGCCGGCCCGAGCGGTCTTCGCCCGCGACGGGGTGCTCCAGCTGCAACTGCTGCGCGACGGCGACGCCGCCCCTCGGTTCGTCACGATCGACGCGTTCGGGTTCACGGTGCCCGGGCTGCTGGAGCTCGCCGCCGGGCTCACGCTCGACACCGGCCGACCGGGCGCCGACGACGACCGGCCGGTCGTGGGCCGACCCGAGCTGCTCGACGGGCTCGAGCGGATCGCGGCCGAGCCGACCTCGATCGACCTCGTCGACGCCGTGTTCTTCGGGTCCCGTCCCGGTGCCAGCGCCTGGTACGAGGGTCCCGACCCTCGCGACGTCACCCTGCTGGTCGACCGGCCGGCCGGCAGCGTCGACCGCCGACTGGAGGCCCTCGCGTTCACGAGCGGCCTGCGCGACGGCGCTGCGACGTGGGCGCTGTTCGACGGCTTCCGGCCCGACGACTACGCCGTCGGCGAACGTGCCGTCGAGCAGTTCGACCTGCGGGTGGTGCGCTTCACGACGGGCGGCGACGAGGTGGTGCTGGTCACCACGCTCGCGGGCGGCGCGCTGCCCGCGTTGCTCGACGACGTCCGCCGCGTGACCGCCGAGGAGTGGGCGGAGGCCCGCGACCGCTCGATGGAGACGCCCGGCTTCACCGAACTGCCACGCGACGACGCACGGACGACGATCGGATCCGGCACGTTGGCCGACGGGTCCGACTGGTCGGTCGACGTGTTCGCCCCCAGCGGTGACGTGACGGCCGAGGTCCGCGGCTTCGTGCTCGCCCCCCGACCGCTCACGTCGGTCATCGGCACCGACCGCGAGGGTGCCATCGGCTCGATCGTGCTCGACGGCGCGGCCGTCGTGGTGGGTGCCTCCTCGGTGGAGGGCGCCCAGCTGCGCATCCGTTCGTCGGACGGGTCGGTGACCCAGCGCTCGCTCACCGCGGTCACCGCACCCGACGAGCCGCCGACCGAACCGGGGCGGCTCGACGAGTCGTTCTGGACGTCGTGGGAGGGAGCGTCGATGGTGGCGGTCGCGGTGGAACCCACCGTGGCCGGCACACCGTTCGCCGCGGAGATCGTCGGCCCCGACGGCACCGTGCTCACCTCGTTCGACCCGTGGCTGCTCGGTGGTGACGTGTGATCGAGTTCCTGCCGCCGCGCGACGACGCCTTCGGTCCGGCCGACGCCGACGACTTCGTCGGGTTCGACGGCGACGACGCCGGCTTCGACGACGAACCGCCGCGGTCGCGCTGGCTCACCCTGCTCGCCGGCCTGGCCGTCGTGGGGCTGCTCGCGGTCGGGGTGATCGCTGCGGCCCCCTGGGCCGGCGACGAGGCCGCGACCGCGCCCAGCACCACCGAGCCCGCCCCCACCACCACGGTCGACCGCCGTCCCGCGTCGATCACCGTCCCCACCGAACCCACGCTGCCGAGCGACGTCCCCACCGAACCGGCCGGCTGGATCCCCGTCGACGGCTCGAGGTGGGCGCCGAACTACGTGTTCTCCTTCGGTGAGGAGGCGGATGCGTTCGCGTGGAACGGGTTCCGGAGCGGCGCCGTGCTGTACACCTCGCGCGACGAGGTCGGGCGCACGTCGGGCCGCTGGATCGCCGTGGTGCCGAGCCAACCGGGCATGGACACCGCCCAGCTCCGGGCCGGTGGCGTCGAGACGACGGCAGGCGACCGCCGCGTGGTGGTGTCGTCGGCACCCGACGGCGTGGTGCGGGTGGAGGTCGCCCCGTGGACGACGGCGGCCACGTCCCCTCGCGGACCGGCGGTCACGATCACCGCGTTCGGCATCGACCTCGCCGCGATGCTGTCGGTCGCGGCCACCGTCGAGCTCGACTGGGACAGCACCGGCGTCGGGGCGCGGGTCGCCGACGTGACCGCGTCGCTCGGCCCCGGTGGCCCACTCGACGGGCTCGAACCGGTGCCGGTGAACGACCTCGCGATCAACCCGTGGGCGGAGCACCTCGGTACGTCGCTCAGCTGGACCGACGTCGTCGACACGCGGGGCGGCCAGTGGGCGGGCGTTCGCCTGTACCGGCCCGACCCGGTCGGCGCCGTGGTCCAGCGGCTCCTGCTCGTGCGGCCGGTCCCGGCCGACGAGCTCACCCTCGACGTCGAGCGTCGCGTCGACGAGCTCGCCCGTCGCGGCCTGCGGGTGGAGCTCGGCGTGCTCGAGTCGAACGGGTTCACGATCGTCGACGTCCCGCTCGCCGACGGCACCCGGCTCGCCGTGACCGGCCCGGACGACCTGGTCGACCTCCTCGACCTGGTGGCCGACCTGCGGCCCGCCACCGACGACGAGTGGATCGAGCTCGTCACGGCCAGCGTGAACGGCGGCCTGCAACCCGACATGTCGTCGATGCCGGACGTCCGGCAGACGACCATCGGTGGGGGCGGACAGTGGTCGGCCGACGTGACCGGTTCGTGGTTGTCGATCGGCGGTCCGGACGGTGGGACGTGGGAGGCGTTCACCCACGGCCAGGGTCCGCAGCTCGTCGAGTACCGCACCTTCGGGGTCGCCTATCTCCTCGCCATCACCACCTTCCCGAACGAGGCGCGTCGCATCGTCGTCACGCAGGAGGCCACCGAACCGCAGGAGGCGAAGCTGGTCGAGATCCCCGGCACCGGCGTGCTCGCCGCCGTGGTCGAGCTCGACGCATCGCTGCCCTACACGGTGCGGTGGAGCGACGCCGACGAGCTGCCGGTGGAGGGTCCGATCGACGCCGCCGCGTCCACCGCGTCGGCCGCGTCCACCGCGTCGTTGCCGTGATCGAGTTCCTCCCACCCCGCGACGGCGCCTTCGGCGACCGCGACGCCGCCGACTTCGTCGGCCTCGACGGATTCGACGACGACGACTTCGACGACGAGCCAGATGAGGAGCCGCGCTCGCCCTGGCTCACCGCGCTCGCCGCGCTCGCCGTCGCCGGCCTCCTCGCCGGCGGTGTGATCGCCGCCGCCCCCTGGGACGGCGACGACGCATCGCCCCCGACCACTGCGGTGACCGAGACATCGTCACCGACCGCCACCACTGCGCCGGCCGCACCGGACGCACTCGAGACGGACGATCCGTTGCTGCCGTCGTCGCTGGAACGGCCACCCGGCTGGCTGCCCACCGGCGACGGTGCCGGCTTCGTCGTCGCCGGTGCCACGTCGTCGACCGGCTCCGGATCCGCCGGTGATGCGTTCGCGTTCTGGTCGACCGAGGGAGCCACGCGTACCTCCGGTCGATGGCTCGCGATCGACGAGATCCCGACCGACTACGCCGAACTCCGGCGCGACGCCACGGTGATCGACGTCAGCCGCACCGACGGGACCTGGCCGGCACTTCTCACCAGCTCCGACGACGGCGTGGTCGAGCTCGCCGTCGCCCGCACCGATCCGCTGCTGCCATGGTTCGCGCTGACCGGGTACGGGTGGTCGCTGGGCGAGCTCCTCACCCTCGCCGCCGACGTCGAGGTCGAGCCCGGCTCGATCAGCTACCCGGACGACCTGGTGGCCGATGGCGGACCGCTCAGCGAGCTCGTCGAGACCTACAACGGCACGACCGACTGGGATCCGGGCGCCACGGTCACCGGTCGGGGCCGCGCCTTCACCTGGCTCGGCAGCAACCGCACCGGAGCACAGGCCGCCGTGGTCGTCTCCGCCGTCGCCACCCCGTCGTTGTTCATCGCACAGTTCATGGTCCGCGTCCCCGTCGAGGACACCGCGCTGCGGCGGGCCGAACTCGATGCGATCAACGACCTCGCCCGAGCCGGGCGCCAGGTGTCGTTGTTCCGCGCCGCCCGCGACCCCAGCGCGATCGGTGCCGTCTGGTACGACGGCGGTGGCAACGAGGTGATGGTGGTGTCGAACGGTCGAACGGGTGAACTGCTCGACCTCGTCGCATCACTCGAGCAGGCCTCCCCCGACGAGTGGGCCGCGGCGATGGCCGACGAGGGGACCCCGACCGGCATCGACGATCGGCCAGTACCCGTCGGCGGTTCGATCAACGAAGGCTGGTCGGTCCAGGTCTCGTCGAGCTCGATGTGGATCAGCGCCAGTGACGGCTGGCTGAGCACCCGCTACCCGCCGACCGAGGGACGAGCTGCGACCCGCTACGCCAACACCGAGGCCGCCTACCTCGTGGTCGTCGACGCCACGCGCGGCGG
>Ga0315901_10004815_pt1 | contig 16668 bp, 15 predicted proteins | sample LakEriMetagenome_10_FD_203761 | JGI IMG/M metagenome (GOLD analysis project Ga0315901, IMG submission 203761) | Freshwater fungal communities from buoy surface, Lake Erie, Ohio, United States - Buoy 2 MA116 | ecosystem: Environmental > Aquatic > Freshwater > Lake | place: USA: Lake Erie, Ohio...
TCTATACCTACATGGTCTAAGTTGGCCGTAAACGGCCCGTACCTGTCTAGGTCTGATGCGAGGTACATAGTCTTATTGCAGGATTTCTACATACAGTGACGGTGTTACAAGGACAGTTGACATATAAAGACTTAGTTCCGCGGTCTATTCCGAGAAGGGGACTTTGTGGACTTGTTGGTTCCAGTCCTGGATTTCGGACTTTTTTTATTCTTGGCGCTATGAAGTTCACGGACTTCTTCATAAGTCTTATCGGTAGTCCCCAAATAGAATTTTCGAACGGTCTGAGGGTCGGTCCAACTGCCCTGCTCTAGAAGCTGTCTTTCTGTATAGCCCCATTCATCAGCAGCAGTCTGACCAAATCGGTCTCTCAGGCTGTGTAATGTGAATCTACTTAGGCTTCTACTTTTCCCTTTGGCATCAACCTCAGGGGGCATCTTCCAACCCAAAGCCACAAAAGTCCTTGTCAGTTCCTTACCACTGAAATCATTTAAGTTAATTGGATTCCCTTTACTGTCAGGGAAAATGAGGGCCAGTGGGTTCGTCCCAGCAGCCTGTTCCTTTAATGCCTCATTGATTCTTTGACGGAACCATTTACGGATATCAAAACCGGTGGCAATACTTTCAACAGGAGGAATAAGTACGGAGCGAAACTTTCGATTCTTTGTCGTGGCGTGCGATTTTTTATCCTGGGATGAGGGCAACTGCCACTTCACTCGAACAACATCATCTGCCAGGTCGACCAGGTTTCCTAAGCCCTTTTCGTGAACCTCTCTCGAAGCTGTAAATACGAGCGTCTCATTGGCTCTGGTCCCTAAGTTGGCTGAGATATGTACTAGAGCGCGCCCAAATTTGTAGTGTTTTTGGAGTTCTTCGGCCATATCTACTACCTGGTCATGACTTGGCACTACCCCTCCTAGTCTGTCTTGAGTACCAAAATGAATCTTTGATTGCTCCCGCCGTGAGCGTGGAGCCTTGTAATTTGAGCCTTTTGGTGGCGACCAAACAACTGTCTTGATTGAGTCATACTGGTTTTGTGTAAAAAAACCAGTTCCAATCCCCCATTGCACAAAAGTTTTTGTTACGCCAATTATCGTTTTGGCTCGTATTGGTGAACCAGTGGCTTCGTTTAGAAATCGCCTAACAACACTTGCATTTAAATCCGAACATTTCAATTTTTCTTTTTTTGCCATTTTAATTAGATGTGCAAAATCTTCCCTACGATTCTTCGGTGTCTTTCCATCCCAATTTGAATTGGGGCCGCCTTGTGAAATGTAGTTTTCAATTGTTTCTGCTAAAAAGTCATTAGAGTTTTCAGGTAAGCCCATTGCTCCTAATTGCAAACTTTCAATTTCCACATTGAGAGCGATTAGCGCTGCATAAATCTCTGCATCGTTATCGCGTGCTTTCTTTTCTTTTGGTAAGCCATTGATACTTACTCTGAGTCTCCAAGATTTGCTCTTTGTTGATGGAGGCGTCAGAGTTACGGAATCGAACACGACTTTGCTGCCATTCTTTCGGGCATTACTGAGCGCTTTTACGATTGACTTAGGTGGTGTTATTGGTGCGCGTCTAGTGGTCTTCATGAATTAACTATTCTTAGAGGCTTTGAACGAATCGACTTGGGAATGTAATTGGTATTGGGAACCAGTTTGGCAGTAAGTGCAATCTCACCTTTTGCTCTAGCGCGTAAATAGAACTTCACTTCGTCTGCAAACCATCTGCGATTTCTAAGTTGATTTGCAATTGGCCCCGGGAATTTCGGCTCGTTCACTAAACGCCGTACGGCGCCCTTTGAGGTACGAAGGAAATTAGCGATTTCCTCGAGCCCCCAAACCTCTTGAGGCTCTGGGTAGGTATTATTTAAATACGTCCCTGGAACACCTTGTGACTGATACATGCCTTAAGATTATCATGGAATCGTAAGGGCAACCATATGACCTTGGGAGTATCTTCTGGTTATTTGGCCCAATCTGACCTATTCTGGGGGCTATGAGCATAGAGGGCCTTTTGCCGACCTTTATGGCCTTTCGAGGCAATGAGTCGGTCACGATTCATGAATTGGGCTCGAAGGGGGAGTTCCCTGGACTCGCTGGCGTTCTCGCATCCCGGCATAAAGACGATTCATTCCACATTCTCAACACGACACTTCTTTCGTGGGGGGATATACCTGTGGCAAGACCGGCAGTAACCGCGTTCCCAGACAGCATTGATTCCGCAAGTAAGTGGCTTGACCCCTTCTTCTCAATTGGCAAAGAGACCATTTCTCCTGAGTCTGTTTATGCAGCTTACTCACGCGCCACAGCAAGGAAGCTTCTCACTGGTCACTTACTCGCTGTTCTTTACTCAAGCTTTCTAACAGAGCCCGTTTCTACGGCTAGACCGGACTTGAGAGGTGCAAGCAATAAGGAATTTAAGCTCAAGTCTTCTCGGAGGGAGCCGTCTATCACGAGTATGACTGCAAGGAATTACCGTCTGCTGACTGAGTGGTTAGAAAGCTCACCCCTACAGGCTCTGGCGAGTTTAGAGGGAGTGCGTGTTGTTACGATTCGAAATAGATTGCAAGCTGCTAGAGACCAAGGTCTGATTGCAAATCCAGGGCCCGGTAAAAGAAGTGCTCGTAAGCTTTGAGTTTATAGCTTCTGTTAATAGAGCGCATTATTCGAAATCGTAGCTACGAGCTCCATAAAATTGGACTTGTGCAGATTGACGTTACGTTTGACTTTCGAACTGATTCGAGGGGAAAAGACCCCGATAGTGCAAGTAGTTCACTAAAAGCGATGCACGCTAAGTTATGGTCAAAACCACTTCCCAATGGTGAAATCCTCCAATTATCCGATAAGGGCCCAGGCCCATACCTGACATATGTGGGAAGTATGGGCAAACACTTTCTATCGAGTGACTCAATCGCTAACTCTTACGCCAATAGAAAGCGACTTTCAAGTCTTCTAAATGAGATTGAACCTAGCCTTGTTTCAAGTTTTAGAAACCTTAACTCGACACTCGGCGCTTTTATTGTCTTTCCGGGAAACAGAATAAACGGAAAAGCGACTATAAACGGTGAGCGTGGCTTTAATAATCTAATAGCTGACAGGTTTGACTTAACCTTGGAATGTATTCGCCGTCATTACTTGGGTGCTGATAGCCCTCTTGAAGCTGTATTGAACAGATACGGTGAATTTTTTTCTCTTTTTGACAACTTTAAGTTCTACGTCGACTACTTCTTACTAAATGACCTTGTTTCTAAAGACTATTCTGTTGTTAGGTATTTCAACTCTATTCCCGAAGTGTTTGTCGATTCCCCGGTGCCAGATAGCGTTGAAAGCTATTTGATGTACCGTGAAGGCTCGATGGCATTTGTGAGAAACCGAAATGTAAGAATTGAAAGATGGGCAAAAAATGGGCAATAAATTTTCTCAACATTGACACTTGGCTAGAAAATCTTGTTTTTGAGCGGAGACGAGAGGATTTGAACCTCCGATTCCCTTTCGGGAAAACCTCATTAGCAGTGAGGCGCCCGTGTCCTACCCAGGTGCCATCTCCTTCAATTTACGCATCTTACAGGCATCCAGGGTCGGTTAAGTTCCTGCAATTCACGCCAAGTGATGGGCAAAACTTGGGCAAAAAATAGCGTCAACAACGCGGCCCGACTTATCTCGTCCCTTGCATAATAGTTCTATGCCCTCTAAGTTCAAAAATAAATGTGAAGTTGTTGGATGTGAAAACTCGAGTTCGGCATGGGGTATTTATGGCTACGTTTGCGAGTCCCATACGTCAAGAGGTTTCTATCAACATGACCATATGGAAATGTACCCACCCGAACTGCGTTTTCTGTACTTTATATATTCCAACTCACTACAAGCCTTAAAGATTGGAGTTGGTCAATATGGGAGATTGAGGCAGATTCAGCTTTCTGGCCGAATAGACCCTGTAAGTAAAAAATTCATTCCATCTGGTTGGAAACTCCTTAAATTGGCAGGCTTTGGACGCCAAGAAGGAGCTTTAGAAAATGACAATAGAAGACTACTGGAAGCAGAGCAGCGAGTTTTGAAATTCTGGCTCTCGTCATCTAATCAAGGTCCATATTTATCAAATGAGCAAATGGGTATTGATAAGAGCAGTAATTCACCTATTGGTGGCGCTTCAGAAACAGTTAAGCTTGGAAGTGTATGTGAGATTCAGACTTGGTTTGAAGTTACTAGCACTCAAGGTTACTTGGGTGAAGTTCTACTCTTTAGAGGTTTTGACGTTACCCCGAAAATGTCGCGCAAACTTAGGTGTATTGATAAATCCTACAAATGTAAATGTAATTAATATGCTTACTGATATTGATTTTAAATTAAAGCAAGCTCAATTAATTACAGCGTCGCATCTAGTTTTGGACCAAGTATGACACGACAAGAATTCTTTTTTTGTGTAGGAATTTGTCCTTGGAATCAAAACGCCCCAATCGCACTTATAACAATCACGGTATAATTTTTCAGGATGCTCCAAACAAATGTAACGACCGCTGCTATCACCTGTCTTCACCATTGGTTTCTCACATTCCATACACTTTGGAGCTCGAAAATCGCAAAGTGGAGTGTTTGAGCAATATGAACCTTTTGAGTTGATACTGACAAGAATGCGACCTACTGTACATACAGGGCATTTACTGTTCTTTGCCGAATCCACACCATAATGTTTGCCTAGTTGATTTTCGAACATCTCTGTTGTAAAAAGTGACGGAGCCGCTATTGGACTTATTAAATGAACCTCTCGAATAGCCCTAGTAAGAGCGACATAGAAAAGTCGTCTCTCTTCTCCATGCTCATGTAAGTCTTTTTCTGGCATCACAAGTCTCATGACGGGGTCATCCTCTATCGTTGATGGAAATCCCCTAAAGTCCTGAATCAAGTCTGTGACAATCACATAATCGGCCTCTAGGCCCTTTGCCGCATGGATACTACTTACCGAAATAGGACCTTCCCACAAGCCTTCTAGTTCTTTCTCTTTTGGAAGATTGCTCCGATAGCGTGCGAGCACCCTCAGAGAGAGACTTGGGTCTTGGGCTGCCTGTCCAATTCTGTCTATCACAAGCCTAATATTCTCAAGAGTCTCGGTTATCTCTGTGTCCCAGTGAAAAATGACCTCACCTTGAAGTCCTAATTCAGATTGTGAAACCACTTTCTTCTCTAGTTGAAGTGGATTCTTCAATATAAATTCTCTGGAGATATCCGCGATTTTCTGTGGAAGTCGATAAGTATTTGTTAGGTCCACACGTTTTCTGTGACGTTTAGGTTTGCTTGTATCTCGCATAATAGAAACATCACTTCCGCTGAATCGATAAATTGATTGCCAATCGTCTCCCACGCAGGTCAATTCAAGTTTGGGATTTGCTATCTGCATCGCCTTGATTAGTCGACTCCTATCTGCAGAAATGTCTTGAAACTCATCTACTAAGACGTGGGAGTACTCAAAGGGCGAGTCACCGCTTTCAATTCTGTCTGCCGCACCATGAATTAGCTCCGCAAAGTCAGGAAGCCTGCGATTCTCTAATTCCTTTTCATAAGCATCTAAAAAGTACTTGAATACTTGTACAAAAGCTCTATCTCTAGAGTTTTCAGCAATTCTGGTTAAGTCTGTAGAGGTGAGGCGTCTTGCTCGAACATGCCCAAGGAATTGCTCACAAATCTTCAGAAATCTAGATTGATACCCTATCTTATTGGCGTGCTCAAGAATCTCTTGTGAACTCATCGGCCGCAACTCGTATCCAAAAGCTTTCAGTCTATTTGACAATATAAAAATTAGATTTTCATCTAGCAATTCATGGAAATAAAGGTCAATTAGCTCTGTGCCGTATTTCTTGTGAATGCTCTTCTTCCATTGAATACCGTCTTTGTACGCCTCTGCATTAATCCCAGGAGCAACACCTCCAAATCGGTCGATTCCGAAGTATTCAATCCAAACCTTCGGTTTACCTTTTTGCGCTACCACAAAATCAGGACGATGTCGGTCTCTGGGTGATTCGCAGTTGTATAACTCCTCGTACTTGAAATCGATTTGGTTTACAAAGAGAAAATTTGAAATCAGCCACTCTCCGTGGCTCTTCACCACTTGGTCATTCAGCGTCCTGGGGATGGTCGCTCTAACATAAGCTGAATAATCGTTTAGGTCTTTAAAGTCCTTAAACGGTCGTGTGGGCACAATTTCTTTCGAAAAGTACTTTGCAAGTTCTTTTTCAGTGTCCTGGTCTAGTCTCTGATGAAGGATGTTCGAGAGAAATCGCGAAACTTCCCCTTCTTCTCCAAAAGTTACGCCTGTTCGTTGTCCATTCACATTTACCACCGAAAGTCCAAAACTATGGAAAGTCTTTGCTGTTATTTCTATTCCTGAAGCCTTTGTGCGATTTGATAATTCATCAGCTGCATCCTTATTGTATGCAAGCATCAAAACCTTATCGTGGTTCGCCCGTTTTGAATTTACCAAGTACTTTGCACGTCCCACTAAAACGAAGGTTTTTCCAGAACCTGCACCAGCAACCACTAAAGTCTCTTTTGCATGAGAAGTTGCTGCGGACAGCTGTTCCGTGGAAAGTTCAATCTCCTTAGGAACTTCTACTAGCTCGCGAAATCTGTTTTTATCTCTTCTTTCCAGATATGAGCGTTTGATACTTACAAGTTGAATCGCACTATATTGCGCTCGCTCTACTCTTCGAGTAATTCTCTGGCGTAGCCTTGTAAACATTCTTTATACCGTTCCCACAAATTCCATTTCATGCCAGCAGTCGATACAGATGGCGATTAGCTTTCTCTTGCGCTTACCGAATAGCCAGTATTTTCTGCGACCAAGCACTGCATCCATTCGGTCATTTCCACTTTTACAGTTTGGGCAATACCAAAGAAGTTCGGTCATGGACCAATGGTATGCACTAGGGGAGGTATAAAACCATTGTGCGCTGGCCATAATTTTGGTTATACCTAGACACTCGACTAAAGCTTTCTGAGCTTGTCAGTGCCCTGTAATAGATTTGAATCTCTAAATAATGGAGGTTGGGAGAGAGCCTTGTATTTTGCGGTGCCACATCTAGCAAGGATTGCAGTCTATTTATCCCTTTATAATATTTTAACCTGGAGCATAGATTGGATTCGTTTCAATATTGGTTACTTTGGGCCTTCTTTCATGGCGTTAATTCCTCAGATAGCACTAACTGTATGGTTAGCGCTTCTTATAAAAAGATATGAAGTGTTTCAATATAAGATTCTCGCTCCTATAATTGCAATTACTCTCTGGGCTTTCACGCTAATTGTGAATTCATGGGAGCTAATATTTTCGAATGTCGAGTTACCATGGTCGTGGAATTACAACCTCTTGGATACTCTTGGATTTCCCATTCTTGAAATGCAGTACGGCGGAGCTGCTCCACTACTTGGACTATTTCATTCCAATCAAGGCGACTTAAATGTAAAGTCAGATTGGTATTTTGACGGAGGCATTCTCTTTTCTTGGCTTAGTTTCAATATAATCACTCTAATATTGATTATTTTTACTTCACGCATAGCTATCCAAGATAGACGAGATGGAACTTTTCGGTGACCACAAAACGAGATGTCAAGAAAAAGGAAGCATGTGTTAAATGTGGAACGAAGAAGCGCTCCTTGGTTGAGCGAAAAATGTGTCTTGAATGCTATCGACGTACATCAAAACTCTGCTCGCGCTGCGGAAAAGTATTCTCACCTCGTAGGCCACGACAAAGGAACTGCCTGAAATGTTTTAAGAAAGGTAAATCTGTTTGGATTTCAAGTTCGGCGGGGCTCCCAGGACTGGGAAGAAGAAGTTAAACTTTTTTTCTCAGCCAGTTTAACGTCGTTTCAAAAACTCAATCTTTGGCAAATCAACGCCAGACAGAAAATTCCCAATCCTTCACTTAAGTAACTCCCATTTCTCAAGATACTTATCCATCCAACCACTTGGAGCGTATTTGTTAGACAACCTTGGTTCATTACTGATAGCACGCATGGAATTATCGTTATGTTTCTGGCCCTTCTTACCTGGAGTCTTTAGCCAAAGAGCGTGACCAGTCCTAATAATTTTTGCGACCGTTTTTGCAGGTATCACATAAACGCTTGGATTATCTTCCCCTAGGTCTACAAAACAATAGAAGAGATTAGGGTCGTCAATTTCTTCATGCTTGGCATCCATTGCCCATCTTTTTTTGGCACCTACGCCAGAGCGGGTTTTAACTTGTATGAGAAGGGGTTTACCTCCATCTAAAGGGTTTACAAGTATGTCTGCTTTGCGCACTCCACGTGGCGCTTGCGATGCCAGTAGTCCGCGTGCGAGGAGTCGGCTAAGTACTAAATGTTCACCCGCGGCTCCAATTAATTGTTTGTCTTTCTTTTTCGTTTTCATGACGGCGGTTGCGCCTTTGCTCCTTTAGCAGAGTTGCACCCAAGGTGGGCAGATTGCAGATTCGAATATGTGTGATTGCCTCCAGCGGCAAGAGGAAGTCTGTGGTCAATGGTCGCTCTTTGCGGGTCGTAGGGAGATGAGACTGTTTTTGGAATTGGCCTGAAACAAATCTGGCAAACCCAACGGTCGCGTGCAAATATCGAGTCAGGCTCAATTAGTTCTACTCGACCCTTCTTCCCTAATTCGACCATCCGTCGGCGAGCCGACTCTGCCATTTCTATTGCCCATGAAGTTGCCATGACTAAAACCTAATACTTTTACTCGTACGGTCAAGGTACATAGTGCATCTACTTCTTTGGTCGCTTTATCTCTCGCAGGTAACCTTCAAAGCGCTCAAGAAGATTTGAAGTTCTCCTCTTAAGTCCCAATTGGTTCATCCACCTTCTCAACAACTCCTCATGGTTGAGATTCGGCATTGATGAAACTAGAGAGTTCAAAATTGTAAATTCATAATCTTTATTGACGTCTCCAAAAACACTTTCCTCTTCAACTTTTGCGGCTTTTACCGCGGGCATCTCATCGTCTTTTTCACGTTTTTTGTTAATTGCCGACTGATACGCATCCAAAATTCTCTTAATTTCTCTCTCTGGGTTATCCCACCAATCGGTAGACCAGACGCGTACAAACGACCACCCTTTTCGCTCAAGCACATCTTGTCGGAGCCAGTCTCGCTCACGAGCGTAAGGTGAGGAGTGATAAGTCCACCCATCCGCCTCTATAGCTAAAACGTACTTATTGTTTTTAGGATGTCTTATTGCAAAATCTATTTTGTATTTTGAATCGCCAACTTGGCAGTCCACAGCTAAACCTCTTTGAGTTAAGGCATCAAAAATCTCCTGTTCGAAAGGAGACTGAGGTACGGAGTAGCCTTCTGCGATTTCTTCTAATCGACCTGAATTCTCCATGAAACTTAAGAATGACTTAAATAGGGCAATGCTTCGTGACTTACTTCTTGATAAGTCTATGTCAGTGCTCTTCAGGGATGTAATCAAGTGAAGAGAACTCTTTGCTCTACTTGCTGAAACATTCAATCTTCGCTCGCCTCCTGCATTATTCAATGTGCCGAACTGAAGCAAAACATCACCTTGAAGATTGGGGGCGTAGCCAGGTGAAATTATGATTGCATCGCGTTCATCACCTTGGACTCTTTCAATGTTCTTTATAAAGAATTTCTCGCGTCGCGCATTCCACTCTGTTTTCCATGAGTAGAAATCGCTATCTTGTCTTTCAAGCAAATTAAATGCATCCTGAAGGCGAATTGCGTGTCTGCTACCAAAGGCAATGACACCAAGACTTAGCTCGGGGTTCAATTTGATGTGTTTCTTGACCTCTTTGATTACTTCTTGAATCTCTACTTCATTTGGCTGCCCCATTGACTGAGTTTTCACTCCAGGCAAATAGGTATAGCGCAGTACCGTCTCTGAGTCCTTAGTTATAGAGGGGAATGAAAAAAGTTCTTCATTTGCCTCTTTATATATATGAAAATTAGACCAAGAAATCAATCTCTCGTCTTTGCTACGGTAATGAAGTCTCAGAGGTTTTATATTCCCGCCTGTTGCTGGCAAAACAGAAGCCACAGCATCAAGAATTGATTCCATATCTTGAGTTTGAAGATTTAAACCTTCGATTTCGTTTTCATCAAAGTCACCTGTGCCTGCTTGGGATTGGCCAACTGTGGTCGGGGGGAGTTGATATCGGTCTCCCGCTACTACAACTTGTTTGCCTCTATAGATGGCAGTAATTGCATTCTCTGGCTTGATTTGACTTGCCTCATCAAATATTACGATGTCAAACATACCTTCCCTGGTTGGCAAAAGTTTTGAAACAGCCAGAGGGGACATAGCAAAGCACGGCTTTATAGTGAGTATGTCACTCGTGGCCTTATCCACTAGCTCTCGAAAAGGAAGATATCCCCTGCTCTTCTTTGCTTCAGAATGAAGGACTTGTCGACCATCTGAAGTTGATGAAGAAAATCTTTTGTTCACACTGTTGATAATCTTCTTTGGAGTCGTATCAAGCTTCTTTTCATCTAGGCGATGGAAGTCGCTTATTGCAGATTCCATAGAGGAGCCTCTTGTCAGTAATTCTGGATGATTCGCGATTTGCCGTTTCAAATTCTCGGAATACCAGAGATACTCCCAAAGAAGTAATGATTGTTGACGTTCATAGCCTCTTTCAGAAATGCATTCAATTAGACCATTTAGTTGCGCCGCATCAAAATAGTTTCTTGCCTCGATGATATTAGGCGCCTTTGAAAGGTAAAAGAATTCTCCTGAAATCTCATCTAGTCCTTCAGAAAACTCTCTTTGCGGAGATGCAAAGAGGGAGAGATTCCTAAAAATGCTCTCAAGTTGCGAACGTAAAGTATCTATGCGACTTACATTCAAAATTGAGCCTTCTAAATCGATGCTGGAGTCAAAGAGAGATTGCTCTTTTCCACCCATTGATTGCCAATTCGTGAAAGCTGTTGAAAAGTTCGCCAGAGACGCTCTCATCTCTTTTGCTGAAATTTTCGTTTTGTCGAGACGAATTTCACCAAGAGTGGCACGCTCTTTAGCCCTCTGTAAAAATCCCTTAATCAGGGATAGTTGCTTGGTTCTACAAAAAGTTCTTAAGTTCTCATACGCGGGCATCAGCTCCAGGATTTCGGAGGTCTTTTCAACATTCCATTCTTTCAGTGCCCGTCTTGCAGATTCAAATGCAGTCAGGGTATCCCTTATCCACAAAAAGTCGTCTTGAGGTTTGCTACGTATTTTCCGACTAACCTCAATTATGTTCAGATACTCCCTCGACCGCACGATTCCTTTTAGTTCATTGAATATCTGGATTGCACTATCAGCTTTTTGTGAAGTATCTAATTTGCTTGCAATCTCATGTATGAGGGGGCTCCTATCGCCGTCTTCAAAATAACCCCAATCAAATAGGTTTTCAATGTGGCTAGAAATCAAATCTCTTTGCTTACTAGAGATGCTTTGAATATTTGGGACAAATATATTGAGTTCCTCGGCATTCAAAATTTGCATTTCGGCTCTTAATTCGCCGATAGTTTTTAGCAAGTCCCAAACGCTTAGGGATGTTTCGCTCTCCGCATTAATATCAGTAGTGCTATGAAGCCACTTCCACCTTTCCTGAAGAGCTTTTTTGGCCTTGAATAGTCGTTCACTATCTAGACTTGATAAGTCTGGAGCGAATTCGTGTGTCTTAAGTGCCTTAGTAAGATTCTTGGCAACGGTTTTTCGGTCTGGCTCGCCATGTAAATCAAGAACGATGCTATCTAGTCCTTTATCACCTAGCCTTTCTAGTACGGCATCTATGGCTGCTCGTTTTTCAGCAACGAACAAAACGGTTTTACCTTGAGCTGCAGACTCTGCAATAACATTTGCGATTGTTTGGCTTTTTCCAGTTCCTGGAGGGCCCTGAACTACGAGGTTCTTTCCGCCCATAATTGCGCTAATCGCGGAATGTTGTGAGCTATCAACTGAAAAAACCAGGCTTTCTTGGGCAGGACTTAACACAGAGAGTTCTTCAACATCTTTTTCTTCTCCACGTTCGCTCATTTGTTTCCGATGCGAATCGATACCAGCGAGAGCTCCCAGCACTATGTGATTTGTCCCTGTTGTTTCAATTCTCTGCAAATCCATGACCATGGGGTAATACTGGAAAGCGAAGTTTCCGAGAAGGGTCCTGTCGATAATTCGGAAACCTGGAACTGTTTCTTTTATCTTTGAGACCATCTTTTTCATACCGTCTGAACCAATTGATAATGACTCTGCGTCTATCTCAAAAACTGACCTTTCTACCCCGAACTCCTTTTCCAAATATAGGCACAGCGCTTCATTGAGGATAGGTTCCTGGATTCTTGTAAGAGCGAAATCACTATTACCTTTTGCTATTGCTTCTATCTTTGTTTGGTAAAGAATTACTGGAGCATTTGGAATTGAGGTAGTACCCCCGAGCTTTGGTTGCCATGTAGCAAACCCTTTAGCCACAAAACAAGTGTCAATATTTCTTTCATCATTGTCTTCTCTTGTTTTTCGATAAACCGACTCAAACTTTCTCAACCTAGTGGCCCAGAGGCGCACATAATCGTTTTCATCCTCTTCGGGTGATTCATCATTTACGGAATCCACACCAGCAATTTTCTGAGCGGCAGCAGGATTTATCTTTGCAATTAACCGTGAGTAAATCGAGGAAACTTTAATCCTGGAACCCGCTAAGAAGGCCTCGATAACAGATTCGTCACACCACTCGTCATCTAGATTGACATCACCGACCTTCTTTTCCTTGTAGAAAATTTGGCGATTGTTTCCATCAAAAGAAACTAGGCGCTTCCGCCACAAATCAATGGCAGCGAGAATGAGTTTGCGTCCTTCTGTCAGGGACTCAAAAGTTGCCAAACTCTCCCCCTAAATCTCGTGTACTTGGCCTGGTAAGACAAAGTCTATTTGCGAAATAGTAGGCCGTGATGGGGACAATCAGATTTGTGCTCTTGTAGGGGAATTTCGCTGAGCTAGCCTGCATAAATCCCGAAATTTGGCCGTTCTTGTCCTTTACAAGTCCACTCTTATGTCTTGACGGACCCACTCCCTAAACTTGCCGCCATGAACAGTTCGCCAAATTGGGCCTCTCTGGCTGTTGTCAGTTTTGAACAGAAATATGGTTACTCGATTGAAGCCATTTCCATCAACACCCAATCATGCTCCCTCGCAGGGGCATGGGATTTTGAAACTCTGGATGAACCTGAAGTCGGAAATATTCTCGAGCAGAGACTTATCGTCACTTCTGGGATTACAAACAGAGACAATTTTGCAGAGAAATATTCTTCAAGCGGGGTCGATTTGAAAACTTTTATAACTGATGCTTCTAGTGCTGCACAAGATGGAGTAACTAGATTTGGTGAATATCTAAACCAAAACGAAAAAGACTATTCAGCATACATGGCCATCCCACCTTTAGAGCGAAAGCTGCTTCCTAAGGTCGTAAAGAAGAAGCTAGAGCCGATACACGCACACTCTTGGAAATTGGATTTTGATGAATTAAGGCCAGAACTCACCCTTAGGCAATTAGGGAAACGAGACTCGATTGATGGCACTCCTCCGAATATGAAGCGCGTGATTGCAACTTCTTGGCTTGTAAAACACTTGGTAGACAGATGGCGGGAAGACGAGGTCGAGAGAACTTCACGTGGATACTTATATCCAGAAGGACGAGACCTTCAAATATTTCCTACTTCTTGGATGCGAATCTTGGTCGGCTTGAAGGAAAATGCAAGAAACTGATGTCTAGTTTTGTTGCAATTGATTACGAGACAGCTAACTCGAGCTATGAGAGCGTGTGCGCAATTGGTGCCACAGTTGTTTTGGATGGCAAAATTACCTCGAGTATCTACTCCCTAATAAAGCCACCGAAAGAGCACTTTTTCTTTGATTCATTTAACGTCAGCATTCATGGAATTACAGAAAAAGATGTGAAAAGTGCTCCTGGTTTCGAGAAAATTTGGCAAGAGATTGAAGAGGTGATTGCCTCGTATAATTTGCCAATCGCGTGTCACTATGCAGGTTTTGATATCCGTGTAACCGAAGCCATGTTGCACTACTTTGAACGAGACTTCCAAAATATTCGTTTTTATGACACGTGTACAGTTTCCCGAAAAATCTGGCCAGAATTAATAAATTTCAAACTTAACACAATTTCAGGCCACTTGGGCATAAATCTTGAGCATCACAATGCCAAATCAGACGCACAAGCTTGTGCATTGATTGCCTTGAAACACATGGAATTGCTTTCATTACCGTCGCTTTCCGATATTGCAAAGAGTTTTGGTTATGACTTGGGTATTTTGAGTTCCAGTGGGGTTAAAACTATGTCTGAATTCAAGCGCTATGAAAATACTCGCTCTTATCCACGAGAAAGTGGGTCGGATTCGTCTAAAGATGTTCTGCCTGACCGAGAAGTAAACGTGGGGAGTGACCTTTTTGGGATGAGCATTGTTTTTACTGGAGCACTTACTTCAATGGGAAGAAAGGAGGCGATTCAAAGAGCTGTGAATAATGGAGCAACCGTGGTCTCAGCCGTTAGCAAAAAGACTGACTTTCTTGTCGTTGGCATCAGTGATTTTCTGGATTTTGAGAAAGGTATCAAAACAAACAAATTGAAGGATGCCGAGCTAGTCAAACAAAAGGGATATGGAATCTCAATAATTGACGAAGAAGACTTCCTGAGGATGACTACATAAGGGCTACTGCCCTATTTTCGTGGGGCTACCTGTATTTCTCACCTGACTACTCTCTTTTCTTCCGCGGCTTTAACCCTGGGGGGGCCCAATCGCAATTTAATTGCCATGGGTAGCAGGTCTTCTCGGATACATCTTGCATCTTTTTCTGAATCGTTAGAAGTTGAGATATCTGCGTGTAGGCCTTGTTCGAACCTTTATCAGCCTTCGGCGGGCTTTTTGGTTCAGGCGGAATATATTTGAATTGTTCGCTTCTAGAGTTGCTCTTTTGGTTTTGGCTACTGTTCATCGAGCACTTAACTGACTTTCTGCAAGACGGGGAATTTCATGAACTCGATGGAACTTATCACTTGAATTCATGTATGAAGTTCTATCCAAGTCTATAAAATATTGGACGTCTTCACTGTTATCAGGTACCACATGAGCAATTTCCGCTTTTGCAGTAGACAAATTTTCCCTTGTTATCATATATGTTCGTCCTTTGAAGTTAGTTGTCCAACAAATTGATGAATCTGGTCCATGGTAATTCGACGCGACCTTCCAATATGGACAGACTCAAGTTGATGGCTATTCATGAGGTTATAGACCTGTGAGCGACTAATGCTCATTATTCTTGCGACCTCCTGAGGTGTGTATAGAACAGGTAATTGGTTCATTAATTTCTCCATTTCGTTATTGCTATGCTGACATAGAAAGATGTTCTTGTACGCCTAAAGTCGATAATGCTTGAGAAGCAACCCATGGAAGTACTTCCCCAACTGCGAAATCCAAATAAACTGACGACTTAGATTCAAAATCCAGAGGTTCTCCGAGTCTTAATCCAGCTTTGAGGGCCAAGACTTCATACTCCCGAAGAGTTCTATCGTTGATATCAACGTTTGCGCCCAATGACTTAGATAGCGCTATTCCTAATAGGGTTTGCCCCTTAATTCCAGGGGCTAATCGCCGGATTTCATCTAAAACATGAAGGTTACCTTTTTCGCCAGAAATCTTAATTGGCTCGTACAAATTGCTCATTTGGATTCGCTCCCAAAGCCACGGAAAAACCTTCTTGTTCCTGATATCGGCCAAAGTTCTAAGGCCAACTTTTTTCAACATCGGTGTTCTTGCCTGTAATTCGAATCGCAACCAGTTCTCTTCTCTCCCGTCCACAATAATTTGTTTGTTATATATCTGACTTCTCATTCGTTTGGGACTTCCCCAGGCAATGGTGTTAATTACTCCATAATCGTTTCGGTAGAGAATGTCATTTGGTGTGTATTTCTTTCGTACTGCTATCAAGTTTGCTACCCGGCAATCTGGGTAAGGCGAGAGAACATCTCGAGCCGGGTCTAGCCGTGTAACTAGCGTTGAACGGTTCCAGTCTGCTGGCCACAACTGAGGTTGGTCATGTATGAACTCTCCGGTTGACCTATCAAACGCCCACAACGGAAATAGTCCTTGGTTGGCTAAATAGATGATGACAGATGTGGTTACTGATTCAACGAGGTCTGGTTCACATAAGGTTGAACCGTTGGGGTCAAGGAGCCTGGAGGGATTGAATTCCAACCTCGCCTTTTGGTCATGGTTAAGAATCTCAAAACTAATTGTTGCGCCATTTTCGGCCTGAAGGCTTCCTTTGGCGTAGGGCAAAGAGGTGCGGGTATTCCGACCGATTAATGCACCGTGTTTTGTAAAGATGTCTGCCGACCCGTCACTGTATTCACAATCCAAGGGATATGTAATAGCAATCTTGTCTATACCTACATGGTCTAAGTTGGCCGTAAACGGCCCGTACCTGTCTAGGTCTGATGCGAGGTACATAGTCTTATTGCAGGATTTCTACATACAGTGACGGTGTTACAAGGACAGTTGACATATAGAGACTTAGTTCCGCGGTCTATTCCGAGAAGGGGACTTTGTGGACTTGTTGGTTCCAGTCCTGGATTTCGGACTTTTTTTATTCTTGGCGCTATGAAGTTCACGGACTTCTTCATAAGTCTTATCGG
>Ga0315901_10004818_pt1 | contig 16663 bp, 16 predicted proteins | sample LakEriMetagenome_10_FD_203761 | JGI IMG/M metagenome (GOLD analysis project Ga0315901, IMG submission 203761) | Freshwater fungal communities from buoy surface, Lake Erie, Ohio, United States - Buoy 2 MA116 | ecosystem: Environmental > Aquatic > Freshwater > Lake | place: USA: Lake Erie, Ohio...
TCCCGCTGTTCACCACCGCAACCGCAGGGTCGCTTGACGACGCTACGGTGACGGGTGGCTTGGTGGCGGGCCTTGTGGCCACGACCTCGGCGGCTTCGGCCTCTGCGGTCACCTGCATCGCGGGCTATCCGCACATCGCCACGGGCGTTGTCGGGTTCTAACGATGCAGCCTCTGGAGATCACGGTTCAGGCGGCGGGTACAGCGGAGGAGCTTTGCTCCAACATTCGCTCGGCGCTTGGCCGTGGTCTGCCAGAACTGACCCCCGCTCCCATTAAGCACGATGGAACATTCGTGTGCGTGGCGAGCGGGTGGTCTATGCCCGATTTTGTAGAAGAAATCAGAGCGCACCGCAAAGCAGGTCGTCCTATTGTGGCGATTAAGGCAGCGCATGACTTCCTGTGCGAAAACGGCATCCAGCCTGATATGTGGGTCAACCTTGACCCGCGTGACCGCACTAACGGCATCCAAAAGCTAAACGATCACACCGTTTATATGCCCGCCTCGCGTTGCCCGCCCTCTACGTTTGATTATCTCAAGGGCAGAAATATATGGCTGTGGCACTCATGGGCAGACGGCCCCGAAATGCAGGCGATTGGCCCGAACAAGCTCGCCGTGGGTGGCGGGACGACATCGGGACTTCGTGCCATCAACATTGGCTATCTGCTCGGGTTCCGCAACTTCGTGCTGTACGGTTACGACAGTTGCAATCGGGCCGATGGCTTGAAGCGTTTTACCGGGGAATACACCGGCCCTGCGATTGACGTATGGGTAGGCGGCCCGACCGGCAAGAAGTTTAACTGCAATATGGCAATGGCCCAGCAGGCCAACGAATTCCAGAAACTGTTTGACGTAATGGGCGACATTACCGTGGATGCGCGTGGCCCCGGCTTGATTGCCGAAATCATGCGTGTGCGCCACGAACGGATGGCAGCGTAATGCCTATCCCCTCTCGCGTACTTGGCAGCGGTAGCAGCCAGCTATCTACGGTTAGCATTTGCGGCGACGGTAACGCGAGCGTGAGCGCAGCCGGTACGTCGGCAGGCAATGCCACGCAGTTGACGTTTGTCTACAACAACGTCACGACGGTAGGCGCGGGCGCGGGTGTTAAGCTGCCGCCAACAGAGACGGGCGAAACAATCATCGTCAAGAACACAAGCGCAAACCCGCTGACTGTGTACCCATACGACACGGGTAGCAGCATCAATAACGTCGGGTTTGGCACGATCAATCCTGACTGTTCGGCCTTGTTCTTTGCCGTGAGCAACACGCTCTGGGAAGAACTGCAAGGCTTTGGTCGCTCGGTGCCAATCCTGCACTACGGTGCGTTTAGCGACACCACGCTGCAAACGGCGGCATCCATTGATACCGCTTACGGCATGGTTTTTAACACTACCGATAGCAGCAATGGTGTGTCTATCGGTTCGCCGTCCTCCCGGCTTGTGGTGGATAACCAAGGCGTCTACAACGTGCAGTTTTCGGCACAGTTAGACAAAACCTCGGGCGGCGCAGGCAATATTTACATTTGGTTGCGTAAAAACGGCACTAACGTCGCCAATACAGCCACCACTATCGCCATCCAAGGCACCGCAGCGCGTACCGTCGCCGCGTGGAACTTCATCATCCAACTTGAGCCTACTCACTACGTTGAATTGATGTGGGCGACGGATGACACAAGCGTTAGAATTCTTGCAGCCAGCGCCACAAGCGTATGGCCTGCGATTCCCTCGGTCATTTGTACCATCACACAGGTCAACAACCTGTAATCCCCACAGGAGCAAGGACAATGCCACTAGATAGCGATGTTTCTAACGCCGACGCACAGTTGCACGTTGAGTTTTATTTGCGCGAGGATGGCCCAAATAAGGGCAATCCGTATGTGCGAATTCAAGCGCCTGGCGACAAAACGAATGTGATTGACCAGCCGGTGCGCGACGATCATCGTGAGCGTTTCCCGCGGCAATGGTTGTATTTTCAGATGCACCAAAACGAAAACGCTGCGGCGCAGATCGGCACCCCGCTATCGCAATGGCAGAAGGACGCTCCTGATGAAATTAACCGCGACCAGATCGCAGAGTTGAGCATTCTCAAATTTTTGACGGTCGAGCAGCTCGCCCTAGCATCTGATGGCCAGTTGCAGCGCATCGGCATGGGTGGCGTCGGCTTGCGTGAGCGAGCGCGCCAATACTTGAACCGCAAGAACCGTGTTGAGAGCAACGCGGAGCTTGAAGATACCAAGCGCCAATTGGCTGAATTGAAGGCGCAGATGGCGTCCCTGGTGGCGGATAAGCCGAAAAGAGGGCGCCCGCCGAAAGAACTAACGGAGGCATAGTATGGGCAGCCCGATGATTCAGCTTTTCCAGCAAGTGACAAACGAGCTGGGTATCCCAACCCCGCAAACGGTCGCGGGTAATGCAAGTCAGGATGTCATTCAGATTCTTGCTCTGATGAACGCCTGTGGATACGAGCTGCTTCGTCGTGCTGATTGGCGCGAATTGACCCGCCAACACACTTTTTACACAGAAGCAATTACAACCACCGGCTCTTGGGCAGATGGCGTTGCTGTCATTACCGGAATTCCGACGACGGCGGGATTGTCTACGCAGTATCAAGTGCAGGGCGTTGGTATCCCCAACGCAACGTATGTCACCGCCGTGACGGGATCAACATCGGTTGCGTTGAATTATGCGCCGACTGAAACGGTGGTTGGCGGCCAAGTTATTTTCCAAAAAGTAAAGTACGACCTGCCGACCGATTACGTTAGTACGGTCAACCGCACCCATTGGGACAAAAGCAAGCGTTGGGAAATGCTTGGCCCCGAGTCGCCGCAGCAATGGGAATGGTTGTTGTCGGGCTATATCAGCACCGGCCCGCGTATCCGATGGCGTTTGCTCGGCAAATACTTTCAGATTTGGCCGGGAATGAACGGCGGCGAGTTGCTTGGATTTGAGTATCGCAGCGCGGCATGGGCTGAAAGCGCCCTTGGAGTGCCAAAAAACAGCTTTACGGCTGACACCGATACTTGTGTTTACCCTGATCGTGTAATGGTGCTGGGAACCAAGCTCAAGTATTTTGAGGCCAAGGGTTTTGACACAACGGCGCTTTATCGTGATTACCTCGCCGAGCTAGAAACAGCCATTGGTCAGGACACCGCTGCCGCTAACCTCTCCTTCGCCCCGCGCCCTGGTACGGTGTTGATCGGCTACGACAACATCCCGGACAGCGGCTACGGCACGGAAAGCACTTAATGGCGTCCCCCGTTCGCAGACGGCTAATCCAGCGCACCACGGCCAACGTGGCGTCGTTGCCTGCGCCGGTGGGCGGTTGGAACGCCCGCGACGCGCTTGCCAACATGGCTCCCACAGATGCCGTGTATTTGGAGAATATGTTTCCAAGCGTGTCCAACGTGAATTTGCGCGGTGGATACGTCAAACACGCGACCGGACTGCCTGCTGAAGTGCAAACGCTGATGACCTACAACGCTGGGTCAAATGTGGAGCTGTTTGCCATTAGCGATGGTCAAATTTTTGACGTTACGTCAGCAGGCACGGCGGGATCGGCATTAGTTGCCAGCCTATCCAACTCGCAATGGGAATATACCAACGTCACGACGGGCGGCGGGCAATACCTGTATGCCGCCAATGGCGTAGATAAGCCGCTGTTATACAACGGCGCAAACTGGACGCCAATTGACGGAGTGTCTACGCCTGCCATCACGGGCGTTACCACGACCAACTTAACCCAACCAACCTTGTTCAAGAACCGAATGTGGTTTATTGAAAAGGACACTCTAAAAGCGTGGTATTTACCGACAGCCTCTATTGGCGGTGCGGCGCAGCCATTGGATCTGTCCAGCGTCATGCACTTGGGCGGCAAGCTGCAAGCAATGGCGACTTGGACGATTGACGCGGGTTACGGCGTTGACGACAACCTTGTGTTTATTTCTGACCAAGGCGAGGTGGCCGTATACCGTGGCACAGACCCATCAAGCGCCTCTACATGGGCGTTAATCGGCGTTTGGGTCATTGGATCGCCAATTTCCCGACGTTGCATGACGAAATATGGCGGTGATTTGCTGATTTTGACGCTAGATGGGCTAATTCCTTTCGCGTCGGCGCTGCAATCGTCTCGGCTTGACCCCAACATCGCCCTCTCGGACAAGATTCAGGGCGCTTTTGCTGCCGCTGCTCGCACCTACAAAGACACTTTTGGGTGGGGATTGCTCTATAACCCGCTGAACAATGCGCTAATCGTCAATGTGCCGGTATCTACCGGCCAACAGCAGTTTGTGATGAACAACATCACCAAAGCGTGGTGCAATTTTACGGGTTGGAACGCTTCATGTTGGGCGTTGGTAGAAAACGAACCGTATTTCGGTGGCAACACCTACGTTGCAAAGGCTTGGACGACCGGCGATGGCGGTTATGCCGATGATGGCGAGCCGATCCGCGCCAAGGCGTTACAAGCGTTTAACTACTTTGAGACGCGAGGCGTCGTTAAATACTTTACCCGCGCTAGACCAAGCATTTTCAGCAATGGACAGCCCAACATCGTCATCGGCATCAATACGGACTTCCAGACGGCCGACCAAACTGGCGCGTTGTCGTTTAGTCCATCGGTCGCGGGCTTGTGGGATGTCGGATTGTGGGACGTTGCGCTTTGGGGTTCTGATGTCGTCATCAGCAACAACCAAGCGGGCGTTACGGGAATTGGGTATTGCGGGGCCATTTCGTTCAACAGCGTGAGCGAAAACCTGCAAATCCAATGGGCATCAACCGATGTGGTGTATCAAATCGGATGGGCTGGAATATAGTCAGCGGCCCTCATGTGGGCCATTGGGTCATGTCACGCACGGATGGCAGCTATAACGCTGACCGTTCAGTTGCCATTGGCCTTGAAAAAGACGGCCAGCTTGTCGCCGGTACGGTTTATGAGATGTGGAACGGCAGGTCAGTCGTTTGTCACATCACTTGGGATCAGGTCACCCCGGCATATATAGCCGCTGTGTACGACTATCCCTACAACGTCGCAAATGTTGATAAGATAATAGGGCCGATTTCCAGCAACCATACCCGGGCGCTGAAACTGGTCACGAAAATGGGGTTTTCCGAGGAAGCGCGCATTAAGGATGGCGCACCCGACGGAGACATTGTTTTTATGACGCAAACACCTGACAAGTGTCGTTTCTTGGAGCCGAGGTATGGGCAAAAAATCACCAGCGCCGCCGCCAGCACCTGATTACACCACTCTTGCGATTAAGCAGGGTGAGGCCAACTTGGCAGCCGCCAAGCAATCGGCCTATATGTCTAATCCCAACATCTATTCCCCAACGGGAACGCAGACTGTTGATTGGACAAAGCGCGCCACGGTTGACACCGACGCCTACAACAAGGCAATGGAGGCGTATCAGCAGCGGTTGTTTGAAAACCCAGAATTTGCTGGCGCAGAACCGACACAAGAACAGTTCACGACTTACATTGAACAACCAACCGTTACGCAAACGGTTTCGGCTGACGCACTTGCCGCACTTCGCGCGCAAGAACTAACGCAACGCCGAATGTCAGAGGCTGCCTCTGGAGCAGCGCAAGGACTTGGAAACCTTGGTATCGCATCTGCTTTTGATGCGCGCAACTTGCCTGGGTTGCGTTATGACCTGGCAGGTGCGGGTGACATCCTGCGTGGTTATCCGCTTCTTGGGATGGCTGGATCGCTTGCACAAGGCGCTGGCGGCGAAATCCAAGGCGCTCCGCAACAGTTTTTTAGCCCGGTTGCAGGATATTCCATTGAGGGATTGCCGGGTCAAATTGGCGCTGGCCAACAAGCCCAAGCGAACGTCGCGGCGCAAGGCGCACAATTGCCTGCATCAGCCGAAATGTATGGCCGAGCGGGCGGTGGCCCTGCTGCGCCAACTAACCTTGGGCAATTAGACGCCAATCAGTTTTACGCACAAAACGCCCCTGGCGGTCAATCGTTTGGCACGGCTTTTGGTGGCCCCGGCGCTGGATTGTTTGGTTTCGCATCTGGCGGCCCGCAAGGCGTTCAGTTTGGTGGCCTTGATTTAAGCGGGATGCAACAAATTTTGGGCGGTGTTGGACAATTTGGGCAAGCCCAAGGTGGCCCCGCCGGCCTGCGATTGAGCGGATTTGACACCTCGCAATTGGGCCAAATTGCGGGAGCGCCAACGGCAGGAGACTTTGGATTTGCAGGTCGTGGGCCAGCAGCAGCTCAAATTGATCAAAATCTAAACTTGTCAGGCGTTGGCGATGTATCGCGCAACGTACAAGAAGGTCGATTTGGTTATGCGCGAGGCGATTTGGCAACACCCGAGTTGCAGCGCCAGTTAAGCACCACAAACTTGGCCGCTATGCCGGTAAACGCAGGCATGACGGCGCAACAAGCAATTTTGTCTCGGCTTTCACCGCAGTTGCAAGGCGAACGCCAACAACTTCAAACTCAATTAATTAACCAAGGTTTGCGACCGGGTGGCGAGGCATATAACGCCGCGATGTCGGCGCAAATGTTGAAAGAAAACGATTTAATAACTCAAGCTGCTTTGCAAGGCATTTCGCTTGACGCGCAAATGCGGCAACAGGGATTGGCTGAACAACAAGCTCTGGGTCAATTTGCAAACCAAGCTGCAATGCAGCAGTTTGGGTTGGGCGCACAGGGGCTGGGGTTATACAACGAAGCTCTAACGCAAAATTTCCAACAAGCATTGGCGGCGCAAGGCGCTCAAAACCAAGCGCAACAACAAGCATTCCAACAACGCCTTGCCGCAGGGCAATATGGCCGCGAGGCGCAACTGGCGTCGTTTGGAATGGGCCAACAAGCCCAGCAGCTTGCCAACGAAGCCGTGCAGCAAAACTATCAGCAAGCTCTTGCCGCGCAACAGGCGCAAAATCAGGCGCAACAACAAGGCTTTGCACAGCAATTAGCCGGTCAGCAGTTTGGCCAACAAGCCGCATTGGCAGGCTTTGAGACGCAACAGCAAGCGCAACAAGCGCAAAATGCAGCCATTGCGCAGAACACGCAATTGGCGTTGCAATCAGGTCAATTTGCCAACGAAGCACAGGCGCAGCAGTTTGCCCAGCGTGTAGCGGCGGGTGAGTTTGGGCGAGAAGCTCAAATGGCCTCGTTCCAAACAGGCCAGCAAGCGCAAGAGGCAATCAATCGCGCCATCGCGCAAAATTTTGCTCAAGGCCAATCAGCGCAAGAAGCGCAAAATCAAGCCATTTCGCAAAATTTTCAGCAAGCGTTGCAAGCACAGCAAGCGCAAAACGCCGCTCTTGCACAAAACTACCAACAAGCCTTGGGTGCTGGGCAATTCAACCGCGAAGCGTTATTGCAACAGTTCGGCATGGGCCAACAAGCGCAGCAACTGCAAAACGCTGCAATCGCTCAAAACTACGAACGTCAACTTGCCGCAACTCAAGCTGCAAACCAAGCGTTGCAACAAATTTTTGGTCAAAACGTCAACGTGCAAGAGCTGCAAAACCAAGCGGCAGGGCAAAACTTTCAGCAACAACTTGCTGCATATCAGGCCAATCTTGCTCGTCAGTCGCAACAAGCTGGGCAGTCGCAAGAAGCAGCGCAGTTCTACAATCAAGCGCAAGCGCAAGCTTATCAACAGGAGTTGGCGCGTCAGGCTGCTGCCAATGCCGCTCAACAACAGCGGTTTGGTCAGCAAATGGATATTCAAGCCGCTCAAAACGCTGCTTTGGCGCAAAATCAAGCGCAGCAACAAGCGGCCTCTGCGTTTTTCAATCAAGCCCAACAGCAACAATTTCAACAAAACGTCGCCCAACAGCAGTTTTACAATACCGCTGTTCAGCAAGCACTTGCTCAACAAGCCGCAATCCGCAGCATCCCGGTCAACGAGATCAGCGCGTTGTTGTCAGGCGGTCAGATCAACGTGCCGCAGTTCCAAGGCTATCAAGGCGTTACCGTGGCTCCTGCGCCGATCTTCCAGGGCGGCCAGGCGCAAGACGCAGCAGCGATGCAGCGTTATGGCATTGCGGCAAACCAGGCGGCGTCCAACATGGGCGGATTGTTCAATTTGGCGGGATCGCTTGGCAGCGCCGCCCTTTTAGCGCCTTCCGATCGCCGCTTAAAGTCCAACATCGTGCGTTTAGGCACACACTCGCTGGGCATTGGAATCTACGCCTACGACATTTTCAACGAGCGTCAGCTTGGCGTGATGGCCGACGAAGTGGAGCAGGTCAAGCCGGAGGCGGTACTGACGCACCCGAGCGGCTACAAGATGGTCAACTACGGGGCGCTCTAATATGCCGTACTTCAAAACGTACAAAGATCGCACCGACGCGCAGAAACTCGCGCAGATGTTGGCGATGCAGGAAGCCAACCAGGCCATCAACACGGATTACGCGCCGATTCCATCTATGTCGCAATCGTATGCGTCGGTTGATCCGCAGGATCTGCTGAAAATGCGCGAGATGATGAACCGACAAATGGCAAAAGGCGCGCAAAACGTCGGAAAACGCACATATAGCACCACTACGCCATTTAACACAGGCGGTTTAGCATGAACGGATTTTCACCAGATCGTAGACCGCAGCAACTTGCACAAATGTTAGCTGCTCAAGAAAGAAATTCTTCACTTAATGGCCCGGTGCCAGCGCAAAATATGCGCCCATCTTTAGCGTATGCAGGCGCGACTCCAAACGTCGCTTCTGGCACATCGCCGCAAAGCATGAATTTCAATGGCCCAGCAGGCCCGCAACAATATCGCGGCCCAATTAGCAATCCTGCGATGAGCGCAATGTCTCCACCGCAATTAGGTGGTCAAATGCCACGCTTATTGAATCAAAGACCACCAATGATGCCGAAACAAAACGGCATGATGAATCGCGCTCCACAGGTTGGCGGCATGGGATCTCGACCGCGTATGCCCTCGTCGCCGGGTTTGACGACCCCGCAGGGAGGCGGCTACCGAGGAGACTTTGACTATGGCCAAGACTAACCCTGTATTTCGCGCTCCGACCGCGTATGAGGAGGAGATGCTGCGGGCGCAACGTCAGCAGCAACTAGCCGAAGTCCTACGCCAACAGGCTTTTATGCAAGAGCCGGAATCGCCGACCTACCAAGGGTTTCGTGCGATGCCGTCGCCGACGAACGCCCTGGCGCGCATTCTGTCGGCCTATACATCCAAGAAGATTGGCGAGAAGGCAGAGGAAGCCGAGCGTAAGGCCCGTGAGGCTGATGTGGCCGAGTTTGAGGCGTTGCGCCGCGATCTTGGCCCGCAGACTCAAGTCATCGGCCCCGATATGTTTGGCGATCCTATGGAAATGGCCGGCAAATACACGCCGCCTGTCACCCAGACGGTGATGCCGACGTTTCAAGAACAAGAGACGCGGCTCATGGAAGCCATGTCAAGCGGCAGCCCTCGAGCGCAGCGTTACGCGCAGCTCATGCTGTCGCGTCAGCCGAACGTCAGCATTGAAGCGTTAATGGAAGCCTCGCCAGAAACCCGCGAGAAATATCGAATAACTCGAGATCCGACCGTCCTGGCCAAGCCACCAAAAGCCGGGGATCTGCCGAGCGACGTTGAAACGTATCAATACTATGTTGTTGATCAAAAACGATTGGGTCTGCCGGCCAAGTCGTTTGAGGAATGGCGACTGACCAAGCCGCCTAGCACCGTTGTGCAGAATTTGCTGCCAGGCGAAAAGACAACGAATGCTTACACAACCGCATTAAGTTCAAAATTAGCGGATCAAGATGCCTCGGATTTGGCAGCGGGAGAGCAGGCGCTTCCACAAATTGAAACGTCATATCGAATTCGTGATTTGTTGAAGCAAAACCCCATTACTGGCAGCGGTGCAGCGCCTCGATTAGCCTTTGAGAAGGGCTTGGAAACGATGGGCTTTAGCAAGGGCAACAGAGCCAGCATCACCGAAAACTTGATGTCAGAACTTGCAAAAACAACGCTGGCTGCAATTCCAACTAGCGGCCTCGGGTCAGGCGCAGGATTTACCGGCAGCGATCGTGAGTTCTTGCAAGATTCTGCTGCGGGCCGTAAAGAGCTGACGGCGGCAAACCTGGAGTATTTGGCAAGAATAAATGAAAAGGTAGCTCGCATTAACATTCAAAAGAGCAACAGAGTCCGATCGCGGCTTCGCAAGATGCCCGAGTTCGTTGGGCTGCCTGATAGATTTCCTGATGTCATTGCGCCACCGTCTTATGGCAGTCGTTTGCCAGAGGGCGCGGAACTTGATCAGCCGAGACGGTAAGCGAGGACGCTATGGCATACCAAGAAGGGCAAACAGCGACCAACAAAAAGACCGGGCAGCGTTACGTTTACCGTAATGGCGAATGGGAAGAATTAGGCCCGTCAACGCCTGACGCTCGCGTTATGGGCGCGCAGATGCCTGCCTCGGCTCAAGGCGCGCTGACGTTTGGACAAGGCGCAACCTTCAATATGCTTGACGAATTGGCTGGCGCTGCGGCGCTTGGCCAACTCGGGCAGTCATACGCAATGGGCGGCACTCCAACCGCGCCAAGCCGTGCGGATTACACCGCACCGCGTGACATCATTCGCGGCGGTACTGCTGCATTCGCCGAAGCCAACCCCAAGACCGCGCTTGGCCTTGAGATGGCAGGCAGCGTGGCCACCTTGCCGTTCAGCATGGGCGGGTCTGTAGCCCCTCTTGGCGCAGGCGTTATTTCTCGCGGTGGTCGTTACGTTGCCCCGATCGCAGGCCAAAGCGCACTCGGTGCGGCAGGCGCCAGCGAAGCCGAAACAGCGTCTGACTTGGGCATGGACATTTTGTATGGCACCGGCACGGGCGTTGGTATTGGCGGCGCAACGGGCCTTGGCATCAAAGGCGCTGGTGCAGTTACGCGGCGCGTGGTGCCGTCCATGCAGCGTGAGTTTGAGCTGCAAGCACCTCGAGAGCGTTTAGCGCAGCTTTTGCAGCGTGATGCGTATGCGCGTATTCCGCCCGACACGCTCGCCAAGCAAGAGCGTATTGCAGAACTGCAACGTCAACTAAAAGTTATCCCTGGCCCATCGCTGATGAAGGCGCGGATGCAGGAGGAACTGAACGCGCTAACGAGCGGCGTAGAAGCCGACCCGACGCAGGTGGCTGCTGCTCGATTGCAGCGCCCTCGAGGCGGTGGCCTCGGGCCGGAGGCGCCGATTGCCGCAACGGGATCTGCCACTCGCGCAGAACTCGCATTGCTGCGTAACGAGCCTGGTTCAACGCAGGGCATGATCGAAAGATCAATGCGCCCGCTCGTCAACAAGCGTGGCGATCGTCTGCAAGCCGCATCAGATGAGCTTTTAGACGCGCAAGGAATGCCATTCCGAGCGACGTTGAAGCAATACAACGAGCAAGCCAAGGCAAAAGCAGCGCCGTATTACGCACAGCTTGAAAACTACGATGTAACGGTTGATGCGGAGCTTGCCGCGCTCCTTAATCGCGCAAAAAAGACGTTCTCGGAAGCCGAGGAGTTGGCGCTGGTTGAAGGTATGCCCGAGAAACTAAATCTTGGCGACTTGCGACCTGGCGATCGTGTTCCGTTCAACGTATTGGACACGCTAAAACGCACTCTTTACGACATTGAAGATGGCGCAAAGGGTGAATTTGGTAAGCCGACGCAAAAGAGCCGCGGTTATACCAATTTGCGCCGCGATTTGACTGAAAAGCTTGACAATGTTGCGCCAAAAGATAACCAAGGCCGCAGCGTTTACCGTCTCGCGCGTGAGAATTTTGGCAGCGAAACACAAATGGCGACCGCGATGGAGCGCGGCCGCAAGGTTATGTCCGAGGATGTCGAGGAATTAGCCGAAATCATCAACGACTTGGAGCCGGCGCAGCTCAATGCGTTTCGTCTTGGCGCTGCCCAGGCTTTACGCGATCAAGCCGCAACGCCTGCTGGTCAAGCCAAGCTGATAAACCTGCAAAAGTCACCAGGAATGCAAAAGCGTTTGCGCTTGGTGTTCGGCAACGACTTCCGCAAGTTCCAAGCAACGGTACTGCGTGAGGCAGAGCTGCAAGAAACCGCTCGAGCAGGCAAGGGATCGCAAACCTTTTCGCTGTTCAAAGGCGAAGAAGATCAAAACAAGCTCGCGCAAGCCCTGCAAGCCGCGCAAATGATGCAAGGCGACATGATCGCCGGTGCAGCAGCGATTGCGGCCAAGGATACGGGCAAGAAACTGAACGAACGTCAGCGTCAACAGCTGGCAGAATTATTGTTGTTACGCGGTCAGCCCGCGCAAGATGAACTACGAAACGTGCGCCTGTATCTCGAGCGTCGCGCTGCGGCGCAGAAACGCGCACAGGAAGCATCGGGGCGTATCGGCGCATTTGGCGCTGGATATGGCGCTGGCCAAGAATAGGAGCAAGTAAATGAGCTTTAACGGTTCCGGTACGTTCGTCATCAATTCGGCAGGGCAACCTGTCGTCGCTAACACCGTCATCTCGGCCACGACGTTTAATGCGTTAACAGCCGACCTTGCAAACGGTTTGTCTACCTGTATCACCAAGGACGGGCAGACCACGCCAACGGCTAACATTCCGATGGGCGGGTTCAAGATTACGAACCTTGCCAACGGCACGGCTGCCTCGGATGCGGCAACGGTCGCGCAGATTCAGAGCAACGGCGCGGCATTGGTGACGGTGACGGGCGTTGACACCCTTCTGGGATCGCTGTCGCCTGCCTTGACGACTTACGTTACAGGCGCTGTGTATTACTTTATCGCCCCGGCAACCAACACGGGCGCGGTAACCCTTAACATTGACACCCTTGGCGCTAAAAACGTCACCCGCGATGGCACGACCGCTCTTGTGGCCGGTGACATCGTATCGGGCGAAATGGTTGCCGTGGTGTATGACGGCACTCGTTTTCAGTTAATCAGCCCGGTCAACAGTTTTACTAATCTGAACGTCTCCGGCACGCTGACTGTAGCCGGTGCGACGACCCTTAACGGCAACCTGCAAGTCGGCAACGCGGCTGCGGATACGGTCAACTTCCAAGCCAGCGGCTGGACGCTGACCAACAACGTCTCGGTGACCGGAACGTGGGCCGACATCGGCACGATCACGACCGCTGACATCAACGGCGGCACCATTGACGGCACAACCATTGGCGGCGGCACGGCTGCGGCGGGTACGTTTACAACCGCAACAGCAACAACCGGCAACATTACGACGGTCAACGCAACAACGGTGGACAGCACCAACCTTGAGGTGACTAACCTTAAGGCTAAAGACGGTACTGCCGCAGGCTCCATTGCCGACTCCACAGGCGTTGTCACGCTTAACAGCCTCAATGCTACTACCGTCAACATTGACGGCGGCACGATTGACGCAACCATCATCGGCGGGGCATCGCCTGCGGCTGGCACGTTCTCAAATCTAACGGCCACTAACTTGTCGGCAGCCTCGGCCAATATCGGCGTTGCCGTCATTGGCACATTTGCCGCCACAACGCTTGAATTGACCAACCTTGAAGTAACTAACATCAAGGCAGACGACGGCACTCAAGCAATGACGGTTCAGAACGTCACCGGAAAGGTGACGATGGGAACCGCCTCTATTGCATCGGCTAACTTGGGCGTTGCAACCATTGGAACGCTTAACCTTGCCGAGATTTCCATTGCCTCTGCCAATATAGCAACGGCAATCATCACCAATCTGACGGCAACAAGCGCATCTGTTGCCAGCATGAACGCAGGCGTTGCGCTATTGACAACGGCTACGGTAACGACGCTGACCGCCTCTGGCGCGTCCATTGCTTCAGCCAACATCGGTAACCTTCAGTTTACGGCTGCCTCCATCGCCTCCATCAACGCAGGCGTGGCGTTGATCACAACCGGCACGGTCACGAATCTGACCAGCACCGCTGCCTCAATTGCCTCTGCGAATGTCGGCACCGCTGTAATTACGGGATTGACCGCGACGGGTGCGTCCATTGCTTCGGCTAACGCGGGTGTTGCCAACATCACCGACTTGCGCGTGGCGGGGGCTTCAATCGCCTCCGCTAACGTCGGCACAGCCGTTATCACAACCGGCACGGTTACGAACCTGACTAGTACCGCTGCCTCGGTTGCCTCTGCCAACGTCGGTGTGGCGCTTATCACCACAGGCACGGTAACAACGCTGACAGCGACCGGAGCTAGTGTGGCGTCGGCTAACGTCGGCACGGCTGTAGTGACAGGGCTGACCGTTACTAACGCCTCTGTGGCATCGCTGAACGCGGGTACGGCCACCATCACCACCGGCAACCTCACGTTCTCCAGCACCGCCCAGCGCATCACGGGCGACATGACGAATGCGACGATTTCTAACCGTCTGTTCTTCCAAACGTCCACGGCAGATAGCGCAACACGGTTTGGAGCCATACCTAGTGGAACCGGGACTATTTCCGCGTTTTCTCTTTTAAGCAAAAGCGATCCAAACAATGCAAGTTGGCTTCAACTTGGTATTACGGACGGGGCAGCCGCACAGATTGCCGCCACGTTAACCGGCACCGGCACCTACCTCCCGATGACTTTCTTCACCGGAGGCAGCGAGAGAGTCAGGATAGATACGTCGGGAAATATGGGCATCGGCCTGTCATCGCTCACAATCCCGCTGCAAATTGGCAAAGGCGGTGGTGGAAACCCGGCAACATCTGGCACAACCCAAACCTACGGCATTGCGCGTATTGGCTCTAGCGGCGCTGCCGCGCTTGACGTTGGAACCTACGCAGCCGGTCAGGTGTGGATGCAGGGCGTCAACGTCACGAACCTTGCCACTAACTATGATCTTGTCTTGCAGCCTAACGGCGGCAACGTCGGGATCGGCGGGACGGCAGATGCAACTGACAAGGTTTGCATTAAAGGAACTTTGCCAACTAGCGGCACATATTCAATTGCGTATATCAATCGTGCGACAGTTCCTAGTGGCTCAACTGGAGGAGCATTTGGTTATTCCTCCTTGCTGTATACGCAAGCCGCTGCGTTTACGATGGGCTTCCATAGGCACTTTAACGCAGAGCAAGGCTCTATCGGAGCATCGTCAGCCGTAACCAATCAATTTGGTTATTACGCCGATTCCTCCCTCACCGGCGCCACCAACAACTACGGCTTTTACAGCAACATCGCCTCTGGCTCTAACCGCTGGAACTTCTATGCAGCGGGGACGGCGGCAAATTATTTTGCGGGGAATACGTTAATTGGAAGCACAACTGCTGTAACTAACAGCCGATTATTGGTTCGCGGCGTTGACAATTTAGATACCTCAAAATCGTTTGTGGTTGAGGATAGTGCGGGAAACATTGATTTCTATATTCGCGGCGATGGCGAAATGTATTCGCTGCCGACTTACAACAGAACATCCGCAAGCGCAGCAAATGTTGGCGTTGATTCTGCTGGCGGGTTTTTTAGAAGCACATCATCGCTCCGTTACAAATCAGATGTTGTAAACGCTACGCACGGCCTTGCCGACGTACTGAAACTTCGCAGCGTCACCTACAAGGGAAAAAACGACGGCGACACCGTATTTGGTGGCTTGATTGCCGAGGAAGTGCATGACGCCGGGCTGACCGAGTTTGTGGCTTACGACAAGGAAGGCCGACCGGATGCCCTGCATTACGGAAACATGGTGGCTTTGCTTGTAAAGGCTGTTCAAGAACTGACAGCGCGTGTCGCTGAACTGGAGGTTAAATAAATGGCTACTTGGAAAATTGAAAGCATGATCGTCAAGCCGCAAGACGGCTCGCACACCGACGTTGTGGTAACTGCCGCATGGCGTTGCATTGACAGCAGCGGTGAGTTTACCGCCAGCAACTACGGCAGCATGGGCTTTGCCTCGCCGGGCGATGATTTCGTGGCGTATCCCGACCTGACCGAAGCCGATGTGCTGGGCTGGGTGTGGGCAAACGGCGTGGATAAGGCCGAGGTTGAGGCAAACGTAGCGCGTGAGTTGGATATGCTCGTCAACCCTCCGACCGTCGCCAAGCCGTTGCCGTGGGTGGCCTAATGATTAAGTTGGAGCTATCCGTTGAGGAAGTAAACGCCATCCTGCAAGTGCTAGGCGACCTGCCGACCAAGGTAGGCGCTTGGCCGTTGGTGTTGAAAATCAAAGAGCAAGCTGAACCGCAAGTGCAAAAGGTAGAGGAAACGAAGCAATGACGACGGTGCAAGAGCTAGAGACGACCGTGACGAGCCACATTGACGTTTGCACGGTGCGTTACGAGGCCATCCATGCGCGACTGAAGCGCCTTGAGCAACTTATGCTGAAGGTGGGCGGTGCAATTATCCTCATCCTCCTTGGCGCGCTCGGCAGCATGGCCGTTTTGCTTCTTGAGGCTGTGCAAAAGTGAATATGCAGAAGATTGTGGATATGTTGTTCCCGGTGCTGCTGGCCGCTGTAGGCTGGCTGCTTGCGGAAATCGCATCGTTCAACAATCGCCTGATTGCTATTGAGTCAAAAATCCCCATCCTGATCACCGAGGACGGGGTGCCGACTGACAGCCCGTTAAGCGCGTCGCGCCGTCAAGAATTGAAGGACGACATCATGGAGGACATCCATGACCTACAGGTGCGCGTCAAACTGATGGAGGAGCGCAACAAATGATGACGATGGTTAGCACGTTCTTGTCGTTCCTTGCGGGCGGTTTGCCCAAGATTCTGCAAATTTTCCAAGACCGGCAGGACAA
>Ga0315901_10004823_pt1 | contig 16657 bp, 11 predicted proteins | sample LakEriMetagenome_10_FD_203761 | JGI IMG/M metagenome (GOLD analysis project Ga0315901, IMG submission 203761) | Freshwater fungal communities from buoy surface, Lake Erie, Ohio, United States - Buoy 2 MA116 | ecosystem: Environmental > Aquatic > Freshwater > Lake | place: USA: Lake Erie, Ohio...
GACCGGTGCGGCCTTCGGTCACATCGATATTCAGATCGATATACCCCGGAGGAGGAATCGGATTGCGTCCGGGGGTCCCTCCATAAGGATTGCCCGAGCTGCCCGAGTTGGTCCGCAGATCCTGTGGAATCGGGACTCCGTTACGGTCGATGCTCTGCCCGCGTGGGACGAACTCATTCTGAGCCCGCACCACGAATTCCTCTTCGGCGGGCTGTGGCCCGTGAGCTTCCTCGGGAACGTCAATTATCAGATCGGCTTCGATCGCTTCACCGAACAGCGTCGAAGGGTCCATGTTGTATTTTCGCGATTGCGCGACGCCCCGGGACTTGGCCAGGGCACGTGCCGCCAGGCTGTGACTCGGACTCGCCTTGCGGGTGGTCGACAGCGTGACACCCCGAGGCATCGGCCGCGGTGATTCATTCGCCTTGACGGACGACTCCAAAGGAGCCGGGCTGGCGATGGGCTTCCGGGGAGTCGGACGTGCGGCAGTTCGACGACTCGGCACAACACTGTGCCCATATCCGACGCGCTCTTTGAGCGCCTTGTGGAACATCAGCTCCGTGTCTTGAGCCCGCATGAACTCACGAAGTGGGTCATCGGCAGCCAGCATATAGTCGCGGCCATCAACCGGAGTGATCTCGAACGCTGGCGGGTCGGACTGATCCCATAACTGACTCGATAGCACGCGCCGACGCGCCAGATCGATCTTCTTTCCGTCGGCGAGCTGGCCAGGTTTGATGAGTCGGGAGACGCTGTTGAGGATCACATCTTCTCGCGTATGTGGCATATCGCCGCGGAAGTTGACCTTGATGTCCCCGACGAGGTAAGGCTTGTCCTCGTTGATCCGATACTCAAGGTCAATCTTGCCCGGCTCATCCAGGAAGATCGGAGTCGGTCGCACTTCGGCGAACAGCCGCCCCAGTTCGTCGTACTGGTCCTTCATGCCGTTCACGTCCAGCTGCATGAAGCGGTAGTTGAAATAGTCCCCGGCCTTGAGCTTGGGGCGACCGAGCAGCTGTTCGCGGCTCAGCACGTCATACCCGATCAGTTTGACATCACGGACCTGGTAGCGTAGTCCTTCTTTGACTGTGAAGATCACATCGACGGCTTTCTGGTCGTCGGTGAAGACTTCGCGGTGAGTCACCTGGGCATCGAAGTAGCCGAGGTTATTGAAATACTGCGTCAACGTGATCACGTCGTTCTCGACGATCTCCGGGTCGTAGACACCCCCGAAGGCGAGACCCTTGCTGACCCAGCCGATGCCGTACTTTGTGGCCAGTTTGGTTCGCAGAATCGCATCTGTTACGAATTCGTTTCCATCGAAGCTGGTCCAACGGACGCGGGTCTTGTTCCCTTCGCTGATCGTGATGACAACATCTCGATCCTCGGGGTGACCTCCCTTCGAGAGTTCGACAACGGCGTAGCGGAACCCTTTCTCCTTGTAGAGCGAGCGGATTCGCGCCACAGCCTCCTTATTGATCGCCACATCAAACGGCTGATTCACCCGCAATCCAGTATGGGCCTCCAGCTCTCCGGTCTTGATCTTGTCGTTCCCGAGGAACTGCACCTTGCGAATGATCGGGCGTTCGCGCACTTCATAGACGAGAACCAGCCCCGCGTCCGTGCGACGATAGATCGGGCGTACGCTAGAGAACCAGTGGGTTCGCATCAGGGCTGCCACGTCGTCTTGAACCTCTTGGGGAGTGACGACGCGACCGGCTTTGACCTTCAGCTGGCGGGTAATGGCGTGTTCGAGAATCGTTTCGCGTCCCTCGATCTGGACACCGACCACCGGTTCGTTGAAGAAGTCGTCGACCGACAAATTCTCGTCGGGCAGGTCCAGAGTCTCAGAGGCGAGCTTGCCGCGGGGCTTCGAGCGGGCAGTGGTCTCTTCTTCGGGATTCTTGAGCAGATCGCGAGAGGGTCGCGAATCCGCAGCACGGCGAGGTTCTGAGGGCGAATCCTGAGCGACCAAGCTCAGAAAACTGTACACCAGCATTCCAATTCCGGCCCAGACCGTCAGCCAACGGACACGCGGCGGTCGATCGCACTGGTATGGGGCGACTCCGGGCATGAAAGGGAGCTTTCGGTGGGACGGAAGAGGTGGGAACCCCGGGCGCAGGCACGCCGGGATCAGGGACAGAACGCCCCATAGGGCGGGAGGGATACCTGAATCCGGAAAATCGCTCAAGATGAGTTGTGAATCGGCTCAAGTTCCCGCCGATTCCTGCCGAACGGCCTCGGCGCCGGGATTCCACAAATGGGGCCCGCGCTGACTTTCTATTTTCACACGCTGCCCACGGAAGAACAGAGGCACCGATGCACGGAGCCGTGGGAAATCTCTGTCAAAAGCTGGCTCAGTCATTCAAACTCGTTCCCCTTGGGTGAGGTTTTCTCCGAGCCCTTCGTGGTTCAACCAATCCGGATTGGCTGCATTCGGTCTCTCGCCTCGTCATAATTCATAATTCCGTGTTCTGGATTCCTGTCCCAGTAAGGTGATCGATTGAACCCGAGACGAACGATGCGATTGTTCGGTGTCCTGTTGGGTGTCTGTCTCGCAGCCAGTTCGCTGGCTGCGGCGGATCCTCCGTCGGCGGTCTCCTCTGTCTTGAAGCTGCTCAAAAGCGGCAAAGTTCCGCCGGCGCGGATGGGCAGCGTCGTGGAGATGGTCTGCACGCGCGGGAATGAGCACGATCTGGCCTATGTGTTCGAGCAGGTTGTCGATGAGAAGGCTTACGCCCCTGAACTCAGAAGGCTGGCTCTAGGCTGGCTGAAAGATGCGGCCGTCACGCGGAAGACAGCTCCCGCCGAACAGTCTGCGCTGGCGAAGCTGCTGAATCCAGAGACCAATCCGGACACCCTTCTCCTGCAGAAATCGATCGAACTGGCCGAGGCCTGGAGGAATGCTGGCGCGGCGCGGGAATTGGGGGTTCTGGCCCGGGCAGCGAAAAGCCCTCCCGAAATCCGCGATGCGGCACTGTCCGCCCTGGTCGTTATCGATACCGCCACAGCCAAGTCGATTGCCCAAGACTTGCTGGCTGACAGTCAGCCGTTTTCGAATCGCGCTCTGGCTGTCGCGACGTTATCTGGCCTCGACCTGCCAGCCAGTGCCGCTGCGGCTGCGTTCGTTTTGAAGAGTGCCAAGCCTGAGGATGACCCGTCTGCGATCATCGATGCCCTGCTGGATCGAGAAGGGGGAGCTGCTGCCCTGGGCGAGGCGCTCAAGTCGGCTCCGCTGCCTCAAGATGTCGCGAAGCTCAGCCTGCGCCGGGTTTATGCCGCCGGGCGCAGCGATGCCGCTCTGATCGATGTACTGGCCCCTCAAGCCGGTGTCAGTGCCAAGCCTGTGAAGCTCTCGAAAGAGGAGATCGCAGCTCTGGCCTCCAAAGCAGAGAACGGCGATGCGGCCCGCGGTGAACTGGTCTTTCGCCGCAGCGATCTGAGCTGCATGAAGTGTCACGCGGTCAGCAAGGCCGGTGGTCAGATCGGTCCCGATTTGTCTGCAGTCGGAGCGAACTCGCCGATGGATTACCTCGTGAACGCGCTGTTCGACCCAGATGCCCAGATCAAGGAAGCGTTCGTCACCAAGGTCGTCACCACGCTCGAAGGCCGCGTCTTTCAGGGGATCGCGGTCGACCGCACCAACGAGAAGCTGACGCTCCGCAACACCGATGGCAAGCTGATTGAAATCCCGGTAGCTGACATCGATGAAGAAGTCGAGGGGAAGTCGCTGATGCCGAAGGGGCTGCCCACGCTGATGACGGAAGCCGAGACGCTCGACCTGCTCAAGTTCCTCTCAGTTCTGGGGCGACCGGGCGACTACTCGATCCGGACGACGCAGCGATTCCAGCGTTGGCGTGTGCTGGCTCAGCCAAAGCCGGAATTGCTCGCCGAGATCCCGAACCTGGTGATCTTCGAAACCGAGATCCTCGATCAGGGGAAGTGGGGTTCGGCGTACGGGCTGGTGAACGGCAACCTGCCACTGGCAGAGATTGCCCAGTCCCAGAAGTCAGAGCGGTTCTATCTGCAGGGTGAAGTTGAAGTCGTCGAAGCTGGCCCGGTGACACTGCAGTTCGACAGCCCGGAGGGCCTGACGGTCTGGGTCGGCAAAGAGACACTGGCCAGCCCGCAGGGTGCCACGGTCGAGCTGGCTGCGGGGCGTCAGACGATCACGCTGCGAGTCGATACTGCGGCGCGTCCGAGTCCGATGTTGAAGTTGGAACTGACGCGGCCGGACGGGGCCTCAACACAGTTCCAGGTCGTGGACGGACAGTGACAGATGCCACCGATCATGCTGCAGACGCTCCGCCCCTCCTCAGTCGTCAAGCTCGGCGGGAGCCTGCTCGATCTGCCGGATCTGGTGGCGCGGCTCAACAAGTTGAGTCACAGCTGGGGGCCGCAGCCACTGCTGGTCGTAGGAGGCGGCGAAGCGGCCGATCTGGTGCGGGCCTGGGACCAGCGGTTTCAGATCGGCGAACAGCAGTCGCACTGGCTGGCTCTCGATTCCCTCGACCTGACGGCGCGACTGCTGACGACACTCTGGCCGCGCAGCTGGGTCTCCCGGATCGGTCAGATCGAAGAGTGCTGGCTGCGAAACCAGTATCCAATCATCTCGCCCCGCGAGTGGTTCGAACTGGCCGCTGTCTCCGGGGCACCGTCTCCGCCACAGACGTGGGACACGACCACGGACACGATTGCCGCCTGGGTAGCTGGGCTCACTCAAGCTCGTGAGCTGTGTCTTTTGAAGTCGATCGAGAACTCGCAGTCGCTGGAAGAAGCGACAGAGAAGGGATCGGTCGATGCCAATTTCCTGCAGTGGATCTCGACCCCGGTCAGGTGGGTGAATCTGCGAACGGGGCATGCAGGCTGACTCCTGCGCGTGGACTGCCCCTCCACAATGCGTCAGACTGAAAGCCAGCAATCGGTCCACGCTCCATGAGGCTCTTTGACCATGGCTCGGTTTTTCGTTGGGCATCGGCTCGTCGCCTTCTGCGTTCTGTTTTTGGTCGTGGCTCATAGCTCAATAAGCGCTCAGGAGTGGCATGACAAGCTGCGAGCGGTCATGAATGAGCCGACATACGAGCAGGCTCATTGGGGGATTCTCGTGGCCGACATCCGCGATGGTCAGGTGCTCTTCGAGCACAATCCCAAGAAGTTCTTCGCCCCCGCTTCCACCACCAAGCTCTATTCCGTCGCAGCTGCGATGGACGAACTGGGAGCGGACTATCGCTTCGAAACACCGATCTACCGGCGCGGCGAGGTCGACGCGGAGGGGCACCTGCAGGGAGACCTGATCCTCGTCGCGTCGGGCGACTTGACGATGGGAGGTCGCACCGATGTGGAGGGCCGAATCGAGTTCTCCAACAGCGACCACACCTACGCGAATGGCGGAACATCGGGTCAACTGACAGCTGCCAATCCGTTGGCTGGTATTCAGGAACTGGCCCGGCAAGTCGCAGCTGCGGGGATCAAGTCGGTTCGAGGAAATGTTCTGATTGATGACCGACTCTTTGAGCGGGCCGTTTCCACCGGGAGCGGCCCCGAGACTGTCTCTCCGCTGTGCATCAACGACAACGTAGTCGATGTCATCGTGACTCCCGCAACCGAGAAGGGCCAACTGGCCACGTTCGATTCACGGCCCAAGAGCAGCTTGTTTCAAATCGACTGCCAGGTCGAGACAACGGCTGAGGGAACCGCGACCGATATCTCGATTCGCTGGGGCGGACCGGGACGTCTCGTGGTGCGTGGGACGATCCCGCTGGGTCATGCGCCCGTCGTGAGGATCGCGGACTGGAGCGATCCCGAGTTCGTGGGACGAGGACTCCTGATCGAGGAATTGCAGCGGGTCGGAATTCGCGTCCACGCTTCTCCCTTGGAAGCCCCGGCAGTCACCGAACTGCCTGTGGCGGAGTGGTACGCCAGCGCTCCGGTTGTGGCCAAGCTGGTCTCGCCGCCATTCAAGGAGAATGCGAAGCTGATTCTGAAGGTCAGCCACAATCTGCATGCCAGCACGCTCCCGCTGCTGCTCGCAGCACGGCATGGAGAGCGCACTCTCGAGGCCGGTCTGAAGCGCGAAGGGGCGTTCCTCCAGCGGATCGGGATCGACATCAATACGATCTCATTCGGTGGAGGCGCGGGCGGAGCCCGGTCCGATTTCGTGACTCCCGAGGCGACGGTCCGGCTGCTGCGTCACATGGCGACCACGCCGCTCTATGCAGGCTATCACGAGGCGCTGCCGATCCTGGGTGTCGACGGGACCCTTCGCACCGTGGTCGATGCCGACAGCCCCGCCAAGGGAAAAGTTCGAGCCAAGACCGGGACCTATTTCCTCGACAACGGCCTGAACGGCAAGTGGATCCTGACTAGTAAAGCCCTGGCCGGTTACATCGATGCCGCGTCGGGGCGCAAGATCGTTTTTGCCGCCTTCGTGAATGGAACATTTCTGGAGACCACCGACCAGACCAGCCGTGAAGGTCGCACACTGGGCCGTGTGGCTGAGATTATTCAGCAGGGTCTGTAGGCTGTGTGAATCCGGTTCGCGTCCGTCGGTAACTTCGAGGAGACCTCCATGCGATCATTCCTGCTGTCCCTGCTGTTTCTCCCCGCAACGGTTACAGCCGGTGAGATCCGTTTCGAGGCCCAGGAACTCGACCCGGCAATTGCCAAGGTCGCCTGCTATGCGGTCTCGCTGGCCGATGTGAACGGAGACACCAAGCCCGACATCGTGGCTGTGACGGAGAACCGGGTCCTGTGGTACGAGAACCCGACCTGGAAGCCGCGCGTGATCATCGAAGATCAAGTCGAGCGCGACCATGTCTGCATCGCACCGTTTGATATCGACGGAGATGGTCAGGTCGACTTCGCCCTGGGAGCCGGCTGGACCAAGATCGGGACGATCTACTGGCTGAAGCGCGGGGCCTCGCTCGATGAGAAGTGGCAGGTCTTCCCGATCGCGAAAGAGGTCTCGACGCACCGTATGCGGTTCGGCAACGTCCTGGGCAAGGATCGGCCCCAGCTCGTGGTCTCACCGCTGAACCCCTCCGAGGACCGGCCGGGAGTCCGGATGCTGGCCTTCGAGATCCCCGCCCAGCCGCAGACCGAGCGCTGGCCTCTGACCGTGATGGATGGGTCACTGCACCGGGTCCACAATCACTGGCACTTCGACGCCAACGGGGACAACATCGATGGCACGCTGACTGCCAGTCAGGAGGGGCTGAATCTGCTGAAGCATCAGGGCAACGGCCTGTTCTCGAAGCAGTTGATCGGGATCGGAGCCAGTGGGACCAAGCCGGAAGAGATGGGAGCCGGCGAGGTGAAGCTCGGACGCCTGGGTGCGGGCAAGTTCTTCCTCGCGACGATTGAACCGATGCACGGGCACAGCGTCGCTGCCTACACCGGCTCGCTGCCGCTCCCCGAAGGGCAACTGGCCGATCGCCACGTCCTCGACGACAGCTTCAAGCAGGGTCATGCCCTGGGGTGTGCCGATCTCGATCATGACACCGTTGACGAGATCGTCGCCGGGCATCGCGAGCCGAATGCCGATGGCCAGGTGGCTGTCTACTTCTATCGAGCCAGCAACGATGCGGGCACGAAGTGGGACCGGCACGCGCTCGACCTGGGTGGGATGGCTGTGGAGGATCTGGTGACCGGCGACCTGAACGGAGATGGGTACCCCGAAGTGATCGCAGGAGGCCGTGCGACGCACAATCTGAAGATCTATTGGAATCGCTCGGGGAAGTAACCACTGTTGCCTTTCGCTCTGCGAAAAAGCGCTCTTTCGCGGAGCGAAAGGCGACAATCAGCTGAGTCCCAGTTCGTGCGGAATCTCGCCGTCATCCAGCAGGTACTGCGGACGCCCTTGCGGGTCGTTGATCGTGATCTGCCGGGCATCGATTCCCAGATGCCGATACAGCGTGCGAAAGATGTCTTTATAGGTCACAGGTCGCGAGCGCGGTTCAGCTCCGAGGCGGTCGGTCTGGCCAATCACCTGTCCGCCGCGCAGGCCACCACCGGTCAGGATACAGGGGCTCAGCTTCGGCCAGTGGTCCCGGCCTCCGCTGGAGTTCACTTTCGGCGTCCGCCCGAACTCGCCCCAGGCGATGATCAGCACATCGTCTGCCAGACCTCGCTCGCGCAGATCGCTCGTCAGCGTGGCCAGAGCGTGATCCACGATCGGGACCAGATTCTGCATCCGCGGGAAGTTGTCCGAATGGGTATCGAAGTCGCTGATCGAGACACTCACGACGCGCACACCCGCTTCGATCAACCGGCGGGCCAACAACAGCTTCTGCGGAGCAGTCGTCCCCTCCGAAGTCGAAGACTGCTTTCCACGAGCTGACCCGGCAGCGGTGTAGCGTGCCAGAACAGCTGCGTCTTCCCGAGTCAGATCGAGAGCCTCGGCCAGTCGTCCGGAGGTCAGAATTCCTACAGCCTGGCGATCGAACTGGTCCATTGCCTCCATCATGCCGGAGTTGTCGAGTTCGCGCCGAACGCGATCCAGCTCCGTTCGCAACGACCGCCGGTCAGTCAGCCGGGTTCGCGTGAGCTGGGAGTTGAGTGTCAGTGAGAGCGTATGTTCGCTGCCTCGGCGGGCAAGTTCCCCTTTCATCCCCGCTTCGAGTTCGCGCGCGAACATCGAGCTGATGTCAGGCCGAAATGGGCGATAACTCGGCCCCAGGAATCCGGGCCGGGCACTGTTACGGACCTGGCCTCGCCCCTGCATCAAGTCCACGAAGGCGGGGGCGGGATCGTCGGGCCGACCGAGCAGCTTAGCCACAGCTGAGCCCAGTGCGGGGCGACCGCCAAACGAAGACAGGTCCTTCTCGGTGAACCCGGACTGGCATTGAAAGGCGTTGTGCTGGCCATCAGAACCGACCAGCGACCGGATGAATACGAACCGGTCCGCCAGTGCTGCGACCTGCGGCATCAACTCGCTGATTCGGATCCCAGGAACGCTGGTCTCAATCGGACCAAAGGGGCCGCGGATCTCGATCGGAGCTTCGATCTTGGGATCGATCGTTTCGTACTGCGACGGGCCACCGTCCAGATGCAGATTGATGATCGCCTTCGCCGAACGCCCGACACCGGCCTGGGCTTCCAGTCTCAGCAGCTGGGCCAGACTGAGACCGCCCAGACCGAACAAGCCCGCCCTCAACCACTCGCGGCGAGATGTCGACGACCGGAAGTGGGACGAGGCAGGCGGGATCATCTCAGCTACACCAGCTCCCGCATCGGCAGGCAGTCTTGATCCACGAGGTACTGCGGAGTGCCCGCCTGGTCAAAGACGCGGATGTTCCCGGCATCGATCCCGGCGTTGTGGTACAGCGTGGCGAACACTTCCTGGAACTTCACCGGTCGATCAATCGGGCTTTCGCCGTTCTTGTTCGTGCGCCCGACAACTTGGCCGGTTCGCATGCCGCCGCCTGCCATGACCGCGCAGTTGGCCTGTGGCCAGTGGTCGCGGCTGTTCATGCTGTTGATCCGCGGTGTCCGACCGAACTCACCCCACATGACAACGGAAACGTCGCGGTCGAGTCCCCGCTCATGCAGGTCAGTGACCAGCGCAGCCAATGCCTGATCCAGCTTGGGGAACTCCTCGCGGGACTTGGGGAAGTTCATCCCGTCGCCGCCGTGCCAGTCGAAGCGGCTGTAGTTCATCGAGACGAACCGGGCCCCGGCCTCGACCAGTCGCCGGGCGATGCAGAAGTTCTCGACCATCTGCGGAGCCCCGTCGCGCTGGAACTCCTCGTTGCTCTGACCGTACCGGGCCAGGATCTTCGGGTCTTCCTTGGTCAGATCGAGGGCATCAGCCAGCTCGGTGCTGGTCAGGATTCCCATGGCCTTCTGCAGCGAGACATCGACGCTGTCCATTGTTCCCTTGGTGTCGAGTTCACGCTTAAGCGAGTCCATCGCACCGCGCAGGGCCACTCGATCGCGCAGGTGCTCCAGCGAGACCCCCTTGAGGACCATGCTCTCGTTGGAGCTGCGAGCTGTCCGGCCCAGCAGGTTGAACGGAGCGTGCGAGACTCCCAGGAACCCGCCGGTGTAAGGATTCCCCCAGCCACCGACCGGGTACATCAATCCGATGTTCGCCGGAATCGCGGGAGTCACGGGGCCGAGCTGGTGCGAAACCCACGCCCCCGCTGAGGGCCAACCCCCGGGCGGCTTGCGGTCGTTCATCTTGCGACCGGTCATACACTGATAGGCATCATGCGCTCCATCCGAATCGGACAGCCCGCGCACCAGCACGAACTTGTCCATCATGGCGGCGACTTTGGGGAACAGCTCGCAGATCTCGATGCCGGGGACGTTCGTCTGAATCGGATTGAACTCGCCGCGGACTTCGCGCGGGGCATCGGGCTTGAGGTCCCACATATCCATGTGAGATGGCCCGCCTGGCAGATAGATATTGATGATCGCCTTATGGGACCGCTCAGTGGGGTTGGCACGCAGCACGGACGGCAGGGCAATCCCGCCCAGAGCAAACCCGCCTACAGTCAGAAAGTTGCGACGGGAAATCCCGTCACAGAACGCCGACCGGGGAGTATGCCGCTTTCCAAGAATCGTCAACATCGCACAACTCCTCACGCACGCACGATCACCACCTGAGATATTCGGCAGCCACGAACAGATCAGTGTACGCTGATTCAAACAGGTAACGCAAGTTTTTCAGATCAGGATGAACATCCGAGACACGGAATAATGGCAGAGTTCCTGGACGGTCATGAATCGAAGAAACCTCCTTTCGAAAGGGGCTCCCTTTGTACTTCTTACATGACGCCAGTTTGTCTCGGCCCCTTCGGATCGCCGTAACCTGTTTTCCAGACAGCGACTACCAACATCTCAGCCGCGGTGATGGCGGCGTGGCGCAGAATATGCCGGTAGACTCATTTCGCTCCCGCCCCAGGCAAGATGCCACATCGGGGCGGCTACACTCGCAGCAGGGATGCTATGCGGATTCCATGGCTCGTCGCATTGGTCGCGGTGTTTTGTCTCGTCCAGGCGGCGCAAGCTGAATCGTATGCGACACCCAATTTTGTCGCTCACGCTCCCGATGGAGCCACCGCAAAGAAAGTGGCGATGACAGCTGAGTACTTTCGCAAGATTCTGGCGGTCGAATGGACCGGGTCAGAGCTTCCAAAATGGGGCCAAGTCTGCCCGATCCAGGTGACCGTCGGCACGATGGGGGCCAGCGGATCGACGACGTTTACATTTGAAGGCGGCGAAGTTCACAGCTGGGACATGCGAGTCCGCGGGTCTCTGGAGCGGATCCTCGATTCGGTCATCCCACACGAGGTCTGTCATACGATCTTTGCCACCAAGTTTCGGCGCCCTCTGCCCCGATGGGCGGACGAGGGAGCAGCCACGCTGGTGGAGCACCCTAGCGAACGCCTGCGACAGGTCGACCTGCTGGCACGCGTCTTCGGTCGTGGGCAGCAGATGCCTCTGCAGACCCTGTTCGAGATCCGCGAATATCCTTCCAGCCCCGAGTCGCTCTACACCCTCTATGCGGAAGGCTACTCACTGGCTGAGTTTCTCGTGTTGAGAACCGGAGCAGAGGGAAAGCGCGTCTACCTCGACTTCCTCGAAAGCGCCCTGGCGGATGGCTGGGACAACGCACTGCAGGAACACTACGGGTATGACTCGGTTCGTGACCTCGAACTCGACTGGGGCAAGTGGGTCATCGCGGGCAGCCCGAACCTGCCCCGCAACGAGGCTTATGCCCTCAATGGAGCGAAGGCTCAGCCCGCCGGGCGTGACGCCTCTGTTGTGATCCGCGGCCAGACCCCCAAGGCCCCACTTCCGCTGGCGATGATCACCCGCCCGCTGCGAACGGTCGCTAAGGAAGAGATCGAAGCCCCGGAACCGGGTGAAACTGAATCCCCCCGTGGCATTCAGCTGCGCTTGCCCATGAGCCGCAGCCGGTAGTTTTTAGGCCGCAGATTCCGTCTGAAACTTGCTGAAGACTCACCAGAATTCTAACGAATTATGCTACGAGGCGAGTTGTTCGGCTTCGAGCAGTTTGCGCTTGGTTTCGACCCCACCGGGGGCACTGAACCCGCCCAGGCAACCCGACGAGCCGACGACGCGGTGGCAGGGGATCACAATCGGCACCGGGTTCTTGGACATCACGCTGCCCACAGCCCGAGCAGCTCCCGGAGAACCCGCCAGTTCGGCGACCTGGCCATAGGTCAGCGTCTCGCCCGGTGGAATTGCCCGAACGATGTCGACGACGCGCTGTTGAAACTCCGTCAGCGGGCGTTCACGATCGAGCGGGACTTTCGGGAACTTGACTTTCTTCCCCGCAGCAAAGGCTTCGCACTGCTTGCGCAAGCTGGGGTTCCAGTCGCGCTCGACAACCTCGGTCGTCGACATTGCCTCGCGAGCCGCCTTCCGAGATGGATGCCCGAACGTGATCTTCTTGAGCCCCGTCTCCGTCCCCAGGAGACCAAACCAGCCCAGCTGAGTCTGAAACAATGACAGGGCGGGAAAAGAAGCCAGCATGACTATCCTTCGATCACGATGGCGTCGTTGATCATGTACAAGAACTCGAGTTTGCCATCCAAGATGCGAGCCTTGACTGTCATGACTCCCACGACATCAAACGGACGCAGCTGAAGATAGTCGGTCGTGACCCCTTCCCGCATCCGCACACCAATCTTGTCATAGATCAGGACGTTGCGACCGAAGCAACAATCCTTCGTGTCACGGACCATCATGAACCCCGGTAGCTCGGTTTCGCTGTTCGGGGGGTACATGTAGCCACGAATCCGCACGCGGGTCCCAGTCAGTGCTGCGAGCCAAGGCGGGAGATACTCCTCGATATTCAGCGGAACTGGGTCAGCGTTGAGGACCTTGAGCAGATCGAGGTCATCGAAGCTGACGCGAACGGCTTCTTCGGGGCCCACGACCTTGAACGACTTCTCGGGGATCAGGAGTTCGATCTTGCGGGTCGGGATTGAGGCCGAAACTTGCTGGATCGACTCGGGCAGTGGGGGCGCCGGCGGTACCACGGCTTTTTCGGGTGCAGCTGCGATCGAAACGGGCACCGTCTGAGTCGGGCTGACCGACACGGGCTGAGGTTCGGGCTCGGCGTTCTTCTCGGCAGGTGGAGCAGCGACGACGACGGCTTCCGTGGCAGGGACTGACGGAACCTTTTCGGAGACTTCAGGTTTCGATGGCTGAGCGGCAATGCTCGCAGCGTCTCCATCGGAATCCTGGTAGGTCCGGAACCCCTCATTGGACTCCGTACAGCCACTGACTGCGATCAGCAACAACCATCCGGCAATCAGCGGGCGATGAGCGTCTTGTGTCATCCGAGATGTTCCTCCCGCTGCGTGGCCAGTTAGAAGTCCGATTTCGACCGCTCCATGATCTCGCAATCGAGCATGTAGATCGGTTCGCGTTCCTGTCCCGAGAACTTCGGGTTGAGCTTGAACGTTCCGGCGACCGACACGCGACCTGCCAGGTAGTTACACGTCTTGCCGTTTGTCATGACGCAGCCGATCATGTCCGTCAGCTTGGGCTGACCGCCGAAGCAGCACTGGTCACTATCCTTCAAAATGAGGAATGAGGTCAATTCCGTTTGCTGATCGGTCGGATAGACGAACCCTTTGAAGAAGATCTTCTTTCCGACGAGGGCTTCGACTTCCGGGTTGACCTGCGTCCCCTTGCGACCGGTCACAAACTGCTTGGCCGAGATGTCTCGAATGAAGCTGATGCGGTCGAACCCTTGAGGAACCTCGTGGCGGTAAGCGTTGACCTGCACATAGGCCCCCGCCGACATCGAAACTAAAGAGAACAGGATCCCGGCAAACGCGACTCCGTTGCCCGTGTACTCGCCCTGCCACTTGCGAATTGATGCGAGGGCCAGAACCCCCAGCGCCAGAGCCAGCACAGACACCGGCAACACGATCCACAGGAAAATCCCGATCAGAGACAGGATTCCCAGAACCAGTGAGCTGACAGCCAGGGACGACAGCGGGCGGTACTGGAACTCGTTCGACTCGCCGTGGTAACGGGGCTCTGGGGCGTCATTCGGCTCCATCTCCATCTCCGGCTCGCTGAGAGTATCTACAGACATGTGACCCTCCTCGGGAACAATGAGGGCTGCCAATCGGCAGCCAAGAAGTCGGATTGAAAGAGAGCAATCCGCATCACACCAGTATACACGTCGGACGATCGGAAGTCCAAAATCGCCGGAAGTTTAGAATTGACAAAGTGTTCCGAAGAATCCGAATGATCCCGTCAGACCTGTGAGGCAGTTTCGAGGCGTTTGACCGCTTGTGTTGGCACGGGGTAGACTCTGCCACACGGCTCGTAATCTCCAACGGGTGCCCAGCCTCGTGGCGGTGCTTCAAGTTCTTCGCGGTGACTCCACGACCCCGGCTTACCCGGTGGTGCAGGAGAATACGATCATGGGACGTCACCCCGAGTGTGACGTCGTCCTAGATAACGCCGCCGTCAGCCGTCAGCATGCCCAGATCCTGGAGAGCCACGGTTCGTACTTCCTGGAGGATATGCGCAGCCGGAACGGGACGTACCTTAACGAAGAACTGCTCGAAGGTCGCAAGGAACTCCAGGATGGCGACCTGATCCGCATCTGCGATGTCACTTATCGCTTTGACCTCAATGCCTCGGCCTCGGAAATCGCGATTCCTCGCGGAAACGAACCGGGCACCGATGGCCCGACGGGTGTTGAGTTTGATCAGGTCGACGGCAGCCGGATCTTCATACTGCCGGACTCATTCAATGAACCCGAGTTCGAGTCGTCTTCCGGGACCCGTCGCCGGGCGGAACTGCCCCGGCCGCATGACTCGCGCGTGATTGCCCGCCCCGAGGTGAAACTCCGCGGTATTCTGGAGATTGCCAGAGCGCTCGGCGGACAGCTCGAAGTCGATGCGGTGCTCCCCAAGCTGCTTTCGACGCTGTTTAACATCTTCCCGCTCGCCGACCAGGGATTCGTACTGCTGAAAGATTCCGATTCGGACAAGCTGAAGGTCAAAGCGACTCAAGCGCGAGGCGGAACCGTCGCGGATGCGGTCGCGGTCAGCATGACCGTCGTCCGATACGTCATGAAGACCGGGGAACTGGTGCTCAGCGAGAACATCTCGGATGACACCCGCTTCAAGGGAAGTACCAGCCTCTCCAAAATGGGTGTGCGGTCGATGATGTGTGTGCCGCTGCTGGATGAGGACGAGGATCCGCTGGGTGTGATTCAGGTCGTCAGCCGCAGTGAACGACAATCTTTCGATGAGAACGACCTCGATCTGCTGGAGAGCCTGGCGATGCAGGCCTCGCTGGCGATTCAGAACGCCCGACTGCACGAAGAAGCGCTCGAACGCCGCGCGATCGAACGGGACCTGGAGTTCGCCAAGCAGGTCCAGATGGGGTTCCTGCCGAAGTCCCGGCCTAAGGTTCCTGGCTATATCTTCGGGGACTACTACGAAGCGGCTCTGCGGGTCGGCGGTGACTACTTTGACTACATCCCCCTGCCCGATGGTCGGACGGCGATCACGATCGGCGATGTGGCGGGCAAGGGAATGCCTGCAGCACTCCTGATGGCCCGGCTGTACTCATCGACTCGGCTGCAGTTGTTGACGTCTCCGACCCCGGCTGTGGCGATCAGCCGCCTGAATGCGGAAATCGCCAGCAGCGGGCTGGGGCATCGATTCATCACGTTTCTGTGTCTGGTTCTGAATCCCAAGACTCACGAGCTGCGAATCGTCAACGCGGGACACCTGCCTCCGGTACTGCGATCCCAGAACGGGACGATTCAATCGTTCGGTAAGGAGCACGCCAGCCTGCCGCTGGGGATCGTGCCGGACCTCGAATACCAGGAGATGTCGATCCAGCTGGTTCCCAATGACACTGTCATTGCTTTTACCGATGGGGCGACCGAAGCAATGAGCGCCGACAAGAAGATTTACGGACGCCCGCGACTGGAGTCGCTGATCGCTTCGGAGACCGGTTCCATCGACGCAACGCTGCAGCGCATCACCCGCGAGCTGGAGGCGTTCGCCGGAGATGTCGCAAACCGCGACGACCTGTGCCTGATCGGGATTCGCCGGAGTGAGTAAACCTCCCGATCCAGCGATCCTGACTCCCGAAGATGTGCTGGGAGACGACGGACTCATCTCCCGGCGTCTCGCTAATTACGAGAGTCGTCCGCAACAGCTGGCCATGGCCCGAGCTGTAGCGAGAGCGATCCAAGAGCAGAAGCATCTGGTGGTTGAGGCCGGAACCGGGGTCGGAAAAAGCTTCGCGTATCTGGTCCCCGCAATCCTGGCAGCCACTCAGACCCGCAAGCCCAATGGCGAGCGCCGCAAGATCGTCGTCAGCACCCACACAATCGCACTGCAGGAACAGCTGATCGCCAAGGATATCCCGTTCCTCAACGCGATTTTGCCTGTCGAGTTTTCGGCAGTGCTGGTCAAGGGGCGGTCGAACTACATCAGCCTGCGGCGGCTGCAGGGAGCCTGGGAGCGGGCCCGCTCGCTGTTCGATGACGAGCCGCTGCAACAACTCACTCAGATTCGCAAGTGGGCCAACGACACCGGCGATGGCAGCCTGGCCGATCTCAGCTTCCGTCCGCTGGGCGAGGTCTGGGACGAGGTCCAGAGCGAGCACGGAAACTGCCTGGGAAAGAAGTGCCCGA
>Ga0315901_10004825_pt1 | contig 16652 bp, 21 predicted proteins | sample LakEriMetagenome_10_FD_203761 | JGI IMG/M metagenome (GOLD analysis project Ga0315901, IMG submission 203761) | Freshwater fungal communities from buoy surface, Lake Erie, Ohio, United States - Buoy 2 MA116 | ecosystem: Environmental > Aquatic > Freshwater > Lake | place: USA: Lake Erie, Ohio...
TCATTTGGAGATTGTACTCGTGACGAATTAGACTATGTAATCAACCTGGTAGAAACAGAGTGTGCTGATTTAGGAATTTGATTCTTCAGCAGCAGGTCTATCAGGAATGATGATATCGTCGGTAATTTCTTTTTCTACTACTTTGTTTTGCTTTACTGCTTCATTTTCTATAGTAGAAAGAAGAACTACGATAGTAGCATAATGGTAGGACCAAGGGTCTTCAAATTTACCTTCTTGCAATAACTGCATTGCTTTCTGTACGTCTTCAGTAGTTTTACCATCCATGTTATGGATAGCAAGTTGCTGTAGTCTAGCATAGAAAGCGCCAGAAACTTTAATTTCAACAATCGATTCAGGACTAATTACTTTCATGGAATTTATAAATTTAGACGAAGTTAGAGAAAAACTCGTTAAAAAACTAGAAAATACAGGTTGGGACCAAAAACTTAGATTTTTTTGTGAAGAAAAACTACCTCCTATACTTACTGATCTTTTACGAGAAGCACAGGACGGTAGACGTTTTGTACCAAAAGTTGCTCAGATATTTAGAGCATTTGAAACATGTCATTTTGATAAAACAAGGGTTGTCATATTAGGTCAATCTCCTTATCCTTATGTAGGAGTACCAGATGGTTTAGCATTTTCTTGTACTCAAAAAGGTAAACGAGTAGAAAAATCACTTTCTTTAATGTTTGCACAGATTAACAAAACTGTCTATGATGGTAAACTTATTTGTGTAGATGGTAATTTAGAACGGTGGGCAAACCAAGGTGTTTTACTACTTAATTGTTCTCTTACTACAGGTGTAGGTAGTCCAGAAAATCATATGATGAGATGGAAACCTATGGTAGCACAAGTACTTGATAGTCTTATATTTGCAAGACCCGATACAGCTTTTGTATTTATGGGTAAGCATGCATGTTCTTGGGAAGATTATTTACCTGATAATTTTCTAAAAATTAAAACAGACCACCCAGCTTTTGCTGCGTATCAAAAAATAGAATGGGATTCTAAAGACTGTTTTAATAAGATTAATAGATATTTAGAATCTATTAAACAAGAGCCTATTACTTGGTAAGTATAAGGGCGATGTTGGTTAACAGAGATGCTAAAAGACCTGTTAGCAACCACTTTTGTTTATTATTAAGACTGTTGTTTGTATTAGACAGTTTTTGATAATTAGTTTCTAATTCTTTTATTCTGTCTGCTTGAAGTTTGGTAATGCTATCTGTATTGTAGATTATAATATCTTTTACGTAAATCACATCGTATAAAGTAGTTATTTCTTCATTTGCTACAGATAGGATGCTATCACACTGTTTCTTTTCTATCAATCTAGTTGCTATTCTGCGCAATTCATTTGCGTTGTAGCATTTAAAAGTATCTTGTGATTGACAATACAAGCTAAAACAAAGAAAGCAAAGTATTATTGATGTTGTAAAATGTTTCATACTACCAGTTTTTTCTTATGGCACTATCTAATTGTTCACTATTTAGATCCGATAAGATTTGAATCTCTTTTCTACTTCTTATTCTTATTGTTTCTTTAGTCGCGCTATAAGGAATTCCTAATAAACTATCTGAATAAAGACGAAGCTTGTGGTTTTCATTTGACAAGCTTTCAATCTTCATACGATATTCATTAGGTTCCATTGTAATAATAGACTTCTCTTTTTTGTTAGAGTTGTTTATGAACAGAAACAAACACGCAAATCCTATAACTATTAATAGTATAGGAAAGTAAGATTCAGTTTTTATGGACATGGTGTTTCAGAATCAATTTTTTTCTTTATGGTATCAGGAGATATGATAAGTCCTATTCCTATTAAGATTATACCGGTGGAATCAATCCAGGTAGCTTTATCGTAAAAAACACTAGCGATACCTGCTATTAGTAAAATTAAACCTACAGTAGTTGTTTTATAGGATTTAACTATGTTTCTTTTTATCAAATTTAGGAAATTTATCATCTCTTATAAACAATGATTGTTTGTAAAATGTTACTTTTCTGGGGAAAAGTTGTTGCAACTCTTCAATACTTTTGTCGTTAAAATCAAGCCTCTCTTTTATGGCAGCTCTTTCTTCCATTAATATGTCAAGTTTTGACTTAATGGTCTGTAAATCCGTCCATATTAGTAAACCCAATATACTAGCCAATATCGGTGTCAAGTAACTTTTAATTTTATCTAACATGTTCTGAATAGCATGTATTAATTTAACAAATTATGAGGGAAAGAAAAATAAATTTATAAAATTTATGACAGTGCGACCATTTTTTAATTATTGTAAAAAACACAAATACACACCAAACGAGATTCTTATGTTGTTTTGTGTTAAAATGGGTATAAAATGTCCGATACCTTATGTCAACGAAGACTATGAAATTAGGAAACTAATTACAGATGGTCTATTAGAAATTGACGGTAGGGTACTTACACCTAAAGGACAAAAAGTTTTTGATGAAGTGAATAAGAAAGTAGAAGAAAAACCTGCGTTACCAACTGTGGATGAACAATTTGCTAAAGAATACTTAGAATGTTTTCCTAAGATGGTGTTACCTAGTAACAAACCCGCTAGAGTATCTTCTAAACTTATTATTAAAAACCTTAACTGGTTCATTAACACCTATCCTCAATACGATAAGGATACTATTCTTACTGCTACTAAGTACTATATACGAAAGTTCAAAGAACAAGACTACAAGTACATGCGTAATTCTCAGTATTTTATATCTAAAGAGGCAACCAACAAAATGATTTCTTCTACTCTTGCAGAATTCTGCCAACTTATAATAGATGGTGTAGAAGAAGACGAACCAAAAGATTTTGAAACAAAAGTACTATGAGATGGAAATCACAAAGTGATGCGTTTATTAGTGCACTAGACTATATGTCTAAACGTGCTAGAGGAGAAGTACTTAGTCTCAGAACACCTTGGTCTCCAATGAATAAAGTAGGTATTGACGGCTTTGAGTTTCCTACAACTGTAGTTATTGCAGGTCGTCCTGGTAGTGGTAAATCATTAGTAGAACAGATACTTGTTAAACATGCTTTTAGTAATAACAATCTACCCGGTCTTAGAAGTCTTAGATTTCAGTACGAGATGGTGGGTAGAGTTAGTGCTATTCGCGAGTTTTCATCTGCTATTAGTAAAAGTTATTCTTATATATGTTCTGCAGAGGACAATGTTATATCTAAAGAAGAATTTGATGCTTGTGCTAGATATGCGCAATCTATGAAAAGTCTTCCTATTGATATAGTAGATGAACCTTTGACAGTACCTCAGATGGCTGCTGAGATAAAAGAATACTTCAAAACTTACAACTGCCCATATCTATTGGTTACTATCGATCACAGTTTACTAGTTAAGAAACTTCCAGGTCAAGACATTCAAGAAATGATTTTTGATTTAGGCTCTATGATGACAAATATGAAGAAAATTTATCCAATAATTTTCGTAGTTTTGAGTCAGCTTAACAGAGGTGTAGACACAGTAGACAGATCTAAAGAGGGCACTGCAGGTAATTATTTATTAGACAGTGATGTATTTGGTTCTGACTTTTTGCTACAATTTACTGATATTCTTATTGGTTTAAATAGACCTGGTATTAAAAATATCAGGTTATATGGTCCCGAAAAGTATCAGATAATAGACAAAAACATTATTGTTATGCATTACCTTAAAGTTCGTAACGGTGAACCAGCTATGTCATTTTACAGAGGTGAATTTGACAAGATGAATATAGTATCTATCGCACCTCCTTCAAAACAAGCAATTTCTTTTAAACCATGAGCAAATGGAATGAAAAAACAGATGAATTACGTAGGTACCATGCAGATATACTTTCTGAGTATCCAAATGCGTACTTCGTAATGAAAACTGCTATTCGATTTAAGAATCAGCAGTGTGTTATATTCTTTAAGAGCGAACTTTCTAAGGGTGATGTATTCTTAGAAATAGTAGATTCTTCATTGAACCCAGGTATTGACCGTACACTTTATCGTTATGCTTTCAATGAATTTTGGGAGTCTGAATATGAAATAGTAGAAGGTTATGCCGACAAGTTTTATGTTCCTGTAGAGGAATTACATGTAATACCTAAAAGAGAAGTTTTTGTAGAAAAACCAAAATCTACTAAAATTTCTTTACCTGGAGCTAATGCCAATTACGAACTTAAGTTAGAATCTTTTTTAGATAGAAGCGCGTCTGTCTTAACAGTAAGAGATCTTATTGCTATTATACACAGACGACCTGTAAGTAATAACCAAGAACTAAATGAATTTATTAAGCAAGTATGAGTATATTACCATTAGAAGTCGTAGGTCCAGAAACACTATCGCCAAAAAATTTAATTATTTTTAGCAAACCAAAAGTAGGTAAGACAGAACTAGTTAGTAAACTAGATAAATGTCTTATTTTAGATTTTGAGAAAGGTTCTTCTTTTATTTCAGGTTATAAGATTCAGATTGAATCTGTTGATCACTTGAAGAAAGTAGGAGCTGAAATTAAAAAGTATCGTGAAGATAACGGTAAGTATCCTTACAATTATGTAGCGATAGATACAACAACCTCTTTAGAAGAAATGGGATCTGTTTACGGTGAGCAACTGTATTCTAAAACAATCCCCGGTAAAAACTGGTTTAAAAAAGGACCAGACGGTAAATTAGCGGAAGATGCGGGTAAAAGAAAGTATGGTAGTCTTACGGGTATGCCCGAAGGTGCAGGTTATTTTTGGATAAGAGAAGGTACAATGCAGTTGATCAATTTTATTCAAACATTTGCTCCTCGTATTATTCTTTTAGCTCACATCAAAGAGATTTATCTAGAGAAAGACGGTACAACTTTTACTGCAAGTGACATTGATCTTGGCGGTAAACTTAAAAGAATTGTTACCTCTAACTCAGATGCAATCGGTTACATGTACAGAAAAGGCGACAAAAACATTCTTAGTTTCAAAACTAAAGAAGATGTTGCATGTGGTGCAAGACCTTCGCACCTCAGAAATAAAGAATTAGTTATTTCAGAATACACAGAAGAAGGATTAAAAACAAATTGGAACGAAATTTACATTGATTAATTATTATGGGAATTAAATTAAATTACAGCGAAAATGTACCTAAGAACTTATCTCCAGGTACTCAGGAGGCACGTATCATTCGTGTTGCTTTGGAATCACCTGCTTATGATGCAAGTGCTTCATTTGTTATTCTTGAACTTGAAGGTCCTGACATGGGTCCTGAGTTTGAAGGTTTCTTGGTTGACAAGAACGACGTTGAGGGACCTCGTTACAAAGGTCAGGTAGGTAGAGTTAAGAGCTCTCGTTATGCTTACTCTGATGGTACAACTAAAACAGGTCGTCCTGTCTACAAAGACCAAGGTATTGCTCGTTTTGTTTCATCTCTTTGTTTTGAATTAGGCGCAGAAGCGGTAGAGTGGTTGAATTCAGCTAACGAAAAGTTTGATAGTATTGAAGAATTGGTTGAAGATTTTAACAACATGCTTCAAACTACCGGTATTACTTCTCGCTACTACAACTTCACTATTGGCGCTAAAGAGTATATCAAAGACGGATATGTTCGTAATGATATGTTCTTCCCTAAATATGAGAAAGGTAAAACTTTTGTAGAAAGAAAAGACGCATCTCCGTCTAAGCTAATTCAATTTGACTCTAATCTTCATGTGATTAAAGCAGAAGTAAAACCTGCTGAGGATTTTGAATCAGCATCTGGAGTAACTTCTGATACTGCAGAAGATTTTAATATGGATTCGGGTTCTTCTCTTTCAGACCCATTGTTTTAATTAAACCTGCTATGATAAAAGAGGGGTTTAATAGCCCCTCTTTTTATTTATACTATGCTCAATCTTTTAAATGTAGCTATAGATAGTATCCCAGAATCTTGGATATTTGAATATTATTGTAATTTAGAAAAACCTCTTGAAGGACAAAGACAAGTAATTAAATCAATATTTCAGACTTCTGATAGAAGACCGTCTATGTTTATATACTATCGCTACGGTAGATATATTTACAAAGATTTTGCTTCTGGTAATGGCGGAAGTGCTGTACATCTTGTTAGTAAAATATTTAACATTTCAGAGAAGGAAGCTATTAATAAGATAGTTACTGATTTTATGAAGGTAGGAGAATATAAGTATTCTGTTCCTAACGTAGAAGAAACACCATCTGAAGTTACTAGTTACAAAACAAGACAGTGGTTTGATCACGATAAAAAATACTGGCTTAAATTCAATATAGGTCTTTCTATACTTAACAAGTATAATGTTAAACCTATATCGGAATTCATACTACAGAAAGACGACAAAACTTTTAAATTTCAAGGATTATACGCTTACGGATATTTCAAAGAAGACGGTACCTTGTGTAAAATTTATCAACCTTATAATAAAACATGTAAATTTATTTGGGTTAATGATTTCTTTCAAGGTGCAGAACAACTAGAAAATAAAAAACATCTTATTCTTACTAAATCAATCAAAGACATAATGTCTCTTTCTACTATAACAAGACAATTTGATTTTCTTGCAGTAGATAGTGAAAACACAATGCTTACCAAAACAAGACTATCTGTTATTAAGCATAGTTACAAAAGTAAATATGTGTTATTTGACAATGACGAACCTGGTCAAAGAGCAGCTAAACGATATGTAGAACAAGGTTTTATTAACATACCTTGGTCTTTATATAAAGATACTAGCGAAGCTATGGATAAAGCAGGTTATGAAAACACTAAAAAACATTTTGTTGAACTTATAAAATCATTAATATGACAAAAACTTATATCGGTATAGATATAGGCAAGAAAGGAGCAATCGCTGTTATAAAAGAAGACAGTATTGACACTTTTAAGATGCCTATAATAAAAGATCAAGTGGACACTGGTTCGCTTTTTTCAATTTTGACAAGTTACTCGCACACTCATATTATATTTGAGAAATTAGGTGTAATATATGGTAGTTCTAAACAAACTGCTTTTTCAATGGGGTATCAAATGGGATTAGTGGAAGCATTTTGTGTTGCTATGAACATACCTTATACAGCTGTAAGAGCTGTTGATTGGCAAAAAGAAATGTTTAAACACACTACTGTTATAAATAAATCAGGTAAAACTTCTAAAGATACAAAAGCAATGGCTCTTGTTACTATTAAAAGACTTTTTCCTACTCTTTCTCTTACTTATGATAAAGCTACTAAACCACATGATGGATTAATAGATGCTGTTTTAATAGCAGAGTACGCACGTAAAAATAATCTGTAACATGGATGCTTCTAAAATATTTAAGGACATCATTATAGAAAGTCCCTTTTATGGTATTTTTCTATCTATGATTAACAAGAGCTGGGATAGTGTAGATACTGTTCGAGTTGTTAAAAAAGGTATAAATTATGAGCTTTCAATGAGTGAGAAATACTTTAATAGTATTACGCTGAACAATGCAAAAGCTCATATTTTACACGAAGTAATTCATATTGCTTTACTACATCCCTTAAGAATTAAGGATTATTCTAACAAAAAGCTAGCACATTTAGCAATGGATATTGTAGTAAATCAGTATGTTAACGAGAATTACTGGCTAAATTGTCCTACAAAATTTATGACTTTAGCAAAACTTAATGAAATACTTGCTAGTATTAATTATGAGTTGGCAGAAGAGCATAAAAGTATTGATTATTACTTAGAAAAACTTAATAGTTTACCTACAGGTGATAGTGATCAGTTTGCAGTTGGTGAATTTGAAGAGATTAACACTACACCCGAATGGAATGATTTTTATTCTATGAGCGATGTAGATGATAAACTACTTCAAAAAGTTACAGAAGGTATGCTTACTAATGCAAGAGACGCTGTTAGTAAAACTAGAGGTAGAATTCCTGGAGAATTAGGTGGTATTTTTGAACTTATTGATAAAGAAGAACCACCTAAGTTTAACTGGAAAGCATATCTAAGAAATTTTGTTGGTTATTGTATGTCTGCAGATGTAAAAACTACTCGCACTAAAGAAAATGTGAGATATCCTGAAGCTGCAGGTAAGAAAATTAAACAAATGGCTCATATTCTAGTAGCTATAGATACTTCTCAATCTGTTAATGATACTCTTTTAGAAGTGTTTCTTGCAGAACTTAAGCACATTAATCAATGTGGTACTGAAGTAGATATTATGCAGTGTGACGCTAAAGGTTATCCTGTAAGACCTATTAAAGAATATGTACTTGATAATCTTGTTAGAATAGAAGGTAGAGGAGGTACTGATTTTAATCCTCCTGTAAACTATTACGCAGAAAATCAACCTAAATATCAAGCTCTTATTTATTTTACCGATGGTGAATGTAGTCCTCCTGACCTTTCACCAAATAATATACTCTGGTTAATACCAGACTCTCACTCTTTAAACGATTTATTACCAGGAACTGTAAAACAAATTTCATTATGAGAAAAGCAATTGACAAAACAGTAAAGATGAACATTACAGAAGTAAAGCAACTTCTAGAGTACATTATTGAAAACAATCTTAAATTACAAGAAATTGGTATAGACCCTATTTCTCTTAACATATCAGGTCCTTCCGGTATAGGAAAGACATCATTAATTAAACAAACTTGTGATAAACTAGGTATTCATTCTGTAAAGAAGAATCTTGCTCAGATTGACGACTTAGGTGAGATTACCGGTTTTCCTATTAAAGAGTACGAAGTAACTAAAACCGAAGGTGATAAAACAAAAGTTCGCTGGGTACCAGAAGCTGTATTGACGACTGCTACTGATAAAGGTTGGACTGCTACTACTAAAACTAGAATGGGTTATGCTAAACCAGAATGGTTAGTTTCTAATGAAAAGATGGTTCTTATTCTTGACGACTTTAATCGTTGTCAGCCTCGTTTTATGCAAGCTATTATGGAGATTGTAGATAATCAAAGTTATTTCTCTTGGAAATTACCTAAAGGTTCTACTATTGTTCTTAGTTCTAATCCTGACAACGGTGATTACAATGTTACTACCGAGGATACAGCACAAACTTCACGCTACTTTAGAGTTGATTGTAAGTTTGATGCTTATATCTGGGCTAAGTATGCAGAGTCTATAGGTATTGATGAACGTTGTATTAACTTCGTTTTATTACATCCTGAGATGATTAATGATAATTGCAATGCTCGTATTGTAACTAAGTTCTTTAATTCTATTAGATTTATTAAAGACTTTTCAGATCCTTCATCTCTACTATTGATTCAATCTTTAGGTGAGATTTCTGTAGGTTCTGTGTTTGTAACTACCTTCACTCAGTTTATTCACGATAAACTTGATAAGATGGTTACTCCTAAATACATCTTAGAAACTCAAGACTTTAATCTTGTTCAGTACAAAATTAAAGAGCTCGTAGGACAAGGTTCTAATACTAGACTTGACATTGCTGCTGTTCTTGCACACCGTCTTATAAATTATACTCTTGTATTATTTGATAAGAAAGAATTCAAACCTGAGTTTTCTTTGAGAATAGGTGATATTATCGAACAAGATGAGTTACTACCTGCAGACTTGGTTTATCTTATTGCAAGAGAACTAGTAGGTGCTAATCGTAACCGTTTCTTGAATATTCTTACTAAACCTGCAGTTGCACAAAAAATTCTAATCTAATGATCACTAAAAGCCTTTATAACAAAAAAGGTGACAGTAAAACGGAGGAGTTCTTAGAACTCCTCCAAACTGCACCTCTTCACTATAAATCTATTAATTCTAAATACATAGCTTTTTATATGTATGAAGAAGATTATAACAACTATTTTAATAATGACAGAACTCTTACACCTGATGATAAAGTTTTCTTTTATCCATATTTTCAGGGTGATAGTAATGGTTTAAATGTAGAGAAGAATCCTATAGATACGTATAAAAATAGTAAACATATAATCTTTCCTGTCAGTTTATTCTACACAGGTAAATATAAATCAAAATTTAGTGTTTTAAGTGTTAAGCACCTCAATAAAAACATTTATATTTTTTCTAAAAACTGGGAAAAATATTTGCCTTTGATTATAGAGGGTAAGTTAAATCCAATATCTTTTGATAAATATTATCTGAAACCTAGTGTTAGAATTACAGAGGATATGATACCTACTTTAATATCTATGATCTGTAATGGAGGACCTAGTGATTTAGAAATAGTACAAACAATTTTACTATCACTTATTACAAAGGATGCTACAAATGAAGAAAAAATTCTTTTAGATTTATTAGGTACTGCTATATATTATAGGGGAACTAATTTTTTCAAAACTAGTAAAAATGTATCTAAAGAAGTAAATAATTTTGTAAATAATCATTTACAAAGTTCGTTTTTTGATGTCTATGCTTGTTATGATAAATCTAACATGCTACCAAAAGAATTAATAGAAAAGTATATGCAACCTGTATATCAATATAAAATGGCAGAGTTAGCAAAATTATATTTTTCTATACCAATAAAAGTAGAAGTCACTAAAGTATTTTAATTATGGAAGAAGAAGTTTTATACGCAAGTAATGTAAGTTCTACACAAAAAGTTTATGATAAAGTCTATAGAGAAAACGCTTATTCTATAAATCATGTAGACCATAAAGATAATATAGATATAAAGCAGGGTTCTAAATTTTATATTTCTAAAGAAACTGTTATTAGTAGGCATAATGTTAGAATGCTAACAGAAAAGTTTAATAGCAAAATTGTTAGAGATATAGAAAAAGCAGATTTTATACTGGTAGATGATAATGTTTTATATAAAAAAAGAGAATATTATTATGTAAATCATGAAAATAATCTTATATCAAAAAGGTGGTTTAGAGCTTATAAAAGTTCAAAATATGGTTTTGTTTATGAGAAAGATATTCTAGATATTCTCAAATATCCTTCTAAAATAGTTCATATTAATGTAATATCTAGTTTACTGTATGAAAATGTAGATTTGCCTATTATCGATGAAGAACAACATAAAGTTTTAGATTCGATGCTAAGTAGTACAAATAAAAGTGATGTTGAATTAGCTGTTACTTTAATGTGTAATTGTAATTTAGATAAATCAATTTCTTATATTTATGATTTATTATGTAACTATAAGTGGACAATAAGAAATCACCGTCTTCATACAAATGTTAAGTTTCAAACATTAATGAGCTATTTAGGTGAAAAAGACATTCTTGATTTTGCAGAGGATAAGCTTTTAAAGTTATTAATTTCTAAAAACTTATTAACTAAATATCATCTAAATGCAATAATGGAAAATGTTAAACATTCCGTAAAAGATTTTATTAGTAGTAAATATGGTTCAGAGGATATAGTATTTACATTGTCAATTACAGAAGAACTTAAAGTACAAGTTTTGAAAAATGAAGTTAACCCTGCTCAATTAAATTTATTTGATGGAAAGTAAAAATGAATATCAGTTATTAGAGGAATTTATTCAATCTAAACCGAATTTAAGTTTTTCGGGATTGAGTAAATATTTATACAGTCCGTATTTGTATTATAAGCACTATGTGCTTAATCAGAAAGAAGACATATCTGGTGATTTTATTACTAAAGGTAAATTACTACATTGTTTGGTTTTAGAACCAGAAAAGTTTGATACTAACTTTGTTCTACTACCAAATAAACTACCGATTGATAATCATCAGGTAGTATTAAAAACTTTGTACTCTAGACATGTAGACGATTCTGAATTACTAACAACTCCGCTAGAAAAATATCAGGATGAAATTGGTGAGATTATGGCAGAAATAGATTACTACTCTGCTATTAAACTAGACTATGATAGAGGTAAAAAACTTATTCTTGATATAAACAAAGAGTACTGGAACTATTTACTTACAGCTCAATCTAAAGTAGCAGTAAGTCAGCAGGATTACAATGAAATTCTAGAAAAGACTCAACTGTTAAATCAAGATAAAGTTTGCAAGTGGTTATTAGAGTTTACTGAGTCTGAGAAAGAAGTAAGTATTCCAAATGCTACTGAATTCTTTGGGCTTAGAGGTATAATAGATTGTATTAGAGTCAAGGAAAATGCTAAAACAGTATTTGTAAGTGACTTAAAAACAACTAGTAAACGCATTCAGGACTTTCCTGAAACTGTTGAGTATTATAATCTGTGGTTGCAAGCAGCTTTATATTATAAGTTTGCTAAACATTATTACCCGGATTATAGTGTAACATTTACTTTTATAGTAGTTGATAGTTATGGTGTAGTTTATCCGTTTAAAGTATCTGAATCTACTATGGAGCAATGGTTAGAAAGAACTAATGTCCTTATAGATCAGGTAAAACAAAGTTTTGCTGAACAAAATTTTAGACTACCTAAATCATATATAAATTATGAAATATTTTTATGATTAAAGTTCTTAAGCAGTATGTGCAAAAATCGAAGGTATTTTTATTTCCTTTGATATGTCCTAAAAATGTAAATGATATTTTAGAGATTCAATGCTACCTTAGTAGGAAAGATGTGTACAACATCGATGATTATCAGCTTACTGTTGTAGTAGATGGTAGTAAATATCCTGAAATACACCGTGATCTAGAAGGCAAGTATTTATTTACCTCTCCTCATTTTAAGCAATCTGAAATGCGCAGATTGGGTGAAAGTAAGTATCTTTACGTGTTCGACCTTACTGATATGAAAGAAGTCTGGAGTCTTGTGCTTACAGGCAAATATTCTCAAATACCAGAAGGAATTAAAAAGGTTATACTGGGATATTACAAAGGTCAACCTACATATGAGTATGTGAATTCTTGGTTATATCCTGACAAATATTACAAGGATTATGCTGATGATTTAAAGGTTGATATAGCAATAGTAGGTCCTGAGTTATGTAACCTACCTGATTTAGAGAAAGAAATATATACATCATGAGATTTGTTTTTGACTGCGAGACTCTTATTAATTGCACAGCTTTTGTTTTTGAAGAAGCTGATGTAGATGAGCAAGCTAGTGTATATACCTATGTTATACATGATCTAAGGAATGATTTAGAAGAGCTTTGTAATTTTCTAGATACTTTAATTGTAAACAAAGATTCTTTTGTTTCTTTTAATGGTATTGCCTTTGATTCTCAGATTATAGAATTCATCATTAGAAATAGAGAAGACTTACTTAATCTACCTGGTTCTCAAGTAGCATACAATATTTACCTTAAAGCTCAAGAAGCAATAAAGCGTTCTAATAATAAAGAGTTTGCTGAGTATGGTCCGTTTGAACTTAGTATTCCTCATATTGATGTTTTTAAGCAAGGACATTTTGACTCTGCAGCAAAGAGAGCTAGTCTAAAATATTTGCAGTTTACAACAGATTGGCATAACATTGAAGAAATGCCGATACATCATTCTACAGTAATTAATAGTCTTGATCAAATAGATCAGATTATTAGTTACTGTGGTAACGATGTTAGTTCTACTAAACATCTATACAAAATATTTACACCGCAGACTTCTCAAAGAGAAATCTTTAGTGAGAAATATAAAATGGATTTACTTAGTTCTTCTGAACCTAGTATTGCAAAGAAGATATTTTCTTATTACTTGGCACCTAAAATGCGAATGAATCCTAGAGATTTTAAATCTTTACGAACATATCGCGAAAGTATTCCAGTAAAAGATATTATTCTTCCTTATACTGAATTCAAAAGTGAAGAGTTTAAGAATCTTCTAGAGGCGTTTAAAGAATTAGTAATTGATCCTGAAAAAACTAAAGATGCTTTTAAGCATTGCATAAAGACTAAAGGTATTACTATTGATTATGGTTTAGGTGGTGTTCATGGTTCTAGACTTCCTGGTATTTACAAGTCAGATGCTAAGTACTCTCTTGAATCATTTGATGTAATAAGTTTTTATCCTAATCTTGCTATTAAAAACAAATGGTCTCCTGCTCATATTCCGGTAGAGATTTTTTGTGAACAGTATGAATGGTTTTTTAAAGAACGCGTTAAAATACCTAAGAAAGATCCTGTAAATTATCTATTTAAGATTATTTTGAATAGTGCTTACGGTCTTACTAACGAAAGAAACAGTCCTTTTTACGATCCTCTAATGACAATGAGCATTAAAATAGTGGTGCTCAATAAACACGGTTAATTGCTGGAATATCCTAAAGACAAATATGCTACAAAGTAAGTATGAAATACGACTAAGCTTGAATGCCTGAAAAATATTTGTATGAGTGTAAGGTTTATTGTATTTTTACAAAAAATTACACAAAATGGACAATCAGCAGCTGAATCCCGAACAGGGAAGAGTTCAGAGATCATCTCGCAAGAGAGTACTTGACTTAAATAAATATATAGTCTGGGAAACACCGTGCATGATAAATAAAATATACATTTACACACTTTGTTCAACAAAGAATAATAAAGTGCGTTATGTAGGTATTACTACAGATCCTTTAAGAAGATTATCACATCATACTTCAAAATCTTATCATAATAATACTTATAAGAGTAATTGGATAAGTAAAGAGTTAAAAAGCGGTAATCAAATATTAATGACTATAGTTGATTCTTTTACTAATTTAGAAGATGCTTTATTAAAAGAAGAGGAGTTAATTGAAAAGTATGATGATTTAACAAATCATGTACTATTACCAACAAAACCTCATACAAGAACATGTTATTTGTATAATATATTTACTTCAGAAATTATTGAATTTAGTTCAGTACAAGCTGCAGCGATGTATTTAAAAGTAACAACATCAGCCTTATATGACTCACTTGTTTTAAGTAAGTGGCTTATGTCTTTTAATAAAAACTTTAACGAATTAATTAAGATAAAATATAGACTAAAAGGAAAGAATCTGATAACAGGTGAAATACAATATTTTCTTACCCAAAAACATGCTTCCGAACATATAGGATGTTCTATACAATTAATAAACAGTTGTATTATGGGTATTAGGAAATCAGCAAAAAAATGGATATTATGTAAAAAAGGATGTGATTTTCCTTTTTACATTAATAATCACTCTTCACCTGTTATATGTGTGAATGACGGGTTTGTATATAATTCAATAAAAGAAGCAGCAGCTTATTATAAGTTAGATGAATCTTATATTGCAAAAGTATGCAAAGGTTTACGTAAACACGCAAGTAATAAAATTTTTAGATATCAAGAAGATATGATCCACCCCCTTTAGAAATTTAGGGGATTAAATGTACTATAAACGGACAGTTATCTCTAATGATGTTATTTGAGGATGTGTTGTTAAGTATTCCAGATGCAATTCCTGTATTGGTAAATACAGATGGTGCAGAATTCTTAATACCTCGTGATAAGATGGATGTTTACAAGGAATGTTGTAAACGTTGGGAAGAAAGAACTAGCTTATCTTTGGAATTTGATGCTTACAAAGAGCTAATTATTAGAGATGTAAATAACTATATTGGTATTTTTAAAGAAAGAGAGTGTTCTTCTGAAGAGTATTCTAAGATTAAATCAAAAAGTATATTCCCTTGTAGAGAAGAGAGCGGTAAGTTTTATTACAGTCCTACAAAATGTAAGGGTATTGCATTTGAGTTTACAGACTTAGCGCTTCATAAGAATAAAAGCTTTCTTATTAAACGTAAGGCTTTATACAATTATTTTGTTTTTGGTAAGTTACCAGAGCAAACGTTAAAAGCTAACAAAAATATTTTTGACTACTGTGGTGGTATTAAATCATCCTCAGAGTGGAAATTAGTTGCATTGTGTAACGACCAAGGTTCTATTACAGAATCTCCTTTACAGAAAGTAACTAGATATTATATGAGCAAGAAGGGTTGTAAGATTATTAAAGTCAACAGTGTTGACGGACGTAAGATACAACAGCATTCTGGTAATGTATATCAAACAGTATATAATGTTCATGAAGAGCAAGACTGGGTAAACTATGGTATTAACGAAAAGTTTTATCTAGATGCTATTTATGAAGAGATTAGTAACATTGTAAAAAAAGTAGAAAACACATTATTTTAAAATTATGCCTATCAAACTTAATCCCACAAACGAGAACTCTGTAATTACTAGTTCTATTCCGGTTTACGGTAACGGATACAATCCACCATCACACAAACAAGTTATTGAGGCTAGTAAGAAAATACTAGCCGACAATAACATTACTATTGCAACTGCAGAAGGTGAAGAATCAATTAAATTTATTGGTTCTAACAAGAATGAAATAGTAGCTGCTTATTTTGTGGTGGATGTACCGTCTAACGATACCTACCAACTAGTATTTAGCTGGGTTAATTCTTATACCAGATCTATGCGCTTTAAGTGTGCGGTAGGTTGTAGGTTAAAGACTAATCCTGCTGTATATGTTAAACATTATTTTTCCGTAAAAAAGGGTGGTGATATTTCTGATATCATTAAACTCATGGAAAATGTAATACAAAATGCTTATTCCTACTATGACAACACAATAGCAGAAATAGAAGCTCTTTCTTTTAAATCAATTTCTAGGGAAGAAACTTGTTGTTTGTTAGGTAATATCTTCTTTAATAAGAATTTAGTTACACCACACCAGGCAAGTACAATACAGAAGTGGATGACAGAAACATTTAAGGATGTTTCTAATTGGAAATTATCTGATGTTTACGAGATGCTTTCTTTGGTAACATATACCTACCATCCTAGGTTTTGGTT
>Ga0315901_10004827_pt1 | contig 16648 bp, 10 predicted proteins | sample LakEriMetagenome_10_FD_203761 | JGI IMG/M metagenome (GOLD analysis project Ga0315901, IMG submission 203761) | Freshwater fungal communities from buoy surface, Lake Erie, Ohio, United States - Buoy 2 MA116 | ecosystem: Environmental > Aquatic > Freshwater > Lake | place: USA: Lake Erie, Ohio...
AAAATTTGAAAAACAGCCTTGGTGGGACTTGTGTGCTGGCCCCCACCTAGATGCTACTGGCGATATTAATCCCGATGCTTTTGCCCTAGAAAGCATTGCAGGAGCATACTGGCGCGGCGACGAAAAAAATCCTATGCTTCAGCGCATTTACGGCACGGCTTGGGAAAACCCTGAGCAACTTCTTGCCTATCACCAAATGCTCGAAGAAGCCAAACGTCGCGATCACCGCACCATCGGCAAGGATCTGCAACTATTCAGCATTCAAGAAGAAGCTGGTGGCGGTTTGGTTTTCTGGCATCCTCGCGGCGCGATTATCCGTAACACGATTGAGACTTTCTGGAAAGATACTCATGCTCAGAATGGCTATGAGGCAGTAACCACTCCCCACATGGCAAACCTCGACCTGTGGAAAATTTCAGGGCATAACGACTTCTATCGCGAAAGTATGTTTCAGGCAATGGAAGTGGAGCATCAAGTTTATCAGCTTAAGCCAATGAACTGTCCGTTCCATGTGTTGATTTACAAAGACACATTGCATTCCTATAAGGAGTTCCCGATTCGCTATGCTGAGCTTGGCACAGTCTATCGTTATGAGCGCTCTGGAACCATGCATGGGCTGATGCGTGTGCGTGGCTTTACGCAAGATGATGCGCATATCTTCTGTACTGAGGCACAAATCGAACAGGAAATTCTTGGCGTTCTCAATCTTGCGGAATTGATTCTCTCGACCTTTGGCTTTGAGAATTATGAGATCAATCTCTCGACCCGTCCCGAAAAATATGTTGGTTCTGACGAAATTTGGGAAAAGTCTACTGAGGCGCTAAAACAGGCTCTCAATCATAAGGGCTGGGACTATGTGGTCGATGAAGGTGGTGGCGCTTTCTATGGGCCAAAGATTGATATCAAGATCGAAGATGCGATCGGTCGCCGTTGGCAATGTTCGACAATTCAGCTAGATTTCAATTTGCCCGATCGCTTCAAGATGGAATATGTTGGTGAAGATGGTGTGCGCCATCAACCAATCATGATTCACCGTGCACTTTTTGGTTCCGTCGAGCGTTTCATCGGCGTACTGATTGAAAACTATGCTGGTGATTTTCCTCTTTGGTTAGCGCCTGTGCAAGCTAAGTTAATTGCGGTTTCTGACAGTCAAATGGAATATGCTGAGCAAGTTGCCGCCAAGATGAAAGCCGCAGGTTTGCGCGTACAGCTAGACCATAGCGGCGATCGTATGGCGAAGCAAATCCGCAAAGCTGAGATGGAGAAAGTGCCTGTAATGGCAGTAATTGGTGCGAAAGAGGTTGATGCTGGCACTCTCAGCATTCGCAGCCGCAAGCATGGTGAGCTCGGTGCAATCTCTGTGGATGAGGCGATTAGCAAAATGCAAGCAGCCATAAGCGATCGCACTTGGTTCTAAAAACATAAAAAGTTAGGCAGTGCAGAGCGCTGCCTAACTTTTTATTAGGACTTACAAAATATGTCCCATACGTTTGGGAATTGCCTCATTAAAGTTTTTGGTGATTTGAGATAAAGATACAGAAATCGCCTTCTCTCCTCCAACAATAATCTCCAAATCTCTTGCTGCATCGCTGACAATGCCAATATATTGCCAGTTATTGCTTAGATGGCTAGTGAGATAGGTTTCCCAAGCATTGCGATCGCATTCTTTCACGGATACCACTATTCTACTCGCGCCTTCACCAAAGAGGAGTTGAGTAAGGTGATTGCCTTCAGGATTGGCTAGTTTGATTTGCGCGGATAGTTTGCCAGAGATGCATGATTCTGCGATCGCGACAGCAAGTCCACCATCAGAACAATCATGGGCTGACTGGACTAAACCTTGAGTAATACCTTGACGACAAGCAAATTGAACTTTTCGTTCTAGCTCAAAATCCACGGGTTGCGGACGACCTGTCACCTCACCAATAATTGAGGCAAGATATTCAGAACCAGCCAAACTGGCTCGATCGCTACCGAGTAGATAAATCGCATCACCGACTGACTTCCAACCCTGCCCAACAACCTTAGTTACGTCTTCAACTAAGCCAACCATACCGATTACTGGTGTGGGATAGATTGGTTGAGAATTGCCATCTGAGTCGATAGTTTCGTTGTAGAGTGAGACGTTACCACCCGTCACAGGCGTTGACAACTCACGGCAAGCATCAGCAATGCCACGGCAAGCTTCGTGTAACTGCCAATAACCGATCGCATTTTCTGGGCTGCCAAAGTTTAAATTGTCTGTTACGGATAGAGGCTCGGAACCGACACAGGACAAGTTTCGCGCTGCCTCCGCAACCGCAAGTTTTGCACCTTCGTAAGGATCGAGGTAGACATAACGGGCATTGCAATCGACTGTAGCCGAGACACCAACAAGAGAATCAATTTGAGAAGCCGTCGCTTCTAAGTTACCGACACCAAAGCCTTGACTGCGTAAACGAATTACGGCAGCATCTGCTCCCCCTGGGAAGATGACTGTATTATTTTGCACTTGATGATCGTATTGACGATAGACCCATGCTTTGGATGCGATCGCAGGCGTATCTAGCAATTGTAAAAGTGCATCATTGGGAGTAATGGATGGCAAAGCCGCGATCGCAGATTGCTCATCCCAAGCCCAAGCTTTCTTGGCATAATCAGGGGTATCGGCTAACTGACGATGATAAATCGGTGTGTTATCTGCCAAAGCTGTCGCAGGAATCTCCGCCGCAACTTCACCATGCCAGAGAATTCGCACAATTGGCTCAGAAAGAACTTCACCCGCCACAACGGCATGAAGTCCCCACCGCTCGAAAATTGCAATGAGTTCTGCTTCTCTTCCTTTATGAGCAACAAAGAGCATTCTTTCCTGCGATTCCGACAGCAAATATTCATAGGGAGTCATTCCCGTTTCTCTAGCAGGAATCTTGTCCAAATCGAGAACAACACCAACGCCACCTTTCGCCGCCATTTCAGAAGTTGAACAAGTTAAACCTGCCGCGCCCATGTCTTGCGCCGCGACAACTGCGCCTGTTTTGAAAGCTTCCAAACAAGCTTCTACTAAAGATTTCTCTAAGAATGGATCGCCCACTTGTACTGCCGAACGACTCTGTTCTGATTTGTCCGAGATCTCAGTACTAGCGAAACTTGCGCCCTTCATGCCATCACGTCCCGTGGTGGAGCCAACATAGATTACAGGGTTCCCAGTCCCAGAAGCGCCCGATTTGACAATTTCTTTGGTTTCCATAATCCCGATTGCCATCGCATTGACGAGAGGATTACGGTTATAGGCTTTATCAAAATAAACTTCACCACCAACGGTAGGGACACCAATGCAATTGCCATAGCCAGCAATACCATTGACAATGCCATTAACTCGACTCCGTACCCAAGGATCGGAAAGTTCACCAAAACGTAATGAGTTGAGAATCGCGACGGGACGCGCTCCCATCGTAAAAATATCTCGCAAAATGCCTCCTACGCCTGTCGCTGCACCTTGATATGGCTCGACTGCTGACGGGCGATTATGACTTTCGATCTTGAAACTGATGGCAATATCATCAGTTATCTTGACTACGCCTGCATTTTCTCCAGGTCCTACCAGAATGCGATCGCCTGTGGTCGGAAATTGCTTAAGTAATGGGCGCGAATTTTTGTAGCAGCAATGCTCTGACCACATCACGCCAAACATCCCCAATTCGGCTTTGTTGGGTTCGCGATTTAGGCGATCGCAAATCATCTGATATTCATCAAGGGTCAAGCCTTCAGACTTGATTTCGGCTGGGGAAAATTTAGTGGTGATATTTGCGGTCATAGTTAACGTGCGACAAATCTTTAGCGGTCAATATCGATCTTACAAGTCAAACTTAATTTTTGACATAAAAATAGGAGTAGTGCGATGCACTACTCCTATTTTTTTGGGTTGTAAGTACCTCGGCATAATTAAAAAAATAGAGCCAAAATTCTTAGTAAAAAGACACTTCTTTAAATTAAAAACCAAACCATGTAAAAGGTTTAAAAGCACAAAATGGCGTAGCTATTTTGTGCTTTTGTATTATTTGTTCTTTTTTAAGGCTGTCGAAATAAGGCGATCGCTGTTGATCTCAAATAAAGAAGGAAGATCCTCAGAAGGAAGAGTCATGGAGCTGATAAAGTCAACTTTCCATCGCTCACTGTAGGTTGGAGGAATCGGGACAATTTGATCTTGCGCAACTCTTTGCAGCGCAGGTTGAGAATTGCTGAGTATGCCAATTAAATCTTTATTTTGATTGCAAACAATGATCAAAGATGGTTTTGAAGATACGATCGCCCCATTAACAACTAGTTGCGGAATATTATTTACTTGTACTTTAGTTTGACCAAATAATATTTTTCCAAGATCGATCAGCGGCACACTTTTTCCTGCAAGGGTAATCCTAGGAATATGTTTCTCAAGGGGGATTACTCGATATATGGATTCAATTGGCACAATAAACCAAGCAAGACGTAAGCGAAAAGTCACATATTGCTTTTCGATATCATGACGAAGTTCTGAAAGTCGTTGCGATCGCAGAGAAGAAATGGCTGGCATAATTTGATAATTCGTAATTCGTAATTAATTAGCGACAAACTGAGATAACGTTTGCAAGAGTTCATTATCTTTAAATGGCTTAGCAAAATATGCAGAAGCTCCCAGGCGCATTGCTAGATCTCGATGCTTTGAGCCGCTTCGAGATGTAAGCATCATCACAGGAATATTTTTGCAATTCTCATCACCACGAGATTGTACTAAGAAGCCAAATCCGTCTAGTCGAGGCATTTCGATATCGCAGATCACGGCTTTGACTCTGGAGCTTTTCGGTAACGTTTGTAATTTCCGCAACTTCTCCATTGCTTCTAGTCCATCTTTTGCTTGTTCCACTCGATAGCCCGATTTCTCCAAGGTCATCGCTAAGAATCTCCGCACATTAATTGAATCATCAACGATCAGTACGGTAGCACGTCGATCGCCGCGCTCAGATGGCAAGGTGAGTGTTTTGCTAGGAGGTGCATCAATATCGGCAATTGACCAAGTTAGTAAGCTGTCAATATCAACTAGTGGCACAAGCTTACCACCTCCTAAAATTGCGCAACCCATAAATCCAGCGGGCATCGGAATCGGGCTTTGCAAACCCCGAATTGTTACTTCCTGTTCGCCCCAATAACGATCTACTTGTAGTCCGAAAGGAACGTTATTGCGCGTAACAACTAACATTAAAGGTTCGTCAACAATTGGGCGATTTTCTGTTTCAACTTGAAATTGCGGACGCGAGAAGTGGAGGCGATCGCCTAATTTTAATAAAGGTACTGAATATCCTTGCCAATCCAACACTTCTTGATTGGCAACTGTGTAGATCGAAGTATCTTTAATTAAGAGTATTTCTTCAACAGCACTAGTGAGAATTGCCATCTGCAAACCATTACTTTCAAATAGCAGCACTCGCGCGATTGATAGAGAAACTGGCACTGTCAAGACAAAAGTTGTTCCTTGTCCAAATTCTGTTTCGACACGAACGCTGCCACCAATCACATTCAAATTAGATCGCACCACATCCATACCAACGCCACGACCTGAAAGCTCTGTCACGCGATCGGCGGTACTAAATCCTGCTTCAAAAATTAACTCTAGTAGTTCAGACTCACTAGAGCCATCAAGATCACTCTCGCTTAATCCCATCTGCAAAGCGCGATCGCGTAGCTTGGTAAAATTAATACCATTGCCATCATCACTGAAAGTGATGACTGTTTGGTTACCACGATAACCTGCGGCAATTTCGATCTTGCCTTTTGGCGATTTACCCTGAGCTATTCGGGATTCAGGTGTTTCTATACCATGATCAAACGCATTGCGAATCAGATGTAAAAGCGGATCTTCTAAAACTTCTAAAACTGATCGCTCAACTAAAGTCGAACTCCCACGCACGATAAGTTCAACCTGTTTGCCATGGGTCAATGATAAATCTCGTAGCAAACGGGGGAATCGCCCTAAAACTTCACTGAGCATTCGCATTCTCGCTTGCTCGATCGCAGTTTGCATTTGCCGAGAAGCCCGTCCCAGCTCACGCTCAGTCCCCTCAGTATCAGTTAAAGCAGTTTCCAAATCGCTAGAAACTTCTTGTAACTGCACCACACTATCCATGATTTCCCGTGATAGTACATGCAACTCACTATAGGAATCCATTTCTAGTAAATCAAATCGACTTGCATAAGGGAGAAATGTTGTGCTGCTTGGATCTTGATTGGTAAAGCGATCGCCTTTAATATTGCCTTTAATACTGGTCGAGGTTTCGGTCGCCATTACTGCATTAATAGGAATAAATGGCTCAGAGGAAGTTGCCACGCGATCATATGCATCTCTTAATTGAGCATTAGATTGCTCTAAGCCATGCATTCTTGTATTTAAGAGTTGGACTAGATCGCGCATCCGTTTTAGTTGCATACGTAGTCCGCTACGCTCAGCATTTAACTCACCAAAGCGATCGCTAAGGGTCTCAAGCTGGCGAAGAGGAACACGAATCGTAGCATCTAGATTTTGTTCAGGTTTAGCAGTATCATCGATAGGAATATCATTAGATATATCGTTGTCAAGGCTTAAATCTTGAATTTCTTCTAGAGATGTTGCAGATTTTTCTAGATTAGTTGTTTGATCTTCTTGCCAAAAACTACTGTCTAATACTTGAACATTAGAGTCTATTTGGCTAGAAGAATTGATAGTCCCTGCAACTGGCTCCAAAAAGATGGGTACCTCAAAATGTTCAGGTAAAGCCTGAAATTGACTAACCAAAACAAGGGCTTGTGATCGTCGCCAAGCTTCCAGCGCAGCCGTTGTCACTTCGCGAAGATTATGTTCTTTTGATTCCAGAGCAGCACTAATTTCTGCACAAAGATTACTAAATGCAGGAAGCTCTAACATTTCTCCCAAGCAGCCAAATTCTTGACTGGTGAGTTCAAATTCTTCTCTTAGTACCTGAGAGTTTTGATCGGCTAGGACAATAGTTAATCTCTCCAAACAAGCATCTACTTCAGTTGAGAACATGAGGACACGCATATCCTCTCCTGCTTCTTCAGATAGCAGACTCGCTTCATCTTGTGCTGTTAACTCACCTAAAATTGTGCGCAAATGATTAAAGGGAGGATTAGCAAACTCTCGCAACCAATCATCATCAGGAGTTTTTCGCTGCTTATGAATATTAGCTGTTTTCCCCATGTTGTCGATCGCACTGAGGAATAGGCTTTCGATCTCAGGAGTCGTTTTTTTGTTGCCAGTTTGTAAAATCTTAAAAAAGTCTTCTAGTTGGTGAGCGAGTTCACTGAGAGCCATAAAGCCCATCATCCCCGCGCCACCTTTCATCGAGTGAGCCGCCCGCAAACTCTTGTCGAGAGCTGATTTCTGCAACCCACGATCGCTTAAGCCGATGATTTCCGTCTCTATATCCGCCAAAAAATCTTTAACTTCTTCGAGAAATAGCAATCGAACTTCCCATTCGCGATCGCTTAATGTATTAGTTGCCATATCGACCTCTACTAATTTTAAAAATTATTTTTGCACCCTGTGCTTCGCACAGGGTGCAAAAACTTTATGCAGCATCAACCCTAAAGGTTTCCACAGAAGCTTGTAGCTTACTAGCAACGTCTGCCGTTTCTTGGAGAGCAATTGATACTTCACGGGAAGTAGTTGAAGATTTTTGAGACTGAGTAGATAGATTTTCCATAACCAGTTTTACTGATTGTGAGGTTTGCACCTGCGAGGTTGTTGCTGTTGAAATACCTTGGAAGAGTTCATTTACTTTCCTAGCTACATCAACAATCTGACTCAAACTCTTTCGCGCATCTTCGACCTTATTCGTACCTTCAACCACCTGTAATGTACTAGCTTCCATCGATTCTACTACCTCACTAGTTTCTTGTTGGATGCTTTCGACAATCCGTGCGATTTCTTTGGTTGCTGTCGCAGACTGAGCAGCCAATGCGCCGACTTCTTCCGCAACTACCGCAAAGCCTCGACCTTCTTCACCCGCACGCGCTGCCTCAATACTGGCGTTTACCGCCAACATATTGGTTTTCAGCGCAATTTGGTCAATCAGTACGACAACCTTAGAAATCTGTTGCGATGCTTCACCGAGACGCTTTACCTTTTTGGTAGTTTCGGCAACGGTTTGACGTAGTTGCAGGATACTTGTTGCTGACTGCTCGATCGCAATGCTACCAGTTTCTGCTGTGGTCGCCGCCAAGTTTGAGGCATCCGCCGCTTCTTTAGCATTACTTGCCACCTGTTGAATCGAGTCAGTCATTTGTTCTACAGATTGCAGAGCATCATCAAGTTGTTCTGCTTGTAAGGTTGCGTCGCTTGCTAAGGTGCGAATCGATGCATTGTTGGTATTTACTGAGTTGTTTACCTGCAAAGTGGCAATTTTTACTTGCGATACAACGTCCCGCAAGCTTTCCACGATCGCATTAAAAAAGTCGGCAACGATGCCAATTTCACCAGCCGAGATTTGAGCGCGAACGGTCAAGTCTCCACTCGCCGCACCTTCAACGTCAGATAGTAATGTAATTAACTCATTCTGAATTGATTCACTCCGCAGACGTTCTTTTTCTGCTAATTCAGCAGATTGGCGAGTTTGCTCCTCTTGGAGAGCAATAAACTCCTGCAACTGTCCTGCCATCAAGTTGATGTTGCCGCCCAGTTGCGCCATTTCATCTTGCCCCTTTACAGCAAGGCGAGTATCAAGATTGCCTTTACCTAATTCGACCACCGCAGCCGTTGCGTCGATAATTGGACGAGTGGCTCGTTGGGAAAGCAAGAGCGCTAATACCGCAGCTAAAATAATCACAGACCCAGTTGCTGCGACGAGGATCAGTAGTAATTGCTGCAAGGGCTTAAATGCGATCTCCTCATCAATCCCATTTAAAGCATCCCACCTCAGTTCTGGCATTCCCTCCACTTTAGGCAAAGGTGCATACCCCACAATTTGAAATCTATTAGAAACCAAGTCAATGGACTCTCCCGCACCAGCTTCACGATTGGCAATTAGAGAAGCTATTCCTGGGAAGTCAGTTTTTAGATCGCGTCCAACTTGTTCTTTTTCTGCTGCTACAAAGAATTTACCATCAGATTCAACCAAGTGATATTGCAGTCCGCCAACTCCGAAATCACTAATAAGTTTTTCCAGAGACTCCACGGGCATACGCGAACGCACAACCCCAGTGATCTTACCTGTTGTCACATCCTTGATTGGAGCTGCGATGTGAATTACGACCTTGCCAGAAGATTTGGATGTTTGTGGTTGACTGATAACAGGAGCACCCGTCTTAATCACCTCTTGAAAATAAACTCGATCTTTGTGGTTGTTTAACAATTCACCTTGAGATTGAGCGATCACATCACCATTTAAGTCAAAGGCTGCAATACTGTCATAAACAACATAGGTTTTAACGTAATCATCGAGTGCTGATTGCCGTTCTTGGGGTGTAGTAACTGCTTGGACTTTTGGGTTGCTGAGAAAAGCCAGTTTAGCAAGTATTTGAATGTCTCCATAACGTTCTCTCATGAAATAAGCAACCCGATATCCCATGTCTTTTGCCAGAATTGCTTCATTTTGCTTTGTCGTTCTTGTGATGTCTTGTGCAACATAGTAATAAGAAAATCCACCGACTGCTACCAGAGGAATTGTAATTGCAGCGATAGCTACAATTGTCGCCTTTGTCTGCAAACCTAAAGCTTGCCACCAGTTGCCGATCAGATTCTTCTTTGCCGATGGAGCAGTAGGTATAGATATGGGTGTGACCGTAGCTACAGTTGCATCACTGCCATTGTTAGAGGCATTATTAGACGATGTCGCACCATTGCTATTGATTGCCTCAGAGCTATCAACGCGAGAACGTGAATCAAGTACCATTGTTTAAAACTCCATTTTTTAAGGAAAAAGGAAAAAGGGAAAAGTGAAAAGTGAAATCTATACGCTGAAATTATGATTGGCGATCGCTTCGGCATCTAACACGTACAGATTGTCGTTAACCGCTTCTGACTGAATGACCCAACCGCGCAGAAAAGGCAGAAGCTCAATTGGAGTCCTAACATTAGGTGATTCTCGTGGTGATACGATCTCAGGCTCAGTAAATCGCACCACCCTCCCCACTCGATAAACACCTAGACCAATAAATGCGCCACCAATTTGCAAAACTGCGATATGCGTCTCGATCGCAGTCGAATCAATTGGGGCAAACCCTAATAGTTGAGGTAAGTCCAGTACCCAAAAAACGTTGCTGCGATGCTCAACTAAACCTATCAAACAAGGATGAACGTTAGGCATTTGCGTGAAGCGATTAATGGTTAACACTAGGGTTTCACGTACAAATTTTAATTGCACAGCGACTTTTACATCGGGACTTAGCTGCAAGCTTAAATAGGGCAAACCTGCGATCGCCTGAGACTGTTCCTCCCGTAACTCGATCATCAAATCCACCATTTCATCCTCCTACCGCCAGCGATCGCACTGCATGCAAAATCTCCTCCTTTGTAAATGGCTTAGTAAGATAGACATCAACCCCCTGTTTCATCCCCCATAGGCGATCGAGTTCTTGGTTTTTAGAAGTACAAGCAATTACAGGTACTTTACCAGCGGCATTTTTTTTGACCGCCCGACACAACTCCAATCCACTCATTCCAGGCATTACCAGATCGGTAATGACAATATTTGGCTTAAGCGACTCAAGCTTTTCCAACCCTTCCTTGCCATCACAAGCACTTACGACCGAATATCCTCCTTGACGTAAATACTCACAAATCAATTCACGTTCTGAAGACGTATCTTCCACTACCAATACTGTAATCAATCTCTTACCTCCTTGAAACTTAAATTATATGGAAACTGATTGATCATGACAATCAGCACTTAGCGATCTAGGCTACAGAACGGACTGCCCGTAAGATATCTTCACGGGAGAATGGTTTAGTAACATAGACATCAATTCCTTGTTTCATACCCCATAACTTATCAAGTTCTTGATTTTTAGAAGTACAAGCCACAATTGGCACATCTTTTGTCTCGCTATTTTTTTTCAAACTGCGGCATAGCTCTAATCCGCTCATTCCTGGCATTACCAAATCTGTAATTACAACATCAGGTTTTCTACCTTCAATCTTTTTGAGAGCTTCTTGTCCATTAGTTGCACTGATTACTTTGTAACCACTTTCCTCTAAATAGCTAACAATTAAATCCTGCTCAGAAGCAGTATCTTCAACTACAAGTACTGTCGTCATAATGCATTCTCACTAAATTCTTTTTCTTGATTCATTATTGATTAAAAGGCTTTTGCAGATAAGATTTTACTTTTTGCATCAATCCTATTTTGATCACACTAGCAATTCTCAACAAAACACAAAGATACCATATAAAAGTAATGTATTTCGAGATTTGTTCAGGTTAGTTCTGGTGAAGCTAAAAAATCAATGACCTCCTGAAAGTTTGTAAAGCAACCACTCACATGAGATGTCGCATAATCATTCTCAGTAAATCAGCTTGGAAAAAGGGTTTAGCCAAATAATCTGTAGCCCCAGCAAGTCTTGCGCGGGCTCGATCAATTAATCCTTTATTGCCTGTTACCATTACAATCGGAATATCTTTTAAAATTGAAGATTTACGGATTAGAGAACAAAGTTGATAACCATCAACATTGGGCATTCCAATATCTAGCAAGATTAAATCAGGACGGATAGAAGTGATTTTCATTAAGGCTTTCATCGAGTCTTGAATGAGCGTAACTTGAAAATCCTGACTTCCTAAATAGTTGTCGATGATATTTAGCATCGACTCGCTATCATCAATACAAACAATCTTCCATGTTTTGACTGGTTGCTGAGAAGTAATTTGTGAAATGTCGTCATCACCTTCTTCTTTCTCTTTAGTATCTGCCTCCGAACGTTGTTCGTTTTTTTTGCTTCCCTCTGCAAGAGCAGGATCATAAGTCCGTGGCAACTGATTAAAAGGAGCCAAAGGTTCTTTTAAATAGATCGATCCTTCAATAATTAGAGGACTAAGCTGCTTGGCAATAGCCAAAGCATCTTTGCTTAGTAATGCACCTAGCTGACAAAAATTAAAACCTCTGAGAATCCGACCAAGCCGCTGGACAGTCTCTGCGGACATGCGCTTTGCCGCCACAGTTGGATTAACTAAATAGGGACACTGATAGGGTGAAGAAATTGTTGGCCCAAGGCTATACCAAACTTGTAATCTTTGTTCGACAACTTCTAAAGTTCTGTCAATTGGCAAACTACAGTATGTGCCATTTAATAAGTGCTCATAAAAAGTGTGACTCAAGTCGCCGTTAGGCAGACATAAAAAAGTCTCAATTACCTCTTGTATAATCCGAGCGATTAGTTTGCCCGCAACTGGTTTAGTCATATACTTTTCATCAACTAGCCATCGGATGGCAGAATATTCAGTGCATAGGGTTTCGCTTGTAACTTTGTACTTGGCAGTTTCCGACGATAAGTCATCGAACATCAAGCGGAGCTGCGATCGCAATTTGTCATTCAATGTAGGTACTTCTCGACTTAGCCCGCGTAAATGCCGTTCTACTCTTTCAAAGCTTTCTAATGAATGCGATGCATATACCAGTTTCCCTTTTTCGACATAGAATGCCCAGCGAATCTGATCATGAAAAACGTACATACATCCATCTTTACTGGATACTAGACTTCTCAAGACTTCTCTAGCACGCTGTTTTTGATCTTTAATCATAAAAATAATACGGCAAGTGGGAAACTCAGTGTCTTCAGATCTCAGAGGGAAACGAGCGAGGCAATTTATTGCCTTTATTCTTTCTGTCTAATTAAACTATAATCTCATCATAAACAGTAGGACTTACGCAAAAAGACTTAAAACCCGCGTTTTATCGTAGAGGCAATTCATGAATTGCCCCTACGACTCGTTCTTTTGCTTAAGTCCTAATAGTTTAAAGATATTTTAACGAGTTTACAATGTTGTCAATGATTCCCGAATAATGCAAACAAAGTCATTGAGCTGACTCAAAAACAGCTTATGCTGAGGCAATCCTAAATAGTTTATGAAAGAGCGCATCCAAAGAATGCACTCTTCCATAAACGTAATATACATAGATAATGACTTAGGATTGCTATAGTACAGAATTCCTGAAAATAACCTTAAAGCTGTGTCGCTTTTTTTATCGAAACTTTTGCCGCTGTTCTTTTATCCGCTTGGGCTATCGAGTGTATTAATTACGATCGCCTTAATGATTTTGTTATGGCGATCTAAGCGATCGCGCAATTCTAGTAACTCTATTAAACTAATTAGCTTATTGAAAAAAAATCGTTTTGCCTCAACCCTAATAGCGATCGCACTAATAACTTTATTGCTAAGCAGCAATGAAATTTTTTCTAAGTGGTTAGTACGATCGCTGGAATGGCAATATTTACCAAACAGTGATATCCCTAAAGCTGAAGCGATCGTTGTCTTGGGTGGCGGGACAAGACCACGCATAGCGCCGCGACCTTGGTATGAGGTCAATGAAGCTGGCGATCGCATTTTGTATAGCTCGTGGCTCTATAAGCAGGGCAAAGCTCCCTTAGTAATAGTCACTGGTGGTCGAGCTGAATGGCTAGGCGATGGGGGAAATCCTGAGTCTGAAGACATGGCTGCGATCGCCAAATTTATGGGTGTACCCTCTAGTGCCATTATCCAAGAATCGCAATCTTTTAATACCCGCGATAACGCGATTAATACTAAGGAAATTCTTGCTAAAAAGGGAATCAATAAAATATTGCTAGTAACATCGGCTCTGCATATGCCGCGATCGATAGAAATATTTCGGAAGGTCGGTGTTGAGGCTATTGCTTTGCCAACTGACTTTTTGTCGGTACAAAATGAGAACAACAAAGGTTTCGCCTTAATACTGGATTTCTTGCCTAGTGTGGATGCGCTCAAAAACACCACCAATGCGATCAAAGAGTACATTGGCTTACTTGTTTATCAATTAGCAGGATGGGCTTAACCCCAAAAGAAAAGGCGGCACTAAGCGCTGCCTTTTCTTTTGCTATAGAGAACCTAAGTTTTTGTTAAAAGTGCTGCAAAGCAGCACTTTTAACAAAAACTTGGGGCTTGATTTCTACGTAATAAATACCGCCATTTACCGTAGGTACTTGTGCACATGATGGCTCTCTGATTAAATAGGCGCTAGTAATATCACAAAATTTATAAATCTTTATGAGCAGGGGCAACGGTAAAAATAGCAGCAGCATGAACACGATTTGGATCGTGCTGGGATTAGCTGCCCTCGGTACTGGTATGGGTGCGGCAATCGCCACCAAATTGGTTAATCGAACATCCTCTACAGAGATAGCTACAGCCAACAATGAATCAGCTTTAAATCCTGCTAATCCTGTTGCAAGTAATGATTCGCAAGCTTTTTGTCAATACAATGCTTTGGAGTCGGTGACGGCTTCACTCTATCAGGTCAGATCGATCAATGCGATCGCCAATGACCCATTACCTGTTTTATCAAGTCTGAACAGCAGCATTAATGCTGATCTGCTCGCTAGTTTTACCCCTGCGCCATTTCCCTCAATCAGCGATCGCGCCCGTGCAGCCAAAATCCCGATCATCATGTATCACGACATCACAGCGGTAAAAGACGTAGATTGGGATGTCACACCTGAAGAACTCGAAAAACATTTTCAAAAGCTCCAAGAAGGTGGATATACACCAATTTCAATGGATCGCATGGTTAATCATCTGCGTACAGGTGCTCAATTGCCAGAAAAACCTGTATTGCTAACATTCGATGATAACTATCTCGGACAGTACAAATATGTGTTTCCATTGCTTAAAAAATATAACTATCCTGCGGTATGGTCTGTACATACTCGCTTTGTTGGCACTGGTGGACAGAAGCCCAAAGCAAATTGGGATCAACTGCGGGAGATGCAGAAAAGTGGTCTTATCACCATTGCTTCCCACACGGTTAATCACCTCAATCTAAAAGATCTTAGCGAGAAAGAAATCGAAAAAGAAGTAACAGAATCGAAAAAAGTTCTTGAAAAGGAATTGGGCGTTTCCATTGATTACTTTACTTATCCAGAAGGAGATTTCACAGATATATCTAGAGATAAACTCAAAAAAGCTGGTTATAAAGCAGCCTTAGCAATGAGCCTCGATCCGCGTCAAGAGCGCTCTGCCAACGAATCAGAAGATTTGATGGCAATCATGCGTTTTGGGCAGTCACGCTTTGACGAAGCCATCGCAAAAGCTTCTGCGGGAACTTCTGTAAGTCAATTTTCACTTTTACCCCCAGTCAGTAATGGAGTTATCAATTTTACAACTCCTGTAGAGAAGCGCACAATTACTGTTGATGGATTGCCACTTACCCTCGTACATGGCGGTCGCGTTGTCACAACCCATGCGGATAGTCGCTATCAGGTTGCCGAAATTATGACCAAGACTCCTAATGCGATCGCTGCTGTCGATGGAACTTTTTTCTCCTTAGAACACCTTGACAGCAATAAGATGATTGGACCCATAATGAGCCAATTTTCTAGTAAAGCTGGAATTTTTATCAATGGCAACAAGGGCGAAAATCCACTTCTTAATGGCCGTCCTTTGGTGTTGATCAGTCCCACTGCTGTTAAGTTTATTCCTTACAATGCAGCAAAACACAATTCACTGGAAGCTGTAAGAGATGAGCTCCCAGATGTGACTGACGCTTTTGTGGGGGCAGGTTGGTTAGTTCGTGATGGCAAACCACAATCAGCAGAAACCTTTGGTAAGCTCTATGGATTTGATGCAAGTCGCGATCGTGCTTTTTGGGGAATTGATCGTTCTGGGAGACCGACAATTGGCGTAACAATGGAAATGATCGATTCTGTCGGTTTAGGAAAAATCTTGGCGAAAGCTGGATTGCGAGATGTCGTCATGCTTGACTCTGGCGCAAGTGCAGCGCTTGCCTATCGCGGCAAATCAGTTATGGCTTATGAACCTCGTCCTGTGCCTCATATTGTGGCTCTTTTACCGCCCGATCCTGCTCCTGTGGAAACTGCCGAGAAGCCAAATTGTCCAGTCAGTTTAAATCGCTTTTGAGATTTCGGGCAATTCTCAAGAGAGAGTTGAATAGCAGGCATTTTACCTGCGGTAAAATGCCTGTCAACCTAGATGCAGTTCGCATTCAAGTTATGACAGCCCCACAATACCAATTCACAAAAGTGTGTCAACACTTCTGTGAATTAATATGAATTAAAACCCAAACCCTGTAAGGGTTTTAAAATCACAAAATGGCATAGCCATTTTGTGATTTGGTATAAAACATAAATCCCAAGGGGCGTAATGAACAACAGTTACGATTTATATCATTCATTCTTTCTATCCCCCCATTTCACGCATAATTAAGAAATCATTTAAGAATTATAGGACTTACGCAAAAGAACGAGCCGTAGGGGCAATTCATGAATTGCCCCTACGGCAAAATGAGACTTTCAGGGCGTTTTTGCGTAAGTCCTAAATTACTTTCTGCGGTCAAACGCTCTAAATAACAGCAGTGATGGCTCACGTCGGATTGCTACAGAGATTTTTGGTATTTGATTGAGAATTGGTACTCATTCTATGTTTGAATCAGCTGAAATCGGACATAAGCTTAGTAA
>Ga0315901_10004828_pt1 | contig 16643 bp, 11 predicted proteins | sample LakEriMetagenome_10_FD_203761 | JGI IMG/M metagenome (GOLD analysis project Ga0315901, IMG submission 203761) | Freshwater fungal communities from buoy surface, Lake Erie, Ohio, United States - Buoy 2 MA116 | ecosystem: Environmental > Aquatic > Freshwater > Lake | place: USA: Lake Erie, Ohio...
TGGCAGTGGCCAAGTCCCCGGCCAGAGCCGCCTCTATGGTGCGATGATGGTGGAGAACGTGACCCAAGCACTGGCACGCATCGTTGTGGCAGAGCAGATGCTGGCGATCCGAGACGCTGGCTACCACGTCGCCTTCCAAGTGCATGACGAGAACGTCTGCGTAGTGCCTGAGGATAAGGCTGAGCAGGCAGAGAAGGACATCGTCGAGATCATGTCCACCGCCCCGACTTGGGCACCCGACTTGCCCGTGGCCTGCGAGGCAGGCACGGCTGACAACTATGGAGACACGTGATGACTACCTTACCCACCTTCCAACCAATGGACACTGCACCCGAGGCCACTCGGGAGAACCCAGTGGTCCTCTACTACCAGCATGCCGGAGTCGTACCGTTCGCGGAGCGTAGTGGCAAAGGCTGGGGCTATCGCGCCAGACAATGGCGCGCGGATGACCCAGATGTACTGAACTTTGTTCTTGAGAAACCCCTCGGGTGGATGCCCATGGAGACACGTAATGACAAAACTCGCTCACTCGTACACTGCCCTCAAGATGTATGAGAACTGCCCCAAGAGGTACTACCACCAGCGCATCACCAAGGAAGTGGTGGACCAGCCGGGCACGGCGACAGTGTACGGTGAGCGGGTGCACAAGCAGCTGGAAGAATACCTCAAGGCCCCGGCTGTTGGCCTGCCCGAGGAGACGGCTGCGCTCAAGCCACTGTGCGATCAGGTTAAGGCAGGTGCCGACGGCGGCGGGATGCTGCTCGTTGAGCAGGAGTACACCCTGACCAGTGACCTGCAACCCACCAGCTGGTTTGCCAAGGACGCATGGCTGCGCTTCAAGCTCGACGTTCTCGTGATCCGCGGCAACTCCACGGCTGTGGTGGTGGACTGGAAGACAGGCAAGCGCCGCCCTGACTTCGACCAGCTGGAGATGTTCGCCCTCGCTGTGTTCAGCTTCTGGCCGTCGATCACCAAGGTCTCCTCCATGTTTGTGTGGACCAAGGAGAACGCCATCGACAAGGAACTGTACCGGGTCGAGCACAAGGACGAGATGTGGACGCGACTGATGACGCGCATCAATCGGGTGGAGAAGTCCTTGGAGACTGACAACTGGCCGGCCAAGCCCAGTGGGCTGTGCAAATTCTGCCCGTGCAAGGGCTTCTGTGAATTTGCGAGTTGACGATGGCCACTCCAGAGGGCAAGATCAAGACAGCGTTAGACCGGATGTTGAAGGCTGAGCGGGTGTGGTTTTACCCCCCGCAGGCCGGACCATTTGGTAGTGCAGGCATCCCCGACCGAGTTGCGGTCGTGGAAGGTTTGTTCTTGGGTATCGAGTGTAAAGCTGACGCCACCAAAAAGCCCACCGCCTTGCAGATAAAGTGCATGGCGGACATCGAAGCTGCGGGTGGCAAGTGTTTCGTGGTCTATGACAAGGCCACAATCGAGCAGGTAAGGGAGTGGATACATGCTTGTCGTCGAGTCCGCGAGGGCCGTGGCCCTCAAACTGAGTGACCCACACCGGGTCTTAGAGTGCATACCCAAGGCGAGGCAGCTGCCGTCTGACCCACGCATCGTCGTGATACCCCACCGGGTGAAGGAGATGCAGCGCCTCAAGGAACTGGGGTTCAACCCGCCGTCGCCCATTGCCTACCAGTACGATTGGCCCGGGCGCTTCACGCCATACGAACACCAGAAGTCCACGGCTGAGTTCCTTACACTGAACAAGCGTTGCCTAGTGTTGAACTCGATCGGGACAGGCAAGACTGTCAGCGCCCTGTGGGCTGCCGACTACCTGATGAACATGGGTCTCATCAAGAAGGTGCTGATCCTGTCGCCCCTGTCCACCCTTGAGCGGGTGTGGGGTGACGCTGTGTTCAAGGAGCTGTACCACCGCAAGTCGGTGACCCTCTATGGTGACGCCAAGCGTAGGCTTAAGCTGCTCAACACCGAGGCGGACTTCTACATCATCAACCACGATGGCTTCCCCATCATCGCCAAGGAAGCACTGGACATGTTCGACCTTGTCATCATCGACGAGGCAGCGGTCTACCGGAACCCATCGACCCGGCGCTTCAAGCAGTTCTATCGCTGGCTGCAGGTGCAGCCGCACATGAACCTGTGGCTGATGACGGGCACACCCACCCCGAACGAACCCACCGATGCGTGGGCACTGGCTAAGCTGGTGAACAGCCCGCACATGAGCAAGAGCTACACCGGCTTCCGTGAGCAGGTCATGATGAAGATGGGCCAGTGGAAGTTTGTCCCCCGCCCTGAGAGCGTGGACGTTGTGAAACACGTGCTACAGCCATCCATCCGCTTCACCCGGGAGGAGTGTCTTGACCTGCCAGACACTGTGACCCAGACCCGCAAGGTGCCACTGACACCCGAGCAGGCCAAGCACTTCAAGCAGATGGTCAAGCAGCTGGTCACCGAGGTTGCAGGCGGCACGATCACTGCTGTTAACGAAGCAGTAAAGGCGCAGAAGCTGATCCAGATCGCACTGGGTGTAGCTTACGGGGAGAATGGAGAGCTGCTCGAACTGGACTGTGGTCCACGGATCAGCGCCGTGAAGGAAGTCATCGAGGAAGCAGGCGAGAAGGTTATTCTTTTCGTCCCCTTGACAGGCACCCTGCGGATGCTGGAGCGCGAACTGTCCAAGGACTGGACGGTGGGCGTGGTCAACGGTGAGGTGTCGTCTGCCAAGCGCAATGACATCTTCCACAACTTTCAGAACGCCCGCGACCCTCGCGTACTAATTGCGCATCCTGCGACAATGGCGCATGGATTGACCTTGACAGCGGCGTCAACCGTTGTATGGTATGGTCCGATCACTAGTAATGAACAGTATGTTCAGGCCAACGGTCGTGTCGAACGTATCGGCAAGAAGCACGTGTCGAACGTCGTACACATTGAAGCAACTGAGGTGGAGCATCGCATCTATGAACGTCTGCAGAATAAGCAGAAGTTACAGGGTGTGTTGCTAGACCTGATAGCCCAGATGGGAAAGGAATAACATGTCGTTTAGCATCGAGAAGGACGTTCCGCTGCCGGAGAAGAACGTGCGCTGGAAGTACCCGTTCGACCAGATGGAAGTTGGTGACAGCTTCTTCGTCGTGAACAAGGACACCACGCAGATGTCTGCGCTGTGCAAGCGGGCAGGCAAGCGGCTCGAAGCACGGTTCGTCACTGCCAAGGTGGACAAGGATGGGGCGCAGGGCGTCCGGGTGTGGAGGATGGAATGAGCTTTACGGTCGAGCAGGTGGTGGAGACCTACCTCAAACTGCGGAGGAAGAAGGAGGCAGTTGAGAACGAGACCAAGGAGAAGGTCGCTGAACTCAAGGCCAAGATGTCCAAGCTGGAAGCGTGGCTGATGCAGAAGGCTGACGACGAGGGTGTTACCTCGTTCAAGACTTCGGCTGGCACGGCCTTCGTGACCAGCACTGACTTCGCCAACGTGGCGGACTGGGATGCTGTGCTGACCTTCATCAAGAACCATGACGCGTTCGACATGCTGGAGAAGCGTGTGTCCAAAACCGCGGTCCGGTCTCACATGGATGAGACTGGCGAAGTGCCACCCGGTATTACCTATGGCACCAAGCTGGGCGTCAACATCCGCAAGGCGTCAGGGGGTGACGAATGAGGTGGCTTCGCAGAATGGTGCGCCGCTGGCTGGAAGGAACCATGCCGGAGGCGATGGGTATTCGAGGTCAAAGCGCGGAGCACATGGCCCTTCACATGCTTAGCTCTGCGGACAACCCGGCGACGCACGTCGTGACGCCGATCCGCAATGGCTTCCTCGTCAGCACCCGCAGCTACAACCCCAATGGTCCGGACAAAGTCGACGCAGTCTACGCAGCAAGCGCAGACGAACTCGGGCCCCTGCTCGTCGCCGAAATGGCGGCGCGGCGTCTCACCAAGTAACGCTCAGAGAGGACAACATGAGCAACATCGTACCTTCCAACATCCAAATCCCGGCACACCTCGCACGTGTGGTGGGTCAACCCTCTGCTCTGTCGGCCGCTCTGGCCGGTGGTCTGGCAGGTGGCGCGGAGTTCCCGCGCATCTCCATCAAGGGCAGCCGCTTCCGCATCATCGAGGGCGGTGCCGAGACTGTGCTTGAGGACACCAAGCTGTCGGTCATAATCGTGGGTGCTAACCCCGGCAAGTCGAAAACCTACTACGCCAAGCAGTGGACCCCGGACAGTGAGCCTGTGTCGCCTGACTGCTACTCGCTGGACGGCATCCGCCCGCATGGTGAGAGCACCGACCCGCAGAATGACACCTGCGCTGGCTGCCCGATGAACGCATGGGGTTCCAAGATCACCCCGATGGGCACGCAGGTCAAAGCCTGCGCTGACCACAAGCGTCTGGCTGTCGTGGCGTCCAACGACCCCGAAGGTCCGATCTACCTGCTGCAAGTCCCGGCTTCTGCGCTCAAGGGTCTGGGTGCCTACCAGAAGGAACTGCAGATGCGGGGCATCCCGGTCGAGGCAGTCAAGACCGTGGTCACGTTCGACACTGACGCCAGCTACCCCAAGCTGGTGTTCAAATACGGCGGCTTCCTCGACGAGGGTGAGTACGCTGCGGTCGAAGGGCTGTTCGGTTCAGACAAGGTGATGGAGATTACTGGCGAGAAAGAAAGCGCCGCTGAGCCCAAGGCCGAAGCCAAGCCGAAGGCTGCCGCCAAGCCCGCCGCTGTCGCTGCCAAGCCGAAGCCCGCTCCGGTCGAGGAAGAAGAAGCCCCGGCACCCAAGCGTGGGTTCGGTGCGAAGGCTGCACCCGTCGAGGAGGAGGAGGAAGCTCCGGCCCCCAAGCCGAAGGCTGCTGCTCCCAAGGCCGCTGCTCCCAAGGTGGAGAAGGCTGGCACTGGCTCCCTCGCCGACGAGATCGCCAACCTGATGTCGGACATGGACGATGACGACTGAGCAGAAGCGGATCACGTTCGAGAAGATCGACGCGCTCCGTAGGCACATGCTGCTCACGCACACCCAGATGGCAAGGTTACTCGGGGTATCCCGGGTAACCTACTACAACTGGAAGAAAGAGGGCCACCCTGCCGAGCGCAACGCCACGAAAACGCGGGCTATCCTAAAGGACATGCTCCGTGTTATGACAGAACACGAGTGGCCGGCACCGGCCATCGTGGCGATGGATCAGGACGACAGACTGATTGCATTGCAGAAGTTGCTTCTCGTAAAATAAAGGTGGGGGGTGTCGAGCCCCCCACACACCGAGCAGGGTAGGGACATGGACACAGCAGAGTTCTTGGGCAGGGTGCTGCCCGACGAAGGGTATTACGTAGCGACAGTTATCAACCCGGACAAACGCGCGCAGAAGTCTTACGAGACCATAGACGCGCTGTCCGGCGCGGTCATCCGGATCGACATTGCTGGTGGTAACGTGTACTACGCAATGTCCTCGTTCATCGAGGCGGGCAATCGCAAGCAGGTGAACGTCAAGCAGACCAAAGCTCTGTTCATTGACATCGACTGTGGCGAGGACAAGCCCTTCGCCGACCAGCGCGAGGGCGCCAAGGCCCTCAAGACATTCCTCAAAGCCAGTGGCTTGCCGCCACCCATGGTGGTCAACTCAGGCCGTGGTCTCCACGTGTACTGGCCGTTGACCGAGGCGCTTGCGCCCGCAGACTGGCAGCCTCTGGCTGATGCACTCAAGGAGTGCGCAAAGCAGCATGGCTTCGAGATCGACCCGGCGGTGACCGCCGACAGCGCCCGAGTGCTGCGCCCCGTGGGTACTCACAACCCTAAGAACGGGGCGGAAGTGACGCTCATCAAGGACGCACCCGACAACGACCCCGACGATTTGCGTCAAGTCTTGCTCCCCTACATCACAAAGCAGCGCCTGCTAGGCGGCACTCCCCGCGGCTTCGCTGCGCAGGTCAAGCCTGTGTCGAGCATCACGGGAGCGCTTGCGTCCGGGCAGGAGTACGAGCCTGCCGTTGCGGGCAACATCATCGAGGGCTGCGCACAGGTGCGCTGGGCTGCCAATAACCAAAAGGATGTGGAGGAGCCGTTCTGGTACGCGCTGCTTGGCATCGCTGCCTTCTGCGACGATCCGGAAGGGACGGCTGTTGCGTGGTCAGACCAGCACCCGGACTACGACTATAGTCGTACTGTCCTCAAGGTGGAGCAGTGGAGAGGCAAGGCCACGGGGCCAACCACCTGTGCTAAGTTCAAGGACCTGCGTTCGGCTGGCTGCAACAAGTGCCCCTTCGCTGGCAAGATCACGTCGCCCTGTCAGATCGGACGCAAGCTGACTGAGGCCGAAGGCCCAGCCGAGGATGCGCTTGACGAAGTGGCACACGAAGTGCCCATGCCTCCGTGCTTCAAGCGTGTGGCCAAGGGCGGCATCGCCCAGACCATCGACGACACTGACATCATGGTCGTGCCGTTCGACCTGTACCCTGTAAGCTACGGCAAGGATGAAGCCCTTGGCTACGAGGTGGTCCGCTACCACTGGAAGCGCCCGCACAAAGGCTGGCAGGAACTCAAGTTCAGACAAGCCTACCTCGCCGACGGGAACCGCGAGTTCCCCACAGCCATCGCTGACCAAGGTATCGTGCTGCCCTTCAAGGGTATAACCGAGAGGTTTCAATTCATGCTCCGCTCCTACATGGACGAACTGCGCAGGCTCAAAACAACCACCAACCTCTACACCACGCTGGGGTGGAAGGAGGAGAACTCCCTGTTCGTGCTCGGCGACAAGCAAGTCCGTAAGGACGAGCAAGGCCAGACCGTGGTCGAGGATGTCGTGCTATCCTCTGCGGTGCAGCGCATCGGCACTGGGATGTATGGCTCCAAGGGTGACCACGAGAAGTGGATCAAGATCACCAAGCTCATGGAAGCTGCCGGGCTCAAGGCCCACATCTTCGCTATGGGTGTGTCCATGTCCGCCCCGCTCTACCAGTTCACCGGGCTCAAGGGTGCAGTGCTCTCGCTCTACGGGCCGACGGGCAGCGGCAAGTCGCTGGCACAGCTGGCGATGCAGTCCATCTGGGGCGACCCTGTCGAGTTGCACTTCCAGTCTAAGTACACACAGAACGCGCTGTTCACCCGCCTGTCGTTCCTGAACAACCTGCCCATGACGATCGACGAAACCACCATGATGCCCGATAAAGAGGTCGGTGACTTCATCTACGGTGTGACGCAGGGCCGGGACAAGAGCCGCCTCAATGCCCGGGTGGAGGAGCGTGACCCAAAGACATGGGCTACGCCTGTGACCCTGTCAACCAACCGCCCCATGGGCGGCAAGCTGCTGGCTGGTAACTTCGAGACTGACGCGCAGATGGCCCGGATGCTGGAGCTTTCGTTGGAGAGTTCGGACATCTTCACCAAGAGCACGGATGTGGGGCGCAAGTTCTACAACACCATCACCCGCAACTACGGGCACGTCGGCCTGCTGATCCTCATGTGGCTGGTGGCTATGGGCGAGGCTGCGGTTACCAAGATGATCGCCGACCACATGGTCGCCTTCGAGCAGAAGTACAAGGTTCGGTTCAGCGGCGAGGAGCGGTACTGGGAAGTCATGATCGTGCTATCCGATCTGATGAACATGATCGCCGTGCAGAATGGCTGGGTGGACTACGACTACACCAAGGCCACTGAGTTCGCACTGGAGCAGGCTGGCATGATCCGCCGCAGCATCAGCGCCGCCAAGCTGGATGAGTTCGATCTGCTGGGTGAGTACCTCAACGAGATGCGTGCTGCCACTGTTCTCGTCTCCCACATCGACGGCCACGATCTGCCGATCTACGATCCCAGCAGGCTGCCACGCGCAGAGGTCCGGGTGCGGTTCGACCTGCACCGCAAGGCCACCAATGCCAAGAACGATCGGGGCATCCTGCTCGTGGACCGCACTCACTTCCGTCAGTGGATGGCCAGCCGTGGTGGGGACTGGAAGAAGTTTAGCGACGTGCTCGTGTCGGAAAGCATCGACGCCACCCCTACATCCAAGAAGGCCATCCTTGGCCGGGGCATCCCAGAACTGCGGCTCCCCCAGACCTACGTGGTTGGCATCAACCTTGCGCACGACCGGCTCCACACTCTCTTGGAGAATGAGGATAACCGGCCGGAGAGCATGACGCTGGGTCAGCTGCGGGCAGTGCCCTAGTCGTACATCACCAGTTCGCCAATGAGATCGACGGCTTCTTGGTTGGCCTTACCGGCCGACTTTAGGAAGCGCTCCTTGGCGGACATGGTTGCCTGCTTCTTGAGGCGCTGGTAGTTCTTCTCGAAGTTCCTGATTTCCAGCAGCGTGCCAGCGGTCTCCGCGTTCCACTCTCTGACCGTGCGCCGGATGGAGGCAGCTGCCTCCCGGTCCCCGGCCAACTCGGCCTTGAGCAAGCTAGTGCGGAACTTAGCTACCACCTGCTTCTGGTAGTTCGTTTCGCGCTTGGCAAGACGGATCAGTTCGTACTGCGCAGCGACCGAGGCAGGCGTGAAGCCCAGCACGCGCGAGACCAGCATGGAAGTGGTGAGGTCTTCGTCGATGACATAGCCCCGCTTGTCCACGACAGCACCAGCGGAGGTGTACGCAGCAGCGTCACCAAGGGCGCGGAGCAGGGTGATCGGACCCTCGCGGGCAGCATCCACAAACGTGGCGGTCTCGGAGAATGGAGCGGCTACAGCCTGAGAGCCACCCTTGGCGACGCCCTCAAGGAAGCCCCAAGCAGGACCAGCCACTTCTTTGAACGTCTGGTAGGGGTCTTGGCCGGGCAGGAAGGCCCCGCTACCGGGGATGAAATCACCCGCAGAGAAGCGACCAGCGACGTCCGTACCCAGCCAGTTGCTCATGAACCCGTTGAGCACGAAGGGCGATGCGCCCGGGAACACCTCGTCGATCAGGCGTGCGGCTTCCAGACGGATGCTGCCAATGGAGCTACCCGATCTCTGGAGGATGGTGTCGATCAAGTCCTCGCCGTCTTCGGCAAACGGCAGACCAGCAAGGCCGGACAGGGCAAGCAGCGGGATGGCCATCGCCGCTTTGCCACCGAGGCTCAGACGGCTGAACGTCTGGATCGTAGTCGTCGGCCAGACCCGGTACATGTAGAGGAAGGACTGGAACCCAGAGCGCCACGCAGCCGGACGGTTGATGACCTTGTAGTCACCGAGCGTTAGGTTCACGCCCTCGGCAGCGAAGTCCGTGGCGATCCGGTGGATTTTCTTGTAGTCCTCGGCGCTCAGCTTGTCGGCTGTCACACCCTTGCGTGCCAGCTGCCGCTCCCACTCCACACGGAAGGCAGCAAGAGCCGCGGCACGGCGGGTCGATTGTTCAGAGGACAGGTAGAAGAACATCCACTTGTCCAGCACCTGACGGACCGCCGGGTTGGTGGTGTAGTTGCGTGCGTAGCCAAGCAGGTTGTTTGCCTGCGCAGGAGTGAGCACCCCGCTCAGGGTTTCGTTGGCGATGAACTCCGCCTCAGCTTTGGACACACCATCATGCTTGGTCAGGCCAGTGGCGACCTGACTCCAGTACTCTGCGGTGTGCATCTCCATAGATTGCTTGGTGAAAGACACACCACCAGCGCCGCCCACGTCAGACATCGCCCGGAGGTACTGGGTGTAGGCGTTTGTGAAGCCGGCCCCACCACCAAAGCCGGTCTTTCCGTTGATCGACCCGAGCCAAGGGATGAAGTTCGTGAAGGGGCCGACGTTGTTCATGATAGGCTGGGCCAGCGAACCGCCAAGCTGCGCGGCAGAAATCCACCGGCGCAGGAAGGACGCAACAGGGCCAGAGCCCCAGTCGGATTCGTTGACGTCGCGGTTGCCGTTGATGAAGGTCAGCAGGCTGTGGCCTTCGGAGAGGTACTTGTTCCCCATGTTCACCGACCGTCCGTTGACGACGGTCTGGGTCTTGCTCATCTGGGTAGCGTAGCGGTCGTACTCTCGTTTGGCGAGGTAGACGTCAGACTCAGACGCGCCACTGGCGACTGCCTTGTCATACGCCGACTTGAGGCTGCGCAGTCGCTCGTTGTCACCAAACCACAGCTTCCGGCTGTCCGACAGCTTGGTGTTCATCAGGCGGTCGATCTCAGGGCGCATCTGGATTTTTGCAGTAAGCGAAGCGCGACCGTCGATGTGGCGGGCGATGGACTCGAAGGCAGTGACGCCGTTCTGCACTTCGTAGCCCGGGTTACCAGTCTGCTCCAGTCGCTTACGCGCCCGGGCGTCCTGCGCGGTCATGTCCACGACGATCTGTTCCAACTTCGACGGCTGGATATTGAGGCCGTACTGCCGCAGACCACGAATGAACTCGTTGAGGTTCAGGTTGAGTGGAGTGGACACACCAGTGGCGGCAGCACTGACGTCAGCGCGGACCACAACATCGCGGACCTTGAACTCAGACTCGCCCTTCTTCCGAACCAGCATCCGGTAGACACGGACCTTCCTAGTCTTTCCATCGGCAGTTTTGATGGTCTTGACCCGGATGTCGCTCGGGGCACCGTCGGGGATATTGGTGTCGGAGAATATGCTGTCAAACTTCTTGGCAAGCTGCGTGCCTTCTTCGGCGGTACCGACGGCACGGTAGACCGCACGGTCACGAGACTCGTCGTGCATCTGCAGAAGCTCACCAGTGGTCGGGTCGTAGGCTTGCGTCCTGATCTGGAACCCTTCTTCGGGGCGGTTGATCTGCGTGTAGCCTTGGACCAGCAGCTTACGCGCACTGAGTTCCGCGCTGCTGTAGGATAGCGAGGCAGCACCGATCTGAGCCACCTTCTGCTGGACGACGAACTTATTGTCCTCGTCTACAGCCACCAGCTTGCGGAACTTAACCAGCTGGGCAATGAAGTCGTCAGCCTCTTTGCCCTTGAAGAACCCGCGGATAGCGTCTTCCTTCTGGGTATCGAAGCCCTTGGCGATAAGCGCCTCGTTCACGGTGCGGCTGAACTCACTGGCGGTCTTTGCGCTGCGCTCGGTCGGCACCAAATTGTCCGACACCACTGAGGCATCTTCTGCGTACAGCGCGGTGTAGACATCCGTCCATGTTTTGAACATGGCATTGGCATACGCAGGGAGCACCTTGTCGGCATTTCCGGCCGGATCAGGCAGCAGGTCAAGCAGCGCCAAGGCCGCGTTGTCACGGTCGGCTTTAAGGGCGACGTACTGAGCCTTGACGAACTCAAGCTCAGCGAACTCAAACGCCTCACGGCCTGCGATATAGGCCGTCCACGTGGGGTGCTTGTCAGTCAGCTCCTCGGCGATCTTTTTGTACCGCTTGTCCTTGGCCAGCAGTTCCTTGGCTTGTGGCAGCGTGAGACGACCAGCCTTGATGTAAGCGGCTATGGCCGCAGTGTTCTCTTTCACCTCGGTGCCATCGAACGTGAACATGTACGTCGGACGCTTCTTGTCGCGCAGTGCTTTGACCACGGCGTCCACCTTGGCGTCCACCTTGCCACGCACAGAATCCTGCTGCCCGTAGTTCAGGCGGCTGGCTGCCAGCTGCTCCGTCTCGGTGATGCCCCCCGCAATGCGGACACCAAAGAACCTGAACTCACGGTTAAGCGCGTCGGCCATCATCTCGTCAGCAGCGTTTCTGATACGCATCGAGACGTCAGACCCACGTTGAACGATCTGGATCAGGCGCGACAGGCCGGGGTTGTCCAAGGCGTTGAAGGCAGTCAGGCTAAAGAACTTACGGACCGCAGACTCAGTCTTGTTGGACAGCTTCTCAACGCCGGGCTTGAGCGCGTCGCTGATGTCCTGCGCCGTGCGCGGCAGGTGGCCGTACACGTCGAGCCCGAGCATGTCCGTGCGGATGTTGTCGCGCGTGAACCCTTCCCTAAAGCGGCCCGTACCCAGCTGGTCAGTGCCGGACTCGATGGCTTGGATGTCTTGGAAGATGTCGCTGGTGGAGAACAGACTGTCGCGTTTGCCGTTCCGGACGTAGCGGCGGGACATGCGCAGCAGGTGGCGCACCATGTCATCGCTGAACTTAAAGCCCACGGCGTTGAGGGCGTTCTTCATGGCGGCAGCCACGCGGCGCAGGAGCGACATGTCCAGCACAGCAGCGTAGTCTGCAAGGTATTCCTCGGTGGCCTCGGACCGGCTCAGGCCGCGAGCCTCCACGGCTTGGTCCACAGTGGCGGCAATGAGCGGATCGCTCTTGTACACCTGCTCCATGGCAGAGTCGAACTTATCCGCTGGCATGATGGCCCGCAGGCCGTAGTGGCCCAGCGACTCGTGCGCGAGCACGAAGTTAAGCTGTGCCTCCGACGCGATGCGGTCAGAGAAGATGATGACCTGACCATCTCCGAAGGAGAAACCAAGGGCATTGGCTGTGTCGAAGTCGCCCTGCGGGCGGGATGCTTTTGCGGCGCGATAGAGCGCGGGGTTCTTGGTCTTGAGGTCAGCTTGGTTGCGAGCGACGGTGACAGTCGGCGGACGCTTGAGCTTGCGGAGGTAGTTCTTGACCAAGAGGTCCACGCGCCCTGCAGGCAGCGGGAGTACAGACTTGCCGTTGAGATCAACCATGCCGTCAATGGTGTTCCAGTCGGACAGGGCGTTGCGGCCCGGGGTCTTTTCGATCGTGGTACCCACGGGTACGATCTGGCGCTTGCCGCCCGGCCACGTCAGGATGTTCGGCGTGTTGTCAGGGTTTGCATAGTCAAGAATACGCATAAGGCCGAGTACCGCGTCAGGGTTGCTCTTGCGCACAGCTGCCGCCGCCTTTTGGAAGGCGTCGATGAATTGCTTGGTGGCTTTGTCAGTCTTCGAGTTGAAGTCGGTAATGAGTTCGCGCAACTGGATAACTACCAGAGGGGTGCCGGACAACTTGGTCAGCTCTTTCTGGCGGGCTTCTTGGATTTGCTCCGGGGTGCGGGACGGCGGCGCTTTGCGCCCGGCCAAAGCACGCAGCGCAGCATCCACAGCTTCTGGGTTCGTCTCAAGCGCGACGTCAATGTCAGGTTCCCCGACCGCGTCGAGGAGTTGCTGGAGTCTGAGCAGCTCCCGTTCATTCAACGCATCCACGCGCTCGCCGAGCGTGAGCGGTGCGGCGGGGGCCTGTACTTCAATCTCAGGCTCAGGCTCAGGCTCAGGCTCAGGCCGCGCTTCTGGCGCGGCCTCAGACTTTGTCCCCTTCTTTAGGTCCTGTTTGCCGGGGGTCTCCGCCTTCGGCGCGATCTCCGCCTTGGGCTTGGGCTTGGGCTTACGTACCGTGTCAGCCTTGGTGCCCTTGCCCGGTCCGGGCGGCGGTTTGGTCGCTTCGCTAATGGCCTTGGCCACACGGTCAGGCTCCGTGCGCACCAATGCGTCAAGCGCAGCCATGTCAGGGGCACCGAGGATAGTCATCACGGTGGTCATCGTCTCGGGGGGCAGCGTCGCGAGCCGCTGCTGTACCGCAATTACCTTAGGCGAGGCCTTCGGCGCCTTAGCTGCGGCAGGAGCAGGGACAACCGCGGGCGCGGGGGCGGGAGCAGCGTTGCGCAACCGCTTGTAGAGCGCCTCTGTAGCTTTGCCTTTACGGACAGCGTCCAGCCACTGTTGCTGTGCAACGGGTGGCAGCATGTCGAACTCTACAGACTGTTCAACAGCCCGCTTGGCTTTCGGTACCAGCGTGAGGCGGCGTTTGTTGCGGAACTTGTCCCAAGCAGTGCGCGCAGTGGCCACTTGTTCTTCGGCCACACGGACTTGGTTTTCCGCCAGTGCCCGCTGCTGGACATCGCGCTGAGCGAAGGCTTCTTCGACCTGTGCTTGTCGTGCCGCCTCGGTCAGTTGTTCCTGACGCGTCGCTTCGGCAGTGACCTTCTGGTCAGCTGCTTGCTTCGCTGCAGCAGCCTGACGTGCAGCCTCACGTGCGCGCAGTTGGTTACCGATCGCAGTGTCGGTGGTCTGGCCGGTCACAAGCAGCGGACGAGGGGCCATGCCCACGCGCAGAAGCTCACCCGGTGTGGCCGAAGCCGCCACCTCAGGTTCCGCGACGGTCATGCCCGCCGGGGTCACACCTTCCGGACCAGCATAGAAGTCAGCCTCGCTCACCCGCGGTGCAGACAACATAAGTGGTGAAGGTTGCCGCGCAGGCGCAGGCAGACCACGGAGCCGAGCTTGCCCATAGGTCAGCGGTGGCAGGACCTCTCCCTCCACGGTGGGCGCAGTGCGCGGGTCAAGCGGCGAGGGTGCACCTGCCCGGTCTTGCGGACCAAGAGTTGACTGCCCGGGCTGCGGCGGCATTGCCATCGCGCCCATGGTCTGCGCGCCGGGGATGCTGGTGATGGCCAGCGGAGTGGGTTGACGCTCCGGCGCTGGGAGCGCCAGCGGCGCTGCTTTCTTGGTGGCTTGCCCGGTAGCTGTGTCGTTGAGGTCGACCGGCTTGTTGTTCCCAGACAGAACTTCGGCCACAACACCAGCGCCGCCGCCGAGGAAGGCACCGATACCGGCCGAGACGAGGTAGTCCTCACCATAGGTCTCACCGAGGTAAGACGCCAAGGCTTTGTAATCCTGCGTGGAGAACTTGTCCCGGGCTTCCGGGTCGAACAACGCGGTCTCGCCAATGGTCTGGAGTGTTTCGGTCAGGGCTTCGCTGAACGCCACACCGCCTGCGCCCACGGCGCGACGGGTCAGAGATCGACGAGCAGCTTGCTTGCCTGCCTCCTCTGCGGTCTGGCGCAAGAACTGAGACGCCACGCGTCCGCCTGCTGCCGTGACACCGAACATATCCAGTGCTGTGTTGGCCAGTGCGCCGCCAAGGATTTCATCCTTCACGTCGTTGGGATTGTACCCATTGCGGACAGCCGCGTCGTAGTAGCTAGAGACGTGCATCGGGAAGGTGGTAGCCGCGCCGCCAGCCATGGCCCCGTACTTAATACCAGTAGCCCCCGCCCCGAGTGCGCGTGCCCCAAGACCCGCAACGCCGCCGCCAACAGCCATGCTGGCCAGAGTGGGGATGGCCTGCCACGCGCCATCAATGATACGCTCGAACAGCGTGCTGTTCTCTGCGATCAGCGCGGACCGAATCTGCTCGTTCTCATCTTGGCCGAACGTCGCTTGTCCAAACTCGCGGATGGCAGGACCTACGTCCGTGGCTCCAGCAAACTCCGCCAGTGCGCCCACGCCACTAACGAGGCCTTCGCCTACCTGACGCGCGCCCAGACCGAGAAGCTCGCCGGCGCCGCGGCGCTCAGAAAACGACGCGAGGTAGTCGTTGAAAGACCCCTCTGGTAGCGCGACCCACCCCTGTCCTTGCGGCCGAGTGGTGTTGCCCGGCATCTGAGAAGCCTCTAGTGCAGAGCGAACATCGTCAGCCTTAAACGCGCGATCACCAGCGAACATTTCGTTCGTGGCTTGGTTGAAGTAGGCCGTAGCCAGAGGGCGTTGCTGCTGCGGCGTAGCAATAGGCGACATCGACATCAGGTTTTCTGCCTGCCGCGCAATGTTTGCGCGCAGCCCACCGATGGCCTGTTCCGGCGAGGGCGGAACAGAAGTGCCTACCACCGCAGTGTCGGCCCGAGTCGGCCGCAGCGACCCAAGACCGGACTGCATAGCCGGATCAGCGTTGAACCCAGCGGATGGTACTCGTAGCCCCAGACCCATGGCCGCGCTTACAGGGCGGTCGGTGTACGGATCGGCCATGGTTGGCTCCCTTACTGGTTCACGGGTACAAGAGTGACGAACTCAGTGCCGTCTTCGCTCTTGTTTACCCTCGGTATGTATTCCACGACGACTGTACCGCCGTCTAGTACGACGATACCACCAGCTGCGGTGTCTTTGTACGTAAACTCGCGTGCCTCTTGTGGGAGAACACCATTTGCGCGCAACGCCGCCTCTAGGCGTTGCTTGGTGAGGTCGTTGACCTTGATGTTCATGTCCTTGTCGACGTCGATCTGAGCCATGAGACCGGCTTGCGTGACCGCGATGTCAGCCTCTAGCAGCGCCTGTTGCTCCGCGAACGGAGCTTCGCCCGAAGCCGTACCGCCAGCTGTAGCCTCAGCCTCAGCGAATTTAGCCGCCAAGTCTGCCTGACGCTGCGCGTAAACTTGGTCAGACATCATAAGGGTCTGCTCGGCGATGTCGCTCATCTGCGCACCGGTGATCTGCAGTCGTCCGTCGACGTAGACGTCAAACACACCAGCTGCGGTGGGTACGAACTCGTAGTTACGGGCCGTGTTCTCCGACCAGATCGCGTTCAGACGTTGCGGCGCGTTGAAATCGCGGGCTTCCTCAACAGCCTGCCGAGCCACGGATGCTTCCAATCTGCTGTCGATGGAGGCGATCTGCTCCTGCACAGCCTGCGCATCAGAGTACTGTCCGGCGGCAATAAGCGCTTGCGCCCACTGGACTTGCTTGTCACGTTGCGCAAGCAGGTCAGTGATGGCTTTCCCCGGCAGCCCGGGTTCGCCCATTTTTGGCGGGGGATTACGGTCGAACCCTGTGGCAAGTACAAACTCATCCATCGCAATCTGCTCAGATGAGCGCGGAGTGGCACCAAGTTGCGGTCCGAACCGAACCCGTGCCATGTCTGTGGAGACAGCGTTGGGGTCCACGGTGCCCGTGGGGAACGTGGCATCGTTTTCGTCCACCACTTCACTGGCCGGAACAGTCATGGGGCCATTAGGACCTTGGATGGTCACTGTCGGCGTCGGCGTGAAGAACTCCGTTGCGCGTATGGTATCTGCCGCACCGACGGAAACT
>Ga0315901_10004833_pt1 | contig 16629 bp, 15 predicted proteins | sample LakEriMetagenome_10_FD_203761 | JGI IMG/M metagenome (GOLD analysis project Ga0315901, IMG submission 203761) | Freshwater fungal communities from buoy surface, Lake Erie, Ohio, United States - Buoy 2 MA116 | ecosystem: Environmental > Aquatic > Freshwater > Lake | place: USA: Lake Erie, Ohio...
GCTTTTCACCGGGAAGACGATTTTTCTGTTCCGGAACATCCTACCCAGGGTGATCGTCTAGTGGTTTGCTTCCGGAAGGCGTGGCGACGGATCGATCGGACGCGGGGGCCGATGGCGGTGTCTGTCGTCCATGGGGGAGGAGCGACAGGGGATTGGGAACTAAGTTAAAACGATCGAAGAGCTATATCCTGACCGCCTTGCCTTGATTTCCGTCAACCAGCGATCTTGTTGGTTTCCGCGGGCCAAGCCAATCGGAGTGGTGGGGAGATGGAAAATCAGCCGAAACAGTGGAAGATCGAGAGACTTGGCCGCTGAAAAACTTCAAGGAGCATTCTGGTGGCACCGAACGATTCGCAGAAGGGGGGGCTCTCGCTGGGCTTGGGATCGCTGGTGGCTTTGGTGATCGCCAACATGATCGGCTCGGGGCTGTACACCTCCAGTTGCTACGCACTGCCGTCGCTTGGCACGGCGACGCGGGTTTTATGGGTATGGGGACTGGGCGGTGTGATGGCGCTGTGTGGAGCGGTGGCGTATGGAGCCCTGGCCAGGCGACTGCCTGATTCGGGCGGGGAGTATCTCTATCTGTCGCGTCTGATCCATCCGTCGATTGGATTCCTGGCAGGCTGGATTTCCCTGGTCGCAGGTTTCACCGTTCCGATCGCTGCTGCGGCGTTGGTGGTGGGCACTTACCTTGCAGCCGCCGGCTGGGGTGTTTCTTTTTTGGGGGCGAACTCACCAGGAGTCGCCAGCGCCTGGATCGCCAGTGGTCTGATCTTCCTGTCGGCGCTGTTGCACGGCATCCATCTCCAGGCGGGCGCTTGGGTGCAGAATGGAGTGGTGATCGCCAAACTGATCGGCTTGGTTGCGTTCCTCGTCGTGGCGGTGGTCCGTGGTCCGGCGGACGGCTGGCGCGATGGGAGGATGGCGGTCGATCCACTAGCGGATGCTTCGGGGATGGAGCTGGGCTGGGCGATGCTGGGGTCGCTGGTCTGGATCTCGCTTTCCTACACCGGGTTCAATGCATCGATTTATCTGGCGGGGGAATTGGCACCTGGGGACAAACGGGTGACCCGTTCGATGTGGATCGCCGCGCTGGTGGTCGCCACGCTCTATCTGTTGCTCAACGCCGTCTTCCTCTACGCAATTCCCGCGGCGCAGGTGGCGGGGAACGAGTCGTTTGTGGCCGATGCAGCCTCTGCGATCGGAGGAAACTGGCTGGCGGAGATCGTGCGATGGACGATCGTGCTATCCTCCATCACCAGCGTGCTGGCGATGCTGATGGCTGGACCACGCGTCTACCAGCAGATGGCGAGGGATGGGGTGCTGCCTCGTCTGCTGGAGGGCCGAGGCGGAGTGCCCAGGGAGGCGATCTGGATTCAGGCGGCCCTGAGCATTGCGGTGGTCTGGGCGAGTTCCTTGAGGACGATGATCGGCTACTTGGGGCTGACGCTGTCGACCTGTGGGGCGCTGGCGATCGCGTCGCTGTTCTGGATCGGTCGACGTTATCCGCAATCACCTCGGCTCACCTGGTGGGAGTCGCTTGCAGCGATCGTCTATCTGGTCTTCAGTGCTCTGATCCTACTGGCGGGGATGCAGAGCAAACCGACGGAGTTCCAAGCCTGCGTGGCGACTTTTGCTGCCGGTGCGATCGCCTATCTGCTGGTTCGTCAGGACAGACGTACTCGTACTCAGAGCAACGGTACTAGTACTCGAAAGAAGGGTGATGGCACAACTGACTTGCGACCATGAACGACTCGACGTTGATCGAACGTCGATCGAATACGTCGCGTTCGTTTACCGTATCGCACAAGCTCGGTCCGGTGCCCATCGACCGGCTCGCGGATCGGCATTGCAATCGCCTTCATCTACGACGAATTGTCTGCTTGCAATACCCTTGACGACGAATCGAACCGTCGCAGAAAACCGAACTTGAAACGGATCGTGTCGATGCTCACTCGGCTGATCCAGCGATCCGAGTCCGTATCCGAGGGTTCCATCGCGTACGGGTACGATGACCAGTACCGCGATGCTGAGTACCAGTACGAGACCCACCGCAGCGCAGAATCGTGACGAACAAATGCATGCAACGGAGCCGGCGATCAGGTCCGTTTTGAAATCAACCTGTCTGGCGTGGGCCCGCTGATGCGAGTCGTTCACTTGCGGTCTTCGCCGAGGGAGCCCTTGTAGAGTTTGCGGCCCAGCAGCGGATGGAAGTTGGTCCAGGGGCTGTCGGCGTTTCGGTCGGCGGCGATCGCTTCCATCGCTGCCTGCAGTTTGGCATCGAGATCATCGAGGTGATGCAGCAGGATCGCTTCCATCGTCATTGGAACCTTCGGACTGCCATGCTCCAGTTGTCCATGGTGGCTGACCACCATGTGCTGAAGGCGCCAACGCAGCGCGTCGGGAAAAACCTCCCCGGAGCTCTTCTCCAGGTCGGCGATGCGGCGATCGACCATCTGAACGCCCTGCACGAGGTGGCCCAGAAGCTGTCCTGGGTCGGAGTAGGTCAGCTCCCCTTCGAATGCCAGTTCTTCCAGTTTGCCGATATCGTGCAGGAAGACCCCAGCCAAAAGAAGGCTGCGATCGATCCTCGGATAAAGCTTGCTGGCGGCATCTGCCAATCGCATCAACTGGAGGACATGATCCAGCAGTCCGCCGGCGTGGGAATGATGTGCTTTGATCCCAGCGGGTGCCCGCTGGTATTTTTCCTGCAGTTGGGGATCGTTCCAGAAGGCCATCACCAAGGCGCGGACCTGAGGCTGTTCGATCGATTCCAGGAACTTGCCCAGATGATTCCATTGCTGCAGAGCGTGGTTGCGATCGAGCGACTCGAAGTCGGCTGGATCGACCTGCGTAGGGTCGACCGGATCGATCCGATGGACGATCAGTTGCATTAGGCCCTGATGGATCTGTGCGGCGCCTTGCACGCGGACGAAGTCGGATTTCTGAAACGCATCATAGGTGGCTTGGTTGGCGTTCCATTTCATCCCTGAGACAACTCCGGTTCGGTCTCCCAGTTGGATCAACAGATAGGGGTTTCCCTGGCGGTTGGATCGCATCTGCTTGTCGACAACGCGATAGACCTCGTCGACCGACTGCTGGGGTTGAAGCTGAGAGACGAACTGGCGTGTCATGGGTGGACCGTTGCTGGGCGGTGGAAAGGAAACTTGGGAGGGCAGCCAAAAACGGTTCAGCCTAGGCTGCGTCCGATTGCCTCAGCGATCTTGCGGCAGTCGGTCATCATCTGCTGGAACTGTGCGAAGTTCAGCGACTGGTAGCCGTCGCTGGATGCGGTTTCGGGGCTGGGATGGACCTCGACGATCAGTCCGTCGCATCCAGCGGCGACGCTGGCGGCAGCCATGGCGGGGACTAGGTAGGTATGGCCCGTTCCATGGCTGGGGTCGACGATGACCGGCAGGTGGGTTTTCTTCTGCAGGTAGGGAACGGTCGCTAGCGGAAGGGTGAAGCGAGTGTGGGTTTCAAAGGTTCGGATGCCTCGTTCGCAAAGCATCACATTCGGGTTCCCTTCGTTGAGGATGTACTCGGCGGCCAGAAGCCACTCATCGATCGTGGCGCTGGGGCCTCGTTTTAGCAGCACTGGCTTGCCGCTGCCGCCTACTGCTTCCAGAAGCCGGTAGTTCTGCATGTTGCGGGCTCCCACCTGCAGCACATCGGCGTAGCGCGCCACTAGGTCGACCTCTTCGGGGCTCATCACCTCCGTGAAGACTGCAAGACCCGTTTCCTGTCTGGCTAGCGCCAGCAGTTTTAGCCCATCTTCCTTCATTCCCTGGAAGCTGTAGGGGCTGGTACGCGGTTTGAAGGCGCCGCCGCGAAGGCCCGTCCCCCCGGAAGCCCGCACCATCCTGGCCGTCTCGACAATCTGCTCTTCGCTTTCCACCGAGCAAGGACCTGCCACGACGCCAACCACCCCCGCGCCGGCTCGAAAATCGAGCACCTGGATTTGGGTCGGTTCGGTCTTCACCTCGCGGCTGGCAACTTTGTAGGGCGCCAGAATCGGAAGGACCTCGGAAACGCCGGGCCGCGATTCAAACGACTCGATCTTGATTTTGCGATCATCACCGATGGCAGCAATCACCGTCCGTTCGGTGCCTCGGATGACGTGCGCCTTGAGCCCCAGTTCCTGGATGCGGTTGGCGACCCCCTGGATCTGATCCTGGGTGGCGGTGTTTTCCATGACGACGATCAAGGATCTGCTCCTTCGAAATCAGTGCTTTCTCAAACCAACAAAAAACCTCGAGGGCTTCTGCCGTCGAGGTCTCCTGCGGGGGACTGGGGGGCGATCTTGGCTACTGCGTCGACTGGGATCGACGGACTTAGGTTGGGATGAGCCAGATCGTGCGAATCATCACAGGCAGTCGGTGGTGGATCGCAACATGGCGAAGTCGGATCGACCCTGTCACAAGTATGCGCCTCTGACGCGCTGCGGGAAAGGGGATCGACCGGCAAAAGAGGTCCATCCGATCATTCTAAGGGGCAGCAGAACCAGATTCTTCGGCCCCCACGACTTTCATGCGCGCTCTTGCGTGTCGCTTCTCGGCTCAGGCGAAGCCACCAAGCAATCCAGAGCCAAGGAACTTTTGTGATCGCTGCTTGGGGATCCGAACGACTTCACGTAGGGGCCGTACCGTCGTTGCGATACGAATCGACAGGTCGACTTGCGCATGGAACCGGTCGTCCAATTCTTATGGGATGTCCGCGCTTTGCTTTTCTTCGCCGCTTGGCGTCTTCGCGCGAGGCCAACAGATCTCCAAAATCATTCGTATGGAAATCCAGGGTCAAAAAATCCCCAGGCAGTTGGCAGACCATCGAAGGCATCTCCTTCTGCTCTCCAGGATCACCGCCCACACGCATTCCAGATAGGTCGCAAAAGATCGGGGTTGTCGAGGAAGGAAGCGATTCAGTCGAGCCGCCGCACGTCGTCGGCGTCGATCGTCGGACCGGTCCCGGACGCGGGGGATCCGGGGTGTTGGAAATGTCCTTCGAGATCCCAATTGGGTGGTGGCCAGTTCCCTTCGGCCTCCAGGATCGCGCGACGTCTGGCCTGAAACAATTCGGCGAACCCAGCTAGCAGGACCAACACAGCCAGCAGCACCAGAGACCACGCGCCGCGCAAAATGCCGATGGCGATCATCCCGTAGGCGATCCACTTACCAATCCCCACGGCTCGGGAAGTCGCCTCCAGGTGCCCCCATCGAGGCGTCCAGTAGGCACGCAAGGCGCGACCGCCATCCAGCGGGAAGGCGGGGATCAGATTGAAGAGGGCCAGCATGCCGTTGACGGCAGCCAGTTGATGCAGCCAGCCAGTACGCAGCGGGGATTGATCGAATAGCGGCTGGAGAACCCCAGTAACCCAAAGCAGCGATGCCACGATGGCGGCGATCGCCAGATTGACGGCTGGGCCGGCCAAAGCGATCACCGCTTCGGCACGGGGTTCCCGAGGCATCGATTCCAAACGCGCCATGCCTCCAAAGGGCAAGAGGGTGATGTCCAGCGTCCGGATACCGAACCAACTGGCGGCCTGAGCGTGCCCCAGTTCATGCAAATAGACGCAGAGAAAGATGAGGGCGAAGAAGGTGAGCGACTGAAGGGCAGCCCAGGGGCCGCCGTCGAGCAGCTGGTTGACTGCAATCCAGGCAAGCAGGATCCAGAAGGACCAGTGCAGGTAGAGATCGACTCCGAGGAATTTCCCAAGTCGCAGCGTGCGCAGCCATTGCATCCGTTTGATTGCCCCTATGCGACAAGCGGATCCCTTCCGCATACGATCCAGCCACCCCTTCATTGTACGTCCTGGGGTATCGAGCAAGTCGGGGCCCCGTGGTAAGGGCCTCCAACCGACCGGTCGCTGCGGTCGTTTGTTGCCAGGAAGCGGAATTGTCGCAATCTTCAGTGCGAAAAGGGTCTTCGCAAGGGATGGGTGCGACGTTTTAGCTCTGGACAGTCTTCCTCTTCCGGATGGAAGATAGAAGGCACTGGTGAAGACCTCGTCAAGCCTCATCCAGGAAGTGACGGTGGAATCGGCATCGTGCTGCTTTGCCGAAAATCGATTGGTGAAATCGGCCCTCGCTTTCCGATCGAAGGAGGAGGCGTCGGTTGCAAGATCGACCGGTTACCTAGCACCGATTGCGAAGCTTTCGGTCTGTCCGGTCGGAGCCCGTCGCAACAAAAGCAACACAACAAAAACTAAGCACGTTCCATTACCATCGCAATCGATATCCAGGCTTGGTTCGCTTTCCGGAGAGATTCGTAGCGGACCAGTCCATTCTGAAGTTTGTCGCAAGGATCGAAGGGTCAGAAACGGCAGTCATGAGTTCACAAGCGGGATCAAGCAGCGCTGCACACCAAGAAGGGTATGCAGGTGGCAAGTCGGTTTCCTTGGAATCGTTCAGCTACAACGACGGCATTGTGCGCGCCTTCCTGCTAGCAACCTTAGTATGGGGGCTGGTGGGATTTCTGGTTGGTTTGTACGTGGCGCTATTGCTGGTGCGACCGGAGTGGAGTTTTGGGATTCCCTATTTGACGCTTGGGCGCCTGAGGCCTTTGCATACCAATGCGGTGATTTTTGCTTTCGGTGGCAATGCGATCTTCGCAGCGGTCTACTATTCGACGCAGCGGCTCTGCAAGGCGCGGATGTGGAGCGATCTGCTGGGGTGGCTGCACTTTTGGGGATGGCAGTTGGTGATCGTGCTGGCAGCGATCACTTTGCCGCTGGGAATCACCCAAAGCAAGGAGTATGCCGAGCTGGAGTGGCCGATCGATCTGCTGATCGCGGTGGTGTGGGTGATCTTCTTCGGCGGCAACTTTCTGATGACGCTGATTCACCGCCGCGAACGGCACCTCTACGTGGCGCTCTGGTTCTACATCGCGACGATCGTCACGGTGACGATTTTGCATGTCTTCAACAATCTGGTGGTTCCTGTCTTTGGAGCCAGTCTGCATGCCGGCAGTAGTGAAACGATCAAAAGCTATTCGCTTTATGCCGGGGTTCAGGATGCCCTGATGCAATGGTGGTATGGTCACAACGCCGTGGCGTTTTTTCTGACGACTCCCTTCCTGGGTCTGATGTACTATTTCCTTCCCAAAGCCGCCGATCGGCCGGTTTATTCCTACAAGCTGAGCATCATCCACTTCTGGTCGCTGGTCTTCCTTTACATCTGGGCTGGGCCTCACCATCTGCACTACACCGCGCTGCCCGAATGGGCTTCGACGTTGGGGATGCTCTTTTCGGTGATGCTTTGGATGCCTTCCTGGGGGGGGATGATCAATGGACTGCTGACGTTGCGGGGGGTCTGGCACAAGGTTTCGGCCGATCCGGTGCTGAAGTTTTTTGTGGTGGGGATCACCTTTTACGGGATGAGCACCTTTGAGGGGCCGATGTTGAGCATCAAGAGCGTCAATGCGCTCTCGCACTACACCAACTGGACGATCGCGCACGTGCATGCCGGCGCGCTTGGTTGGAACGGTTTTCTGACCTTTGGCATGATCTACTGGCTACTCCCCAGATTGTTTCAGACCAAACTGTACAGCCAGAAGCTGGCCGAGTGGCATTTCTGGTTGGGGACGATCGGCATTCTTCTGTACGTCGTTCCGATCTACGTGGCGGGGCTGACCGAGGGGTTGATGCTTCGGGCTCTGGATGAGAATGGGGCGCTCAAGTACCCGATCTTCCTGCAGACGGTTCAGGCGATCCGGCCGATGTACTGGCTGCGTGTGGTGGGTGGCTGCCTTTACCTGTTGGGGGCATTCCTGCTTGCATACAACTTCCTGAGGACCTGGATGACGCGGCCGGCCAAGTACGATGTGCCGCTCTATTCGGCACCTCGTCTTTCGGCCCATTATGTGGAACCCCAGGAAGAGCCCAGCAAGCTGGTGGCGGTGCTGGATATGGCCAGGAAGATCGATACCTGGAAGAGTCTCAAGTGGCATCGCCGGTGGGAGCGTCTTCCGGTTCGGTTCACCGTCTGGACGACGATCGCCGTGGTGGTGGCGTCGCTCTTTGAGATCATTCCGACCTTCCTGATCCGCGCCAACGTGCCGACGATTGCCAAAGTCAAGCCATTCACGCCGCTGGAACTGGCGGGACGGGATCTCTATGTGGCGGAGGGGTGCTATGGATGCCATTCGCAGATGATCCGTCCGATCCTGGCGGAAACGAAGCGTTACGGCGAGTACTCCAAGCCGGGGGAGTTCATTTACGACCGACCATTTCAGTGGGGGTCCAGGCGGGTCGGTCCTGACCTGGCGCGCGAAGGGGGCAAGCAATCGAACTTCTGGCATTACCAGCATCTGATCGATCCGCAGACCACCAGTCAGGGATCGACGATGCCGGCGTACAAGCATCTGGCCAAGACCAAGTTGAATTTCGGCGGGATCGCACCTCGGGTCGAGGCGGCTGCGATGCTGGGAGCACCCTACGACTTCCCGATTTCCGAATCGGCGGAGGTGGCCAAGCGGCAGGCCGAGCAGGTGGCGGGGGTGCTGGTGGAGCAGGGGGGACCGGCCAATGTGCAGGACACCCAGATCATCGCGCTGATCGCCTATCTGCAGCGGCTTGGGACCGACATCTCACTACCTGATGCACCTCCACCAGCAGCCAGCCCGACCGACCCGTCGGCTCCTGAAGTGGCCGTGGTTGGAGAGAACGAAGGGGGGGCTCAGTAACATGATTCGTGATGTTGTCTCGTCTCTCGATTATTCGCTCTGCGCGGAGATCTCCTTGGTGCTGTTTGCGGCTGTATTCCTGGCCATCTGTTGGAATACGATGCGGTCGCAGGCGACCTGGATGGATCAGTGTGCCGCGATCCCGCTGGAAGATTCGGATCAGGAGAAGAAGCGATGAATCAACCCCAGGACGAAAGTCTGCTGCTAAGCCATGACTACGACGGAATCCAGGAGTACGACAACCCGCTACCAGGCTGGTGGACCAATCTCTTCTTGCTGACCATCCTCTTCAGCGTTGTCTACCTCCTTTTTTTCCACACCGGGGCTCCAGGCCGGAGCATGATCGAGCAGTACGATGCCTCCGGTGTGGCGCTGGCCAAGAAGCAATTCGGTCAGTTGGGGGAACTGCAGCAGGATCGAGCCACACTAGCGCGATTCATGAAGGATGAGAAGTGGGTCAAGTACGGTGAATCGACCTTCAAAACGCATTGCCAGTCGTGTCACGGAGCTGATGCCGGGGGACTGGTGGGACCAAACCTTTGCGATGATCGCTGGAAGAACGTCAAGCACCTGGAAGATATCATCACGATCATCAACAACGGCGCGGGCGGCAACGCGATGCCGGCATGGAAGCAAAAGCTGGGTGATCCCCGAGAGGTGATCATGGTGGCGGCCTATGTCGCCAGTCGACTGGGTGCCAAACCCTCCAGTCCTCGCCCGCCGGAAGGCGCGGTGACGATATCCAGTTGGGAGGAAGATCTCAAGTCGCTGCCGCCTGGGGCGACCGATCCAGCCGCAGCGGCTGGCAAGTAGCCAGAGACATTCGATCGATCGAACGAGTGGTTGGGGGACTGGTGGCCAATCAGGACATCGGTACCTGGGTCGGATCGGTCTGAGGGACTTCAAATCATGGGAACGCGCGAAGTCGCGCCGCCGCCTGAGGCGACTAGCGACCAGAGGCATCCAGGGATCAGTCTGATCCCGGCAGAAGAGCATGTGCTACCGACGCTGGAGTCCGATGGATCGCGTCGTTGGCTTCATCCGCGACTGGCGACCGGGTCGTACTGGAAGTGGCGTCGGCTGGTGGCCTATCTGCTGGTCGCTTTCTTCACGATCCTGCCGCATCTGCGATGGGATGGAAAACCGCTGGTCCTGATCGATCTACCGGCTCGCAAATTCCATCTCTTGGGGGCCACGTTCCTGCCGACCGATACGGTGCTGCTTGCGCTGCTGATGGTCAGTCTTTTTCTCGCGATCTTCCTGATCACCGCGCTGTTTGGTCGGTTGTGGTGCGGATGGGGATGTCCTCAGACTGTCTACATGGAGTTTTTCTTTCGACCGATCGATCGGTTTTTTCAGGGGACAGCCGGCAAAGGGGGGAAGCCATCGCAGCGGTTGGCAGGCTGGCGCTGGTGGGCTCGACTGGCTGTCTATGTCGCCCTCTGCATGTTCCTTGCGCACACCTTCCTGGCCTACTTCGTCGGGACCGATCGGCTGGCGCAGTGGGTGCGGCAGTCGCCTCTAGAGCATCCTAAGCCCTTTCTGGTGATGGCCCTGACGACCGGGCTGATGCTTTTCGATTTTCTATTTTTCCGCGAGCAGCTTTGTTTGATCGCCTGTCCTTACGGCCGCTTCCAGTCGGTGTTGCTGGATCGTCGCAGCCTGATCGTCTCCTACGATCGCGTTCGGGGGGAACCGCGGGGGCATGGCAAACGGGTGGGAGAACGATCGACCAGATCCCATGGGGACTGTGTCGACTGTGGCATGTGCGTGCAGGTTTGCCCCACCGGGATCGATATCCGCAACGGGCTGCAGATGGAATGCATCCACTGCACCCAGTGCATCGATGCCTGCAACAGCGTCATGAGCCGACTTCACATGCCGAAGGGGCTGATTCGCTATGGCAATCAGGACGAGATCGATCGCAAACCGGCCGGATGGCTGAGGCCTCGCGTGATCCTCTACCCGCTGGTGCTGGCAGCAGCGCTAGCGGGGTTTGGTTATCTGTTAACCCACCAGAAAGATTTCGACGCCAGGATCTACCGGAATCTCGGGAATTCCTTCTCCGTCAGTTCGGACGGCTGGATCGATAACTCGCTGCGCTTGAGCCTGACCAATCGGACGGACCAGACGCGAAGCTATCGGTTGACGATCCAACAGCCGGCAGAGGGGCGGGTGCAGTTGATTGAGTCGGGGGAGGTGGTGCTGGCCGGAGGCGAGATCCGCTGGGTACCGATCCTGGTTTCGGCTCCCTTCGAAGCTTTTTCCGAGGGGAACTGTCAGGCGATGCTGACGATTGAAGATGATCACGGCCAGGCACGGACGCTGCCTCAACCGCTGCTGGGGCCCTTTCAGAAGCCGAAGCCACTGGCAGATACGCCACTGGGGGATACGCCGGTGGGAGATACGCCGGTGGGAGATACGCCGGTGGGAGATACGCCGGTGGGAGATACGCCGGTGGGAGAGAGGGTACTGGGGGACCATGCACCATGAGCACTTCAGTGCAGGGGGACAAGTTGGTGGCTTCCGAATTGGGGCAACCCGAACTGGAAAAAGTGGAATGGGAGCGCCGGGAACGTCGAGCCAGGCGATTTTGGGTCGGGATGATCCTGGTCTTGCTGTTGGGGAGTATGTCAGTCTGGATCGGAACAGCGGTGGTGGCGATCAATGATCCGTCGATGTCGGTGCTGCCCGATTATCACCAGCAGGCGTTGCGGTGGGACGAAGTGCAGCAGGAGCGGGCAGCGAGCGATCGGCTGGGTTGGGAGGTGCGTTTAGGTTTGGAACCAGTAGGGAGTCAGGAGGTGTTTTCCGGCGTCCTAGCCAAGCCGCCTGGCCGGCCGATCTCGATGGCGTTTGTGACGTTGCTGGACACAGCGGGTTTGCCAGTGTCTGGCGCTTCTGGGACGCTTCGGTACTATCCTCATGCACGGGTCAAGAGGGTGGAGCAGGTCGACCTTTTCGAACAGTCTCCCGGTGTGTATCGCGTCCCCGTGACGATGGATGCATCGGGATTGTGGCAATGGGACCTGAAGATACAGCGGGGAGATCAGCGATTCGTCTGGTCGCAGATCGTGAGGGCCAGCGAACAATGAGCGGCAGCGACTGGTTCTGGTGGTGCGGCGTGTTCAGCGCTAGCCTGATTGGGTCGATGCACTGCGTCGGCATGTGCGGACCTCTGGCGGTGCTTGCAGCAGATCCAATGAGAACGCGGCGAGGATGGGACGCGATCGCTGTCTACCATGGAGCCCGTATCGCGGTCTATGGACTGTTGGGGGCGGTGGTCGGTTTGCTGGGGGCCAGCCTGCAATGGTCGGGGCAGTGGTTTGGCCTGCAGCGCCTGGGGGCTCAATTGGCCGGAGCGACCATGCTGCTGATCGGGCTTGCGTCGCTGGCCCGATTGGCGGGTGGGCAAAGCCATCAGGTGCTGCTTCCATCGTTCTTGCAAAGTTGGCTGGCCAAGGCTCATGCTGCCACCAAGGCACTTCCCAGAAAGCGTCGCGCCGCCGCGGTCGGCGCCCTGACTGGCCTGCTCCCCTGCGGTTGGCTTTATGCTTTCCTCCTGGCGGCCGCCAGCACCTCCAGTGCTTGGCAGGGAGCCTGGGTGATGATGCTCTTCGGATTGGGGGCAGTCCCAGCACTTTCGGCGACGGTGCTGGGGGCGCAGTGGATCACCGGACGATGGCGACAGGCCATTCCCTGGGTGTCGGCCCTTTTGGTGACCTTCATCGGGTTGGATACGCTGGGGCGAAGGGCGATCGCCGACTTAGGCTCCCTGCATTCAACCAACGCCGTGGCGGCACCGCTGGAAGGCCGGGAATTGATCCGCGCTATCGAGAAGATCGATTCGGAGAATCTCCCTTGCTGCCAACCAGACGGCGCGGCAAATCAAGTCGATCGATAGAAGCCGTCGACTGTCTTAGGACCGCATGTCGGTCTGGTGGTGGCTTGGAACTTGGGGAAAGCGAGTCGATCGATGGCGACAGGGCAGGGTGAACCAGCAGGCTCCGCCGATCGGAAGATCTCCGATCCCCTTCGATTGGAAGGGGCCGCTGGAGCCAGAGCGCTGTGCCTGCATTGCCGAACCCCACTGTCGGAAGAGGGATGGGATGGCTATTGCTGCGGTGGCTGCAAGGCCGCGCATCGCTGGATCACCTCACAAGGGATGGAAGACTACTACCGGCTTCGAGATCGCTGGGATGAAGGCCGTTGGGAACCGGTCGATGGATCGCTGGCGGAAGAGAGTTACGCCGAGCTGGATGCGCCGGGGTTTTGGAAGGAGCATGTCGAAGGGGTGCAGGGTGGCTGGATGGAGGTGACGTTGCGTCTGCATGGCCTGCACTGTGCTGCTTGCGTCTGGCTGCTGGAGCGGTTGCCGCAGTGGGTGCCTGGGGTGATAGCGTCGCGGGTTCAGATGAGCCGTCGGACGATTCAGCTGGTATTCGATCCCCAGGCGACCAGTCTTTCTCAAGTTGGCCGACAGATCGCCAAAGCCGGTTATCGCGTTTCGCCACTGGGCAGTGCGCAGGAAGAGCGACTGCAGCGTCAGGAGCAGCGTCAGGAGTGGATGCGGATCGGGATTGCGTTTGCCTGTAGCGGCAACGCCATGATGCTGGCCGCAGCGCTCTACGCCGGCAGCTGGTATGGAATGGCGTCCGAGCATCTGCAACTGATGCGGTGGGCCAGTTGCGTTGTCGGGTTGGTGGCACTGCTGGTTCCCGGCGCGGTTTTTTTCCGCGGGGCCTGGCAGGCGATCGTTCACCGCACTCCGCACATGGACCTACCGGTAGCTCTGGGCCTGGGTGCAGGTGCGATCAGCGGGCTTTGGAATACGCTGCGAGGCGAGGGCGAGCTTTACTACGATTCCCTGTCGATGCTGGTGCTGCTGCTGTTGGTGGGGCGGATGATCCAGGGCCGTCAGCAGCGAGCTGCGGTGCGGGCAGTCGATCTGCTGCATCAGGTGATGCCTAGATCCACCAAGCGAATCCGGGATGGTCTGGTGGAAGCGGTGGCCGTGGAATCGCTGCAGCCGGGAGATACCATCGAAGTCGACCCCGGACGGACGATTCCGGTTGATGGCCGCGTGGTCCAGGGTTCCAGCGCCATCGACACAGCGGTGCTGACTGGGGAGTCGACCCCCAAGCCGGTTGTGCCTGGAGACGGGGTGACGGCAGGCAGCCTGAACCTGCATACCACGGTGCGGATCGAAGCCTTGTCGGTCGGCGAGCAGACTCGGATGGGCCAGCTGGTGCGATCGATCGAGCAGGCGATGCGGCATCGAGCTCCCATCCTGCAGTGGGCGGATGCCGCCAGTGGATGGTTTGTGCAGATCGTGCTGGCCTGGGCGATTGTTGTCGGAGCCATCTGGTGGCAGGTCGACCGATCGGTCTGGGTGGAAAGGGTGGTGACGGTTCTGATTGTCGCCTGCCCATGCGCTCTTGGTTTGGCGACCCCGTTGGCCGTGGCGGTCGGAATGGGAAGCGCCGCGCGTCGCGGCATCTGGATTCGGGGTTCCAATACCTTCCAGTTGCTCACCGAGCCCCGTTGGTTGTTCCTCGATAAGACGGGGACGTTGACCGAGGGGCAGATGCGTCTGCAACGCTGGCAGGGAAGTCCCACCTGGCTGGCTGCTGCTGCCGCGCTGGAAGGAACCAGCCTCCATCCTGTGGCGATGAGCATCGTTCAGGGGTGGAAGGAGCGGAGCGGCGGTGAAACGGTGCCGTTGGCGACAGAGTGTCGAAGCCATCCTGGACAGGGTGTCGAGGGGGTGATCGAAGGGAGAAAGTTGAGGGTGGGATCCTGGCGATGGGTGGATCCCATGGTGGCAGATCGGTTGTCCCTGGTGCCATGGAAGGAGCTGGAAAGTCGCTGGCTGGCCGAAGGGCTGAGCCCGGTGTGGGTGGTGTCAGGCGGAGCCGTAGTTGCCATGGGAGGAGTCGCAGATGCCCTCCGCCCTGAAGCTTGCCAAGCCGTGGCGCGCTGGAAAGCTCAAGGACTGCGGGTTGGCCTGCTGAGCGGGGATCACCCGGAAATCGTTCGACAGACGGCTAAGCTGGCAGGGATCGATCCTGAGTCGACCTGGGGAGGTGCCACGCCGGAGGAGAAGTTGCGGGTGATCCAGGAGCGGCGGAGTGCTGGCCAGCGGGTGTGGATGGTGGGAGACGGAGTGAATGATGGAGCCGCGCTGGCGGCGGCGGATGTGGGAATCGCAATGCGAGGTGGGGCCGAAATCAGCCTGCAGGCTGCTGGGGTCTACCTAGCCAGCGGCTCCCTGGACGGCATCGACCAGGCTCGCGATCTGGCAGGGCGCACCATGACTTCCATCCGGCGCAATGCCATCGCCTCGCTCTCCTACAATCTCTTCTCCATTTCCCTGGCATCGCTGGGATGGCTGCATCCTCTGACCGCCGCCCTCCTAATGCCGCTCAGCAGCATCACTGTCATCCTGGTGACACTCCTGGGGCATTGGCCTTCCAGGCCGTGGCAGCAATGGCCTGGAGCGATTGCGACTTCCCACGGCAGGCCGGAAGGTGGCTGGGGAGGGGGAGAATGAGCGTCCTGTTCCTGGCGGTTCCGATCGCGCTATTGTTTGCTGGCGGTGCTGTGGTGGCCTTCTGGCTGGCGGCAAGGCAAGGGCAGTTTGACGACTTGGATACTCCTGCTTGGCGGATGCTGCAGGATGAAGCGGACAGACTGCGACCTAGCAGCCAGCCGTTGGAGGAGGAGCAGAAGTCAGAGTAGGCAGTGCGTCGCCCCGTAGGGCGGCTCAATCGAGCGGGTCGTCGCAGTGAGTCACTCTTGGATCGGGTGCTCCATGACCATGGACTAGCCGCTGGGGGACTTTTCCCATTCGCTTCATTTCAAACAGTTTGAACTCCTGCATGCGCATGACATCGCAGCGCAGATGCGCCCAGATCCAGCCCACTCGACCGGCTCGCCATGCCCCGCGAAGCAGAAGGCAGTGAAGAAAAAGAAGGGGGTAGCGAAACGGGATGCGAAAGAAATTGCGCTTCAGCCACATCCGTCGTTGCATCGGTGATCCGAACAACCTGGGTTCTTCCGTGAGGGCCGATTGCTGGAAGGCAGTGATTGCCTCGGCGGTCGAGTACTTGTTCTGTTTGTTCCACCAGTGTTCCAAGTTGGGGCTGTCGTGGTGTTCGATCTCCCCTTGGGGCTGGACGATCGGTTCATCGACGGAGGCATGTTCGTTGACGAGAACCGGATTGAATCGGCAGCGGCCTGTGCGCCAAATCCGGATGATATCGAGGAAGGCAGGCAGTGGTTGCTTCATGAACCACAGCCGTATTCTGAGTCGAATGGCGTTGACCTCCGACTCCGGCCGTTGCATCCACTGCCGCAGCGACTCCTTCAGCGGTTCGGTCAGCCGTTCGTCCGGATCCAGCTTCATGGTCCATGGGGTATCGATCGGCAGTTTCTGGAGCGCGAAGTTCCACTGGTCGCTGAAATTGCGAAAGCGTCGCTGAACGACCGTGGCACCATGTTCCAGAGCGATCGAGACAGTCTCGTCAGCGCTGTAGCTATCGACGACATAGACCTTGGACGCAAAGCCATTGATGTTCTGGAACAAATCGGGCAGCTGATGAGCCTCATTGAGCGTCATCAGAATGATGGTCACCGGGGCCGGTTGTGTGGCGGGGGAGGATTTCCCATGCTGGGTCATCGACCGGCGGCTCCTGGGGCGAACGGGGCTGGAGAGTTTTCGGGAGTATGACCTCCCGCGGGGACTGAGTCGTCAGGCGAAGCGACACACTCATCTCAGTGTAGTCATTTGCAGGCGGCTCGTCGCGGTGAGGGAGCCAAGTCAGTTGGAAGATGGGACTGGCCGCTTGCTATCGTCCTCCGAGGGCAAAAACATGCAGGGCCTGCACCAAGGTCTGGGGAGTTTTCCTGGGATCGGCTACACTGGTTTATTGGTTTGGCGTCCGGTGC
>Ga0315901_10004834_pt1 | contig 16627 bp, 27 predicted proteins | sample LakEriMetagenome_10_FD_203761 | JGI IMG/M metagenome (GOLD analysis project Ga0315901, IMG submission 203761) | Freshwater fungal communities from buoy surface, Lake Erie, Ohio, United States - Buoy 2 MA116 | ecosystem: Environmental > Aquatic > Freshwater > Lake | place: USA: Lake Erie, Ohio...
GGTCTCACGGGGTTCACCGTCACCGAGTACGTGGCCGAATTGAAGGAGATAGTCGAATGACCTCCAAGTACGAAAACACCGTCGTTACCGCTCTGCGCCAAGGCTGGTACATCGAAGAGATCCAGCAAGAGCTGCCGTCGATCGAGGCGATGACCATCCACAACATCGCCAAGCGTCACAACATGAAGGCCCGCCACTGCCCGAAGGGCTTCATGCGACTCAAGGCAATGGCAACCACTGAAGGCAAACTCGGGGCTCCTGCAGCTGCTGCCGAATTCCACATCACAACAGCCACAGTGAGAGCGAGTGTCTCCCGATATTGGCGACTCGAAAACGAGAGGAAGCAATGTCTCAGATCATCAATGTGAACGTGACGCCCGCTTCGTACGGGCTTGACATCGAAGGCATCAAGGCAGCGGTGGGCCAGGTTGCCGAGCTGACCATTGCCGGAGTCGATGACAAGGAAGGATTTGAGCGAGTCCGCCGTGCCCGCCTCGATCTCAAGAAGGTAAGATGCGAGATCGAGAAGAAACGCAAGGAGCTCAAGGCCGATGCTGTCGAGTTCGGCAGGCGGGTTGACGCCGCGGCAAAGGAACTCACCGCCCTTGTTGAGCCGACAGAGCAGCTCTTGCTCGGTCGAGAGGAATCGATCGAGAAGGAGATTGCAGCCATCGCAGCCCGCAAGCTGCAGGGCAGGAAGGATCGATTGACGGAAGCAGGGGCCCTGATCTTCCCCGGCCTCGACAAGATCGCAGACGATGAGTTTGAAGAACTGGTAACCGCCGCCCAGCTGGCCCACCAGAAGCGTCAGCAGCAAGAGGCCGAGGCTGCACAGGCCCGCAAACTCGAAGAGGAACGGCTCGCCAAGGAACGCGAAGAGCTGGCCCGGCAACGGAAGCAGCAAGAGGCCGAACGGATTCAAATGTTGGCCCGTATTGAGGCACAGCAGAAGGAACTGGAACTCAATCGAGCCGTGCCATTGCCTCCAGAAATCGAGCAAATCGCACCAGCTGGAGCTGCAACCACATTCCGCGAAGACACCGACCAGAAGAAACTCCAATCCGTCGTTTCAGCCATGATGTCGATCGAGATCCCGGCCTTCTCGATCCCAGGCGTGCAGCAGAACCTCATTCGCGAAATCAAGGAGATGGCGAACTACATCCAGACGACTTACACCAACAAATATTTCGAGCGGCTCGAAGGGGAGGGCAAGTGATGCTGATTGATCCCCAAGCCTCGATACCGCTGCCCGCTGGAGCCTGTCGAATGACCCCTTCGCTCATAGACCTCGTGAAACTCAAGTCGTCACTTCCAAGATCGCCTTCAGTTCAACTGATCGGATTCGAGGGGAAGTTGTATGTTCTCCAGAAACCGACATTTACCGTTCCGAAGTTCATCGAGCCGAGCTGGGGAGAAGTTCCACGAGCCTTTCGCAATGTGCGACCGATTCACTCCCGAAAACGTGTCAGCCCCTGTGCGATGAAACGACGGGCAATGATCATGAAAGAACGAGCCGACTACGCCAAACGAGCAGATGACTTGATGTTCCGCGTGATGAGCGTCATGGAATCGAAGATCATGGCAACTGGTAAAGAGTTCGCGATCATGGGGGCATTCTGATGATCTCCATCCCCGCCCTCGGTCTCTCGAAGAAAGTCACAGAACGCGCCGCTCGCGTGTTTCGCGAGTGTGGATTTCAGACCGAGAAAGACCTCTCCCGCGACAAGTTCGAAGCCTGGCTCGGGAAGCTGACCAGCGAGGCCACTCGCACCAGCTACCGCTCTGCCGTGTCGTCCGTGGGGGCCCGGATGGTTTCGGCGGGACTGCTCCGCAGAAACCCGTTCTCGAACAAGGATCGACAGCTTGCCGGGTCGAAGGCCGCGGTTCCTCTGCCAGGCGATCTCGACTCACTCGCCGAACGCTTCGTCACAGCCACTGGCAAAGACCGGCAGAAGATCCGGACAGCGATTCGCAAGACGGGTATCACGTCGGCCAGTGGGGCTCTCACTGCCAGCCTGACCACTCTCGACAAGCCCCAGCGGCTTTCGTTCCAGGCGTTCCAGCGGTGGCTGGTCGAGGCCAGGATCGTCACTCCCAAGGTGACGGAGTTCGACATCCTGCTCACTCAGTGCCAACAGACATGGCACCACGTGGTCAAGTCTCCATCGCCGCGTGAAGCCTTCCTGCAGCTCGTCAAAGAGAACCCCATCGTAGCCGCCAGTCGGTCGCCCATTCACCTCTTCGTGAGGTCCGGTGACATCGAGTTCCACCTCACCGCCAAGAGCCTCCACGATGCCAGCAAACGAGCCGAAGAGGTTCACCTGCACTTTGTCGAGCCCGAGCGGCTGAAGAAGCCGGAGGAAGGCTTCCTTTACTGGCCTTTCGACGTTCAACGTGACGAAGAAATTCTTCACAATCTCGCTTGACCAGTGTACCCACAGCCACTACTGTACACCCATCCAAGACGGACGAACGAAATGAACATCAAACTCACACCGGCCACCGATCCCAGGCTCTGCCTAAAGCTGGCCCACCTGAACCAGCATGCGAATGCCTACCGCTCTCGGTGGAAGGTTCGCTAAAGCAGCCTGCCCTTGCCGCATGCTTGACAGCGAAACGGGCGGAACGGAAGCCATAAAACCGAGTAAAGTAGCCAAGGGATGATGAATAGCCCTCCCGTCAAAACGGTGAGCAGGCACCCCATTCCGTTGCTCATGTATCGCTTCTCGTGAAGCGTGTAGCGACCGCAGTACTTGCACCACTTGTGATTCTGCTGAGACACGGGTTGGCCCTTCGTGTTGTTGAGGAATTTCCGCAAATGTTCCGGAAAACCATCAAGTTTCTAACGATTCGTGTTGACCAGTTCAACCGATTCGCTATTTTGATCCACGGCTGCGGCCAGGGACTGGTACCCCTGACCGCAGCAGACCCCCGCAGGAACGGAGGCCCGGACGTGGATTGTTGCTGTATTCGTTGCTTGGCGCCGCTGCGCCGCGAGGCTTTTCCTCGCCCCCCGCCCGCTTGACCCGCTACGGCATTTTCGTTGATGCCTAAATGCGAAGACCCCCGAACGATTGCCGTCGTTCGGAGGCCATTGAATCGCAGCATCACTCCCAGCCCAGTACCACCCGGTCCAGTCGCGATGACTGCGATCGTAGGGAACCTACACGCACATGTCAACCGGAAAATCCAAGCTCCCACTGCATTTGAACGCCATCGTGAGCGATGCTCAGCTCGGTGAATTCCTCGGAATCTCGAACGCTGCGGTTCTCGCCCGCACCCTGAAGAAAATCCCTCACAAGAAGTTCGGACACACGAAGCTCGTTCGTGTCGAAGACTTCTGGAACAGCCTGGAGGGATCAGGCCATGAGTAACGAACCATGCCCCATCACTCCTCAGTTGCTCCAGTCTCTCGGCTTCTACAAAGAGGGATTTACCCGCCCGTGGTTGCTCGACTTGCCCGGCCAGCGGCAGCTCGTGGTTTTCGAGACAGGTGGGATCTACATCCGGAACGGGATCTCGGGACTCATCGGGTGGGCCAGGACGGAGGCCGCTCTCATCAACCTGGTGCGAGCCGTTCAGGCTGTTCAGGAGGGCGAGTAAATGAGCATGAGCCGCAACTTCTGGGAAAAGAATTGCCTGATGTTCGCCATCCCGTTCGTCAGCCAGAAGATTGGGCGCTGGCTGATGCGGTCTTACCGCTACATCACGCAGCTTGAACGCGAGAACAGCGAGCTTCGCGAACAGCTCGCCACCATCAGACGCAAATTCAGACGACTTCAAAGACGAGAGTGAACCTTGGCCAGCCTCGAAACCGACTCCAGCAAGCGGCACAAGATCCGTTATCTCGACGCCGCGGGCTCCCGCCAGACGATCTACCTCGGAACCATGCCCGTGAAGCATGCCCGGCAGATCATGCTCTACGTCGAGGGGTTGCTTTCTGCGAAGCTCTCTGCCACCCAGATGGGCCAGGACGTAGCCCGCTGGGTTGGAGAACTCACCGGCAAGCTGAGAACCCGCCTGGCCGAATTGGGGCTGATCCACGACGTTGAGACAGTTTCGCTGGGGGCGTTCCTCGATCGGTACATTGCCGACCACTCGGGAAAGGACTCGACCAAGACGGTCTGGCGACGTTGCCGGAAGCATCTGCTGGCGTTCTTCAAGCCTGGCAAGCTGATCCACGACATCGGGAAGTCCGACGCTGTGAAGTTTCGAGCGTTCCTGATTCGCAAGGGGCTCGCGGACAACACCGTCCGCCGAACGTGCGGAGTGGCGAAGCAGTTCTTCGAGTATGCCTGCGAAGTCGAGCTGATCCAGAGGAACCCATTCCGGCAACGGTCGATCGTCACGACCACCACGGGGAGCCCCAAAGGCCGGAGAGCCTACGTCAGTGAGGCCGACGCCCGGAAGGTGTTGGATGCTTGCCCGGATCAGCAGACGAAGCTCCTCTTCGCGTTGGCCAGGTGGGGAGGTCTCCGCGTCCCGTCCGAGCCCCTGGCCCTGCGATGGGACGACATCGACTTCGACGCGAAGCGTATCACCGTCACCGTCCCAAAGCTGGCCCACCTGGAAGGCAAGGCCACCCGAACGATTCCACTCTTTCCCGAGTTGCAAGAGCTGCTGACGACAGCCCACAATCTCCGCGAGAGTGATCGAGTCATCACGCTGGCACCGGACGCCTCGAAGAACTTCCGCACCAGGTTCACCCGAATCATCACCCGCGCTGGCGTTGACCCGTGGCCCAAGCTGTTCCACACTCTCCGAGCCAGCCGTCAAACCGATCTCGAAGACCGATTTCCCGCTCACGTCGTGTGCGAGTGGATCGGCAACAGCCCCCGAGTCGCTCGCGAGCACTACCTCACCACCCTCGACCGCCACTTCGATGAGGCGACCGGAAAGTGATTGTTCGCTATGATTTCCTTCAGCGACTTGCGTCAAAAGTGAGTCGCTAACATTGGCGAAATCCTTCGCCAATGAATCAGCAAAATGGTGGCACAGGTGGTGGCAGTGCATAGCCGCGTACACGTGCGTGGAGATGCGTGGAGCCACCATTTCTCAGGAAATGAGGCTTTTTCCATGCCAGAAGTGGGCGATGAGGGACTCGAACGTGTTTGCGTAATGTGTTGACTTGAAACAGTTTGCGGAATCACCGTTTTGCCGTGGTGGCACCAGTGGTGGTAAATCTTCGAAAATCTGTTTTCAATCTTTGATTTCCGCATTGACAATCAAACCGCTGCCGATAAGATTACACCATGCAACGCGACTCACGCGGGGCGAACGACACGAGGACGACGAACATGGGAGCTGCACAAGAACATCGCGGGAACATGGTCATCCGTCGTCAAGCGGACGATCAGGTGGCTCGCGTGGCACCTTCTGTTGAAAACAGGCATCTCCGCGAAGTGGTGAAGGAGCGTGACGCTGAGGTGTCATTGCTGAAGTCTGATTTGCAGCGAGCACGAAGGTTGATTTCACTGCTGAGAGCAGAAAAGGCCGCTTTGCAAGAGCGGAACAAGACTCTGCTCGGTGCAGTGGACCGCATTGAAGAATCAATGCGTGGCGTGCATATCGCCCGGAAAGCGATGAACGCGGTCATTGAGATCCAGAAAATAAAGTCTGGTGAGTAACCCAACCCACGCCCCGGAGATTCGCTCCGGGGCTCTTGCGAGGAGATGAGTGTGACGAAAACGCAGTTTGAAGCACTGAAAAACGGTACTCCAGTTGTTTGGATGCCGACTCGTGAATACGGTCAACTTAAGATTCTCTCCGACCGACTCCGGTTGATTACGTGGGATTCTGGAGAAACCACCGTCTTGCGAGTGTTTCAGTACAAAGTTGTCGACGCAGAGGCAAGAACCATTTGGGATAGCTGGTATGAAGAACTGGACACGCAAGCGGAGTGGGACGCATGCTGTGAAGATGCCAAGAGAAGGACGAGAAAGGCCACCACGTGAAGAAGAAACCAACCCGAGGAGGAGCCCGCGCCGGAGCTGGCCGTCCCGCTTCAGGCCGGAGACAGGTTACCCTGCGACTGTCTGACGCGACCGTCGAGCGGCTGGACAGGATCGTTCCCGAGCGTCTCGGGCAGGCGAGAGTGATTGACGCTGCGGTGTCGCAGCTTACCGACGAGCAGATAGCGGCTTTCGCCGATTCCAAACTTCCTCACTGATCCCATAAACCCGCCTGACAGCGTCCGACACCTTCCGCCGCTCTTCGTCGGTTGTCGAGAGATTCCACTCGATTCGTGAGCGGTCCCCGCACTCGTGAGCGTCTCCCAGGAATCGAATCGAGGCCCCGCAATGTCGGCACTCGCTAACGTACATGTGACTGTCTGGATTCACGCGAACATCCTCCTTTGACGGAATCCGTTGACTGTTACCTCTTTTCCCATCGCCTCCATGATTCGACGTTTGGCAATCTCGAAATACTTCGGCTCTTTTTCGATGCCAATAAATCGCCGGTTGAGCTGAACGCAGGCCACGCCAGTTGTTGGTTCCATCTTCACGCTCCGGCCCTCCTTTCTGCCATGACTTCCGCGTATGTGTACTTCCGCTTCTTCTGCTTCGTTGCCTCGGGAGCTGCCGTCAGAGTCGTACAGCCCAGCGTGGAGGCCCGCATTGTCAGGCCCACCGCGATATCGAGCAGGTGATTCTCCCGGCCCGGCATGAGCTGCCAGACGTTGCCCGTGTCCCCGTCGACTGTCACGCTTTTCGCAGCTTCGCTCGTGAGATGTTCGGCCAACATGCGATGAGTCGATTGCCGGTCGCCGAACAGCAGCATTGCCCCCGGCTGGCCCACGGGGATGCGAAAGCGTTCGATGAGGAACGACTTCCAGAAGTTGGTGTCGTAAAGAACGTGCCGCCCTCGGCCTTCGAGCCGGATGCGCCAGTTGAGCCCCTTGCGGTCTCCCGGCTTGTCCTGCCAGGCCGTAACACGCTTCTGACCGGGCTTGATCCCTTTGCCGTGGCTGGGAATCCAGTCCTTCCGGTGCGGGCTCCGAGACACTGCCAGGTAGATCGATTCCGTCGATTCGCCGTATTGGCTGTCGATGCAGCCCCCGTCGAGCTTGTGTTCTGTCCCGTCCTCACCCAGATAGACCCGCGTCGACAGCTCGCCCATCAGATCCGTGAGGCCCTGATACCATGCGTTCTCGCGGGAGCCATTCGGGTACATCTGCAGGAGCGTGGGGAGCCCGTCAGACAGCCGGAAGTAGGTTCGCGTCGTGGTGGGCCAGAGGCCGTAATCGACAAAGTCACCACTGAATCCGGCGCTCGTGAACGCTCCAACTCCCCAGAACAGATAATCCTTCTGGACGTCGATCATCGCCGTTAGCACGTTTCGCCCGCGAGCCACCCGGCCACGAGGGACGCGGTTGATCCGTGAGGCGATGGCATCCATTGAGAGCGGTTGGACCGTGTCAACCTTCTCTTCAATCGGCTCGTTCTGGTATTCCGCAAAGAAGGCCCCTTCGTCCCGGATCTTCAGATTCATGGCCGACTGCAAAGCTGAGATTTCGTCGGAGTTGTACCGGCCTTCCCAGGCGACAACAGCCCCCGCGTCCATCGCTTCGCGGTTGTTGCGATAGAACTCGGTCGCTTCTGCATGCGCTCGTGCCTGGTCGCCTTCCACGTCCTTCGAGTAGTTCTTCCTGATGTCGGCGTACTGATCCCACAGCCCGGAGTTCGTCGGGAATGAGTAGACCAGCTTCTTTCGAATCCCCTGCCAAGCGGGATGCTTCGATCGGTCGAGAATTTGGTCTGCCATGTCTCCGGGATAGATCACCGTGCAAGGCATCAGCCCGCAGATTTTCTTGCCGGGACCAGCGAGGCCCAACACGTCACCCGAGAGAGTCTTCACACGGTCGGCTGACTGCTCGAAGCTCTTGGCCGACTCGCGAGTCTGGGGATCGTCGATCAGGACGAACGAAGGCCGCTTCCCCTTGTGCTTCATGCCGCGAACTCGCCCGGTAAGACCTGCGATTCGAATCACTGAACCAGAGCTGAGCGACTTGCCATCCTTCCGGCGCGGGCCGTTCCATTCAGGTGGCGGCGTTACGGTGGGGAAGACGATCTGCTTCGCCGTCCACTCCATCGCCGTTCGCTCGCCGTTGCAGAGCTGGCCCTTGCAGCGGTTGACGATCCCTTCGAGGCACTGAATCGGGTAGACGGCTTCCGGGTAGTCGGCCAGGAGCAACTCATTCGATTCAAGGCTCGCCTTGATCGAGTCGAGCATCTCTTCGGCGTGGGGCTCGGTCGCTCCGATCATCACGCCGAACGGATGAAATCCGTTCAGGATGGCCCACTCACAGCCGACTTCACACCATGTCGTCTTGCCGCTTCCGCGAGGCATGGCGATTGCCTGCAGGTCACCTTGCAGGACAGCCCGCTCGATAGAGCGAATCATTTCAAGCTGGTCTTCGCAGGTCTCAAGATAGAGCAGGTCGGAATGGTATGTCTGACCGTGAAGCAGCAGAGACTTCGAGCACTCGTACCGGCGTTCAAGGTCTTCGACTGGAGGTATCCCGCCAATCTCCCTGCCCTTGCGAGAAATCGATTCCTCGCGGGCTGCAGATCGCCGCTTCTTGTCTTCGTAGTCTTGGGTCACGCTGGGATCTCGGAGAGAGGCTTCGGTTGTGGCTGTGGGCTTGGTGGCTGCATTTCACCGAACTGGATCAATGACAAATCCTCCATCCGACCCACCCCTACGACTTCCCGATTCGAATTGAGAAGCTGAGCCCACCCGTCCTTTGTTTTGAACTGATGGGCAAGACTGTTCCTCACCGGCTCGCGACCGTCTCGAAAATGAATCGTCAGCATGACCTCTCACCCTTCCTTCTCAATATCCTTTGAACCCCGAACAGCACCCGTCGAATTGCAACAAGCGTTTCTTCTGGCGGGTCCAGATTCAGCTTTCGACTTCGCCGGTGGGGATGCTTCCGGATGGCTCCCGGTCGCATGTCGTATCTACTGCTTCGCACTTCGGCTTCTCCTTGTGGCACGGTTTGCAGAGCACCTCGAATCCTTCGGATTCGACGAAAAGACGCTCAGCAAAGCCTGCAAGGTCTCCAAAGCTCCGGAGACTTCCGCATGGAACGATGTGATCGTCTTCAACGTCTGTTCGAGGGAACCAGCCAAGGCAGCGAGCGCATTGATATTCCCACTTCTGACGAGGATTGGCTCCGGTGTAAGGTCGACGGGCTCGGTTGATTGAAAGAGACCGCCCTGGCCAACGAAGCGACATTCGCCGGAGTCCAGAACGAAGCCACCCCCAGAATGCTGCCTCGGTCCACTTCCCACCGGCCCGAGTTCGCTCGACTCGTGAAGTCTTGGGCTTTCGTGTTGTTCGCTTCTTCCCCATTCGCAATAGTCCCAATCGTCGTAGTATCGAAGACGTTCTTCGAGTTCTTCGATGTCCTGCTCTCGGTCTTCGTGCAGCTGCTGGAGCTGGTTGGAGATTTCACGCTTCGCGTGATGGCGGGTGTTAGGTTTCATGTCGGAAACTCCTCGAGCCACACTCTCAGGAACTGAGCAGCGACTTCCGGGACGATGGCGTTGCCGTAGCCTCGGATCGTGCCGACTCGATGACGCTTGGCGAGGGCGATGCACCGCTTAGGACACTCTGCATCAAGACCCAGCTGTGATAACCGGGGAAGAATGTCGGCGTGCTTGGTGGGTATCCCATAAGCCACCGGGACAATTCCGGGTTCAATACGCCGGGCTTTGAACTGTCCTGGCCGCTTGTCGTCTCGGAACCAGGCGATGGCGTAGTTGGACCAGTGATCGCATCCACCGCTTGGCCGGGCAGTTTCTCCCATCCGCCGCCGTACTCCTTGGAGTTCTGATGATCCTGCGACATCGGATTCGCCCAGTTCGTCAGGGCCGCAAACGCCTGACGTGGCAGTTGATCGAGACGTGTCCGTGTCGAGCCGTCCGGGTTCGTGCCGGTCGTCGCCATGCCCGAGGTGTCTTTGTGATCCCGTGAGGCTGGCCCCGCCCACGGCATCAACGATGGCCCAGTAGCATGGCCCGCAGAATTTCCCACCGGACAGCTGTTGAGCCTCTCCTGGTCCGACGTGGTGCATGGCTCGCCGATCGCAGCGTGGAACATCGCATCGCTCGCCGATGGGGCTGTGTAGAGACTCGCAATCGTCTGCAGCTTCCGACCCGTCATCCCGTGCCCCGCTGGCTCCGGTCCGCCTTCCGAGTCCGCAGCTCGCGGGCCTGGATAGGTCACGACGGCGGGCTCCCCAGAACAGTCGCTGGCGGATGATCGGCGAGCCAACGCTCGCAGCTGCAAGATCGACACACCAGACGAAGTAGCCCGCCGCTTCCAGGTCAGACTGCACTCCGGCGAGCCATTCAAGTCCATCCTTGCTTGCAACCTGCTCTCCAAAGACTTCCGGAGGTCGGAATCGCTGGATCTGTCGATAGGCGTCGGGCCACAAATGACGCTCGTCGTCGGTTCCGAGCCGCTTCCCGGCGTTGCTGAAGGGCTGGCAGGGACAGGACATGGTCCAGATGGGTCGGTCGTCGGGCCATCCGGCCAGGGCAAGAGCCGCTTGCCAGCCGCCGATGCCCGCGAAGAAATGACATTGCGTGTACTGGCTGAGATCGACATCAACAGGCACTCCGGCGGGATGCGGTCCGTAATCGGTTCGGTTGAGCAGCACGATCGAGGTCGTATCGACCGTGGCGTGCGGGTACATCGCGGCCAGGCCGGCGGCGGGGAAGTCGTCCCACTCGTTGAGGTAGATCATCTCACCACCTCATAGCAGACACGGTCATTCTCTTTGACAGCTCGAATTCTCTCTGACACGATCAGAGTTTCGATGATGTCCTTCAGTGCCTTGGAAGGCATGTTCACCATCCTGAGAAGCGCCGAGTGATCGATAAGAACAGCGTCCTCGATCTTCCGCAGCACCTTCTTCGCGGTTTTGTCCCAGGGGTTGTCGGTGACTCGCTTCGCAGCCAGGTGAAGCAACCTCTTCGCGTGGGCCCGCATGAACTCGATAGCCCACTCAATCGCCGTCGAAGTGACTTGCGGACTCTCGTGGTTCTCGGAACAGGCGTAGCACAGGGCCATTCGCTGGGCTTGCTCGCAGGCTCTCGACCAAACGGCTTTCTCCGTGTCTCCTCCGGCGTCCCAGAGCTTTCCGAACTCCTTGCGGGCTGCGTCCCGGCACTTCGCCGCCGCTTCGGTATACTTCACTTCGCGGGGACTCGGATTCACTGCCTGCAGGTCACCGCCCGGCGAGTAGTCACGCCACCACTTCGCCACGTCAACGATTTCGGCGGGAGGCCGAACGGGGCTGGCCGTCTGGCCTTCGCCCCTCGGATCGGCTTCGATGATCAGCATTCGCGACACGAGCCCGCTCGTCAGCTGTGATTCGCTCAAAGAGTCGAAGAAGTGATTCGGAACCGCCGTTCCCATCAGCACCAGGTGAGGCTGGACCAATACCGCGTGATCCTTGCCGCTCTTGAGTCGCATCGGCACTTCGGAATTCGCAGAACTCCAAAGCGTCATGATGATCTTTTGCCAGCTGGCGTAGCGGCTCTCGGCTCCCATCTTCAAGTTCTGGAACATCTCATCGATTTCGTCCGTCTGAAGCAGCATGCACGGAGCTGTAAACAGCGAATCCTGCAGGCTCTCACCGCTGGCGACCCGGTCGCCATAAGCTGTGATCCCGGCTTCCCCCAATATCTTGAAGTTCACCTTCCGGGGATGATCCTTCCCGGCTCCCGAGTGGGCCAGAGCGAGGGCGAATAGGTTCGTTCGTCCGTCTTCCGGGTCAGCCACCTTTCGCCCCGCAAGGAACGCCTGCAGGCACAAGGCTCCAGCGAACGCGAGCGGGACATTCGGATAGGGGGCCGTTCTGAGCGTCAGATCCATGACGCTTCGAATAAACCCCGGAACGCTCTCGAACAGATGACGGGGAATCGTCACTTCCTCGTGAGCTGCTGCAGGCGTCGGAGTGGACGCCCGTGGAACGCTCATTGCCAAGAGGCCCGAGAGATCAACCGCAGCTCGTGCCGCGTCCTGTGGGCTCGCCTGGTTGGCCAGCCAGCCACGCGGTTGACTGTGCGGCTTCTTCGCCGCCTCATCGACCTTGTGGCGAATCTCCGATTCCGTCCAGGGCGGGACACATCGCGGGTTGTACCGCTCCATCAGGATCAGAAGAGCGAGTTCTTCGTTCAGCTCGAACCCGTGAACCAGGCTTGTCGCAGCTGCGTAGAGAGCCCCGCTGCCGTTCTGTCCCTGGATGGCCGGAGGCATGGCGTCGAGGTAGGCAAGAGCCCGTTCTTCGAGAGAGACAGGGCCACGAGCTGGAGCCGTGAACACGGACGGCGGATTCGCCTTGGGCAGCTCGTGGCCCCTGTGTCTAGCTACCGCTTCCCAGAGTTTCTCGACAGCCGCTTCGATGTCGCGGCGTTCCACCGTCGCCGGTTCGGAGTCTGGCACCACCGCGTAAACGTCGCCGCTTGGATGTCGCGACGGACCCGCAACGGTCTGTTGCCCGTTTCCACGGATCTCGACGATGCTCGACCTGTCGAGCGGGTCACGGTATTGCTTGGGAGTGCAGTCGGAGCACTTGTACCAGCGGTGAGCCCCTGGCCGACCCGAGCGGCCAGACACGCAAGGCGTCGGAGGCAAGTAGTCGTTCGCGAGAGCAACCGCTTCAACGCAGTCGAGATCGATATTGAGCAGACCGCCAGACGCTTCGCCCAGAATGATTCCGACGTTTTCCCCACCGTGGAAAAGATCATCAATCTCCCCTTCCGAGAGTCGCAGGTTCTGCCAGCCGGAGCGCGTCGGCCCCTTCGACCCGGCAGCGATCGGGACAACCGACCAGCCACGGGAGGCGTAGTTCTTGGCTTGTGAAACGACATCCACAGGAACGACCTCTACTTGTTTCGAAACACGACGACAGCAGACGGAAAAGGCGCTGGGTTTTTGTGGCCGCCGAACTTCAGTCTTCCGCGAATGAAAGTGATCTCTCCATTCATCGCGTAGTCATGCCACCATTTCGTGTCAGTCCTTGCTGGAGCCAGGCAGCAAACAACAGCCCCTTCACGGGATGATTCAAAAGCCTTCTTCATCCACTTTCCAATTGATCTTCCGTATGGTGGATTCATCCAGCACCTTCCGGACCATTCATGAGACAAGCCGTCATCCTCTCTCGTGAAGAACTTCTTGCACTTTGCGTTCTCAGCGGAAGCGCACACGTCAACGTCAAATGGACCGTATTGCGAGTTCATTTTCTCGAAGAAGTCTTCAGGAGTCGGCCAGTTGTCCGACTCGCTTGAAAAGTGCAGCCTTGAGTCCATTCTGTGTGCCTTTCAAAAAGATTAGCCCGGTGTGCGGAATCCGATTCCAGGCTTCATTGCCTGTCCCTGCTTCGTGTGCTGCTCGATCAGCTTTGCGGCTTCCCCGCTTTGCTTCGGACGATCATCTTCGAGCTTGCCGAGCGACTGAGCGTCAAGAACGATTCCCATACAGGCCCGGACGTGGGCCAGGTGGGATACGCCGCTCTCTGGGTCTTCGTTCTGGCCGTCAGCCCACGCGAGCAAGTGGCGCATTGCAGCCGCCACATAGATCGAGGACCGGATGGCTGACTCTCGCCAGTTGAAGGGCCCATACTTTTCAGCCCCAAGAGCCATCACGACAGATTCGAGGATCTGTGCGGAAGGCGGTATCAGATTGAGTTGCGGCTTCAGCTGGCCGACAGCGTCCTTCGGGTTACTGCTCATCGCTCGCAAACCTCCCTTGCTCAGTCTTCACGGTCAGCCAGCGTTCCAGCTCTCTCACGTCGTAGATCACAGCCCGGCCAACCTTCACAGATGCGATCTCTCGGGACGACGCGAGGTCAGAAAGGACACGCTCCGAGATGCTGAGCATCTCCGCGGCTTCCTTCGATTTCACGGCAAGCTTCGTCACTTTCGACACCTCAGTAGCCACGGTTCGAAGTAAGCCTGCTTCCCATTCAGAACGACACCACAGCCCAGCAGAGGCTTCCGAGCGAACTTGCGTCCGTACTCGAAGGCCAGGGCGTCGGCGTCAATCCCGCAACCCACGGAGAGGCCAAAGACCCGTGAATCGTTGTTCGCGAACCACTTCACACCGGCCTGTCCGTGGAAGTGTCCAATCACTGTTGAACGGAAGTTGTCTTGAGACTGGAGCCGAGCGGCATCAATTCCGCCTCGCCCGCTGTCCCCGTGCGAGTAGATCACACCATCGATTTCGAGCTTCTCGAAACGCTTGTGGACCTTCCATCCGATTTGCCAAATGTCGTTCTGTGATCGAAGCAGCTCGGGAGGGAGTCCAGCCGTCACTAGCTGGCGCTCGGTCAGGGCGTCGTGATTTCCGATGAGCCAATCGGCTTTCGGGAACGCCTTCGACAACGTCGAGACCTGCTTCAATGCCCGCTTGTATTCGAGCGTCGGATTCCGAAGCACTGGGTGTTTCTCGTGGTACGAGATCGAGGCCCAATCGACCAAGTCGCCGATATGAACAACCCGCGTGATTGCGTAGCGGTCGGCCACTCGTTTCAGAAAGTCAACGTAGCCGGTCCGCATGCCAGGGCAGTGAGTGTCACCGATGATTAGAACGCGAGACATAGGAGACCCTCACTTCCTTTTGCGAGCGTCCAACCGCCTCCAACCGTCTGCCCAGACGATCTTGGAAAGAACCTTCCCAGCTTCGTCAACCTGGCATTCCGTAGCCTCAGGGAACAACGCATGCAATACCTCGTGCAGAAGGATTTCGAGCCGAAATTGCCTACGGCAGTTCTTCAGGCTCGTGTGAATCGTGATAGTCCTTGCGGACCAGTCGCACTCACCGTAAAGCCCCTCCCGGTCTTCGTGATGAATTTGCCATCGTCGACCGTGGATTCTGGGGATCATCCTTCAAAGCCCTCCCCGTAGTCCGGCTCGAAGTTTTCCAGCATCCAGGCCGCAAACGCCTTCGCGTCGACGTCAGGAGCGTGCGAGAGCAGTGAGAGAGCCGGGAAGCCCAGAACGGTCAGCTGATTGATTGCAGCTCCGATCCAGAGCTTTCGGTTCTCTTCATTCACTGGCAGCTTCTCGGCGATCTTCTGCCAGAACTGCGGGTCATTGGGGGAGAGTGATTGAGGCACTTTGGAGAATCCTTTCTCGGTTACAGACCGGCCAGCACCTGGCCCACACGAGACAGCTGCGTTAGCTTTTCGACAGCCTCTTCGGGCTCTTGGCTTTCGAGATGCAGCACAGGAATTCCGTGCTGCAGTGCATAAGACACTTCGATATCGGCACCCTGGCTCGGTCCGGGAATCCGGACAACGATGGCACAGTTGTCGATCACTCGCAGGTCATACTCAATCCACCAGCTGTGCGAGTGTGGCTTGACAGTCTGCCAGAGCGTCGACAGGTGAGGAACGAACGGAGTGAACCCAGCCGACACGAGAGCGTCCGCAATCTGAATTGCGAAGTGAGTGTTGGATGGTGGGTCCGGAAGAGTGATCGGACCTGCGAGATAAATGAGAGATGACATCAGAACGGAACCTCCTCGGTTTCGAGATCGGGAACGGTGAGCGACTTGGGCGGGATCTCACCGCACTCAACCCGCAGAATCTTCGGCCACTGCTCGCCGCTGATCTTCCGCGTGAACACCTTGACCGGGTGGGCCAGTGCTCCGGCGTTCGCCAGTTTCACGGCGTAGTCAGCGTCATATGGGAACTCGTGAGCCGACCGACCGGCCCACCACTTCTTCGCCTGCTGCTGAGCCCAGCCCGTGTGCTCAATGCAGATCCATTCGCTGATTGAGTCCCAAGGATTGAAGCGATAGATCACACGCAGCGTCTTCGGGGCATCGTCCGCGGCTCCCCGCTTGCGATGCACCGCATACTCGACCGACTCAACCTCGTGTTCCTCATCCTCGACCACGCCAGACAGCACGGGGACGCCTGCTGACGTGTGGCCGAGCTTGTCGCTCTCGGTCTGGGGGAACTCGTGTCCACAATCGGGGCACACGGCGTACCCCGAGAAAATCACGCTGTGACAGGTCGGGCACTCCTTGCCGGGAGCTTCTCCGCTTCCGCCGCGAGAGCCAGGCGACTTGATCTGCAGTTTGTCAACCGGCCCATGCCGCCTTGCGTTGTCGCCGTAGTCGAGAACCAGGCAATCCGCCTTGCCGGGGAAGAGGCGGAATCCGCGACCGACCATCTGATAGTAGAGCCCCGCCGACATCGTCGGACGGAGCAACACCACGCAATCAACGTTCGGGGCATCGAAGCCCGTGGTGAGCACATTGACATTCACCAGAAACTTCAGCGGAGGCCGGGACAGCATCCCGAGCTTCTCGCCCTTGAACCTGGCCAGCAGTTCCGCCCTGTCGGCAGACATCGTCTGCCCCGTGACGATCCCACATTCCTGCCCGCTCGCCTCAATCGCCTTCCGGATGTGCTCGGCATGTTTGACACCCGTGGCGAAGATCAGCACAGAGCGACGATCAGCCGTCATCGTGAGGATCTCGCCGACCGCTGCCGACGTGATCTCATCCTTGTCGAAAGCTTGTTCTGATGCCGTCGCATCAAACTCACCGCCACGCTTCGCGATGGCAGCGAAATCAATCGAGACGCCTTGCCCAGCCTTGG